>ERZ777305.2695-NODE-2695-length-14186-cov-59.760810_pt1 | contig 14186 bp, 15 predicted proteins | sample MGYA00374965_ERZ777305 | MGnify/ENA primary metagenome ERZ777305 (study PRJEB29328, sample SAMD00013331) | mouse gut metagenome | study: EMG produced TPA metagenomics assembly of the Metagenome analysis of fecal microbiota from mouse which was promoted... | reverse complement strand
ATCTCTTGCATAGAGATGTATGGCTTCCGCGATACGAAAAATGCGGATAGTTTTCGGAAGTGCTATGGTTGGCTGATTTTATGTATTTGAAAATCAGTATAATACAAATCGTAGCGCCAAGTGAAAGAATTGCCTGAACTTTTTTCGTTGCATATATCCTGATGGATGATAACAATCGCTTCTGGTTTGTGCTGAATTATATTTCACCCTCGTTTAATCGGAGAGAAAGAGTCGAGAGAGTGATTGAAAAATTCAATACATCTGTAAAAAGCGATCTTGACGTTTTTGCTCCCACCTTTGTAGAGATGTCGCAGGATGCGGAAAACGGTAAACCCGTAGAGCGTCCGTTGCTGTATCACTACGTATTTGTGCGCGGTTGCCTCGACGATGTAAGGGTGCTTTGCCGGACAGTTACGGGGTTTTCGTTCGTGCTAAACTATGCCGGTGAAAATCGCTATATGACAGTGACACCTGCAAGTCTGGAGGCTTTCCGCATAATAGCAAGACTTTATGAATATAAGCTGCCATGTTTCTCCGTTGATAATGTCACATTGGAACAAGGTGATGAGGTAGAGGTTATGGTAGGCCCGTTCGCAGGTCTTACCGGGACATATATCTCTCGGAAAGGTGCGTCGCAGGGAAATATCCTTATATCTGTCACTCAGAGTCTTGCTGCTGTGGCCTATGACATCAGGGCGGATTATGTGCGCGTCATCCGTTTTGCGAAGGATTCAAAAAGAGCATACGACCAGATTGAAGCGTTCATCCCGCGTCTGTTGATGGCTCTAAGGTGTTATCACGATGGGACAAAGATGGATTCATTGTTGATTTCGCATCTTGTTGTCTTTTGCCGGCGCATGGAGGATGTAAGGCTCAACAATGATAAGGTCGATTCAAAGTTGCAGCTTCTTTTGATGACAGCCAACATGATTCTTGGAAACATGGATGATTATTTTAAGGCTAAAACGAGGTTCGACCGACTGGCGCGGCAGATTACAAACCAGTTTACGCAGGCGCTCGTCATCTTGCTCACGTCGGTTGTTTCTCATGATTATTCCGGTCTTGAAAATGGCTTGTCGCTGATTGAAAGCAAAGAAGGAAAACCGTCCAAGTTCCAGTCTATGCTGGCTTCTGAATACAAATATTATCTCTCTGTCGATTCTTCATGCCTGCTCAAAGCTTAGAAAATTTTAGTGGTGCTGTGATGCCCGTCACGGACTCTACTGATCTGACGGCTACGATGGCCTATGGCTACTATCTGCTGGCGCGTTATCAATGTGGGGTGACTGATAGGATGGCTGTTGGGCTTGACACGCATGGCGATGTCAGGGAACTTCGCCGCTTTGTACGACTGCTTGACCGTAGGTTCGACTCAGCCGTCCCGGCTGAGTTGTGTAGTCTTGTCCCGCTCTATGAGCTGATTTATAGGGTAGGGCATGGGTGTGCGCCATCTACTAAAATCAGAATGGGAAGCCGTCAGAAATGCTTTCATGCGTGGCTTCATGGTGATATGGCTATCACCGAGACGCAGTTGGCAGGAATGATTCGGACTGATCTCAGGCGGAATCCGGCCGACGTTGATGCGTGTCATCTGACGTGGTATGCCGGTGTAATCGACGGATGGTGTAAGGCGCTGAGGCGCACTCCTCGTTTTGCACAATTGTCCTCCGCCGAAAATTTTGCCCGGCTATCGATACTTCTTAAAGAAAATCTTCGTGCATTTTATCCTGCAAGTGAAACCCGCGTGAAACAAGGCTGGGTTAGAGCCAACCTGATTGACAATCTTACCGATTGCGACACCTTGTCGCTCAAGGAATACCGCTCATTTCTCAACGGCACTGTTTCTCATGGTATTACAGCCTCGGAATATATAGTGCGTGATACCGCTGTCCTTTCAGAGCTCGGCAGCCGGACTGACATTCATCCTTTTGAACGTGAGGCATACCGTCTGCTCATGAACAGCCGGCAGTTTTCCGCGTGACCCCTTGTTCATCACATATAAGCAAAACCAACTCCCAAATAATCACTATAACAACGATGGAAAAATTTAATATAGCCGTGGCCGGGACTGGCTACGTCGGGCTTAGCATTGCCTCTCTTCTTGCTCAGCACAACCATGTTACAGCTGTCGATGTCATCCCTGCGAAGGTCGATCTCATTAATGACCGCCGTTCACCGATTCAGGACGAGTATATCGAGAAATACCTTGCCGAAAAGCCTCTCGACCTCACTGCCACGCTCGACGGTGCTGCAGCCTACAGCAATGCAGATTTCGTTGTCATCGCAGCCCCGACAAACTACGACCCGGTCAAGAACTATTTCGACACCACCCATGTCGAGGAAGTCATCGACCTCGTGCTTGAAGTGAATCCCGAGGCTGTCATGGTGATCAAATCGACAATTCCTGTGGGCTACTGTCGTTCGTTGTACATGAAATACGCAGCCAAAGGTGTCAAGCGTTTCAACCTTCTTTTCTCGCCTGAGTTCCTACGCGAGTCAAAGGCGCTCTACGACAATCTCTATCCCTCGCGTATCATTGTCGGCATACCAAAAATCATCGCTGACGAGCGTTTTGCCGACGAAAACGCTGCAATCCTCGCGGTTGCCGATCTCGAAAAGCTCGACCGTGCGGCCCGCACATTCGCATCGCTTCTTCAGCAGAGTGCGATCAAGCAGGACATCCCCACGCTGTTCATGGGCATGAAGGAGGCCGAGGCCGTGAAGCTCTTCGCCAACACCTACCTCGCCCTCCGCGTCAGCTATTTCAACGAGCTCGACACCTACGCCGAGGTCAAGGGACTCGACTCGCAGGCAATAATCGAGGGAATAGGCCTCGATCCTCGAATCGGCACTCACTACAATAACCCCTCCTTCGGCTACGGTGGTTACTGTCTGCCCAAGGATACCAAACAGTTACTTGCCAACTACGCCGATGTGCCACAGAACATGATGACGGCCATTGTCGAGTCAAACCGCACCCGTAAGGATTTCATAGCCGACCAAGTGTTGAAAATGGCCGGATGGTATGACTACTACGACAATAACACCTTCCGTCCGGCATCTAAAGACTCACAGCTTAATCCCCCAAGTGAATCTGAAGGAAAAGAACTTAATACTTCATCCTTAAACCTTGATACTTCACGCAATTCCGAAGGAAATTGCGTGATTGGCGTCTACCGTCTGACGATGAAATCGAACTCCGACAACTTCCGCCAGTCGTCGATCCAAGGTGTGATGAAGCGCATCAAGGCCAAAGGCGCGACCGTAATCATCTACGAACCGACGCTTGAAGACGGCTCAACCTTCTTCGGATCGCGCGTGGTCAACGACCTCGCCGAGTTCAAGCGCCTCTCCCGTGCCATCCTCGCCAACCGCACCTCCCCCGACCTCACCGACGTAGAGGAGAGAGTATATACACGTGATTTGTTCTCAAGGGATTAATCAGCTTTGACAAAGCATTGTGAACAGCTTTTTGATTTGGATGGTTATAAAATTATAATTATCTTTGTCAAAACTATGAAAAAGAAAGATAAAATACTCCGCGAAATTTCACGTGTTGCCAGACAGCTTTTTGGCAAAGGTAACGGGTATGTTTATCTTTATGGTTCTCAGGCTCGAAACGATGCGTCTCCCCATTCAGACTGGGATTTGCTCGTTATCACAGACGACAAAGTCGCAAACGCTTCTGACGATGATGATTTCAATCGTTACGCATTTCCTTTTGCAGAAATTGGATGGCATTTCGGAGCGCAGATAACTCCCATACATTTCACCCGCTCACAATGGGAAGCACAGAGCGGTACGACATTCTATCACAATGTGTTATCTGAAGCTATCAGACTATGACTTTGACTAATGACCAGCGAAACATTGCAGTCGGTCTACTGATTGAAAAGTCGCACCGTAATATGGAGCAGGCAGTCAAAAATGCCGGACTTGATTACTGGGATCTTGTCGCAAACCGACTTTACTATTCATTATTTCATGCTGTTACAGCACTAATGCTCGCTGATGGGATAAAGACAAGCACTCATAAAGGCACATCCTCACAGTTTGGTCGTTATTATGTCTTGACGGGAAAGTTCTCACGCGAAGATGGTATGCTTTACAGCCGTCTACAGACAATGCGAGAAAAGGCTGATTATCAGAATACATTCAACCTTACACCCGAGCAAGGCTCGGAGCTTATCGCTAAGGCTGACGATTTGCAAAAAAGAATCGTAGCCAGTGCGCTTGCACGGTAAAAATTAAGCATATATATGATTGATAAAACTGATGAATTCTGATTGCCAATGGCAACCAGAAACTAAGCTATATCATCATTTTATTGATAAACAATTAGCCGAAAATTAGAAACATCCACTTTTACTGTAATTATTCGATAATGGCTATAAGTGAGATTAAAGCTGGTGCGATTCTATCTTATGTCGCAATAGCAGTCAATAATATAGTTGGACTATTATATACGCCATACATGTTACGAATGTTAGGTCAGAACGAATATGGCCTTTATTCGCTTGTTGCCTCAGTAGTTGCTTACCTGACACTACTAGATTTAGGCTTTGGCAATGCAATAATCAGATATACATCGCAATATCGAGTTGAAGGAAAGACGGAAGAACAATACGAAATGTTTGGTATGTTCTTTAAGTTATATTGTGTTATAGGTATTGTGGCCTTTATTATAGGCATTATATTATTACTCAACATAAAAGGTCTATTCGACAACACCATGAGCAATGATGACATCTATCAAACACAGATAATGATGTTATTGATGTTGTTTAATATCGCATTTACATTCCCAATGAGTATATGGGGTGCTATATTATCTGCTTATGAAAAATTTATTTTCCAGAAAGCTCTTAATATTGCTCGTGTTATTTTAAATGCTATAGTCATGGTATTTCTATTATATTTAGGCTATAAGGCCATTTCCATGGTTGTAGTTCTCACCGTATTCAATATTCTGACATTATGTAGTAATGCTTGGTATTGTAGGAAGAGATTAAAAATCAAAATAAAATTTAGTAAAATAAAATGGCAATTACTTAAAGAGGTATTCAATTACTCAATTTGGATTTTTATTGCAGGAATTGTTGATAGAATCTATTGGTCATCAGGACAATTTGTAATAGGAATTTATCATAAACCGAGTGAGATCGCCCTCTTTGGGGTTGCAGTTCAATTACAGTCTTTTTATTCAAGTTTTTCGTTTGCAATTTCAGGTGTTTTTTTCCCAAAAATAGTTAAGATGTCAGTTTTAAATGACAATATGGCTCAACTATCTAATTTGTTTATACGCGTAGGAAGATTACAATTTTATGTGATGAGCTTAATATTTACAGGTTTTATTTTATTTGGGAAGAAGTTCATTGAATTATGGGCAGGAGAAGACTATTCATCATCATTCATCATATCAATAATATTGTTTTCTGCTATACTTTTGTCTTCAATTCAATCTTTAGGTAATCATATTCTTCAAGCAAAAGGAGATGTGAAATTTAGAGCACTTTCAATATTCTCAGTTTCTATAATAGCATTTATTTTATGTTTCCCTGCTGCCCATTATTTTTCTGGAATTGGCTGTGCAATGGTTATTTCTTTAGGGATTATAATTGGACATATTCTAATATTGAATTGGTATTATAATAAATACATCGGTATTAATATTAAGTTGTTTTGGATTAATATAGGAAAAATTTCAATATTACCAATACTCTTATTTCTACTCTGTTTTATGGCTATAAGATTTATTGATACCGACAATATATATATATATGGATTATCAATCATTATATATGCTGTCGTATATACTGTATTATGTTATTTCTTCATTTTTAATGAACAAGAAAAACTGTTAGTAAAACCTATTTTATTGAAATTAAAATTAATTAGCTGAGTATGGGTAGAATTATCTTCGTAACTTATGGCAACCAACCGTATTATAATTCATTGGTTCGATTACATAAAGAAGCTGAGAGGACGAGATTATTTGATGAAATATTAATATATACAGATAAAGATTTACCGACTGAAATTACATCAAATCTGCTCTTCTCTTATAAACGAGGTGGGGGATATTGGTTATGGAAACCATGGGTTGTACTTCAGGCTTTATCAAGAGCAAAAGAGGATGATATTATAGTCTATTCTGATTGTGGCAACACTGTGTATCCAGATATTAAAGGGTGGCATAAATTTTTTAAATATTTGAATAACAATAATGCAGTTTTCTTTTATAATGGAGGTCGAATGTATAAATGGGCTAGAAAGACAATATTTGATTATTTCCCTCAGATAAAAAAAAATAATTACCAGATAATAGGTAATTTCTTTCTTATAAAAAAAAGTGCAGAAAAGGTTATATATATATGGTATGACATAATGAAAAACCATCCTGAACTTGTAATGGATGTTGATAGAATTAATATGGAACATGAAAACAAAGGATTTATAGAACATCGACATGATCAAGCTGTTTTAAGCGCAATTGCCTATTCTATGAAAAAAACATGTGGAATCGCCATTGTTCCTGAAACAACGGAACGGTTGAGAGCTTCCGGACAGCCTGTTTATAACTCAAGAATATCCGATAACAATAGACGCTCTTCTGAAGTCCCTTCTTCAAAATTGATATTACTATTATTGGATTATATAGTAAAACCAATTCGGCGAATTGAAACATGGTTCTATAGCTGTATCTAAATAGATTTTTAATGCAATATATTTATCCAAAACTTCCAGCCGTTAAAACAACCTCATTCTTTAGAATAGGTGGAAATGGATTAGCGAATTGTCTCTTTGTATATGCTAAAGCCATTGTGATGGCTCATTTAACTGGAGCAAAATTGATTTCTCCCACATGGTTCAATCTTTCTATTGGTACATATTTAAGACGACAAGCAGATAAACGGCATTATCTGGGATTGATAAACAGCAGCAATGAAATTAATGGGATAAAGAAGGGGTTCTTTTTAGCGACTAAAAGAAAGACTTCGGAACTGGATGTATTTCAAAACAAAGATGCTGACATATTAATTGTTGAAGGTATTTATGATTTTTTTACGCCACTCATAGATTATCAAGAAATTGTTAGCGACTATATACTTTCCCACATCAATAAGTCGCTGCTTGCGGAAATCGCCCAATTTGATTTCAATAACACCGTTGCCGTCCATGTGAGATTGGGCGATTTTCCTGATTCTCGACGAATACCAATGGAGTGGTATAAAAAAGAGATAGACAGGCACAAGGATTTTAGAATCTTGATTTTTTCAGATGGAACAGATGAAGAACTTAAAGAGTTATTGGCCCTGCCAAATACACAGCGAGTATTCTTTGGCGGTGCTATTCAAGACATCGTTGCAATAAGTAGATGTTCGTATTTGATTGGATCTGACAGTTCTTTTTCAGCATGGGGGGCGTTTTTAGGCCAAGTCCCGTGTTCGTTCTATCGTCTGCAGTTTGGTAAGGTACTTGTCGAATCTTCAAAGCAATCAATTCTTTATTCATAATTATGGCAGTTTTAAGTTATCTGCAAATATTTCTTTCCATGTTCACATGCGCCATCCTATATTTTTTACCGGGATTGGTGACATATAAAATGATGGCTATATTCATGGCCGGAATAAGTTCTGTGGTCTTGCTATGGATTTTGGCAAATCTGAAAAGGAAAGTTGATACTTTGTTGCTTACTTTTTTTCTTTTTGCCATATTAATATTCCTTTATTATACAACTGCAAGTCTATATGGAAAAATAAATGAAAAATACAATTCTTTTTTCCTTGTACTTGCCGGACAGATAGCACCTACGGTACTTTGTGCCATAGCAGTTGCTCAAATGAAGAGAGTACAGTATAAAATGAAACAATATGCACCATACGTCGGAGCTCTCTTTACATTTATTTCCTTTACTGCTGCATTCTTTCCTGACTCTGCGACATCGGGGGGGTTCGTTGCAACAGAAAGTGGCTTGAATTATCAGACGACATCTTATCTTGCAGCCTATGCGGCCGCTTTCAATCTTTATTTTATAATTTTTAATGACAAGATTAAATGGATAGGACTTGTAAAAAACACAAAATACGTGAGAATATATTTTATACTTGTTTTAATCAACCTTATGTCTATTATGATTGCCGGCGGCCGAGGAGGTTTGTTGTTGTTTCTGATTCAAGCAATGTTTGCCTATTGGACCTATACTAAAAAGAAGAATATTAAATTCTTTTCCGGTCGTACAATCCAGCTAATAATTGCTGTAAGTGTTATTGCTGTCATTGGTATCGCTTTTGCAAGTTCTTTTGGAGGTGCGACAAACGGATTTTCCCGTATCGTAAACACGGTTGAACATCAGGATGAGAATGGTCGTGATGTACTAAGGGGACTGGCACTCCTTTCGTTTCTTGATAGCCCTATTTGGGGACATGGTTTTGGATCTGTTTTTTATGAAGTTGGGGAATATTCACATAATTGTATAACAGATGCCTTAGTGGAAATAGGAGTGATTGGTTGTTCGGTTTTTATACTATTACTTATTATGACATGGCGTAAGACAGGTAAATTGATGCAGGTTGATTTGACTGACGCGATATGGCGCATAGTGTATCTGGATGGGCTTGTTATGTCATTCTTCAGTGGATATTATTTAGGGCATATACCGATTTATTGGATTATGGGATTTGTTTTGGGATACTCTGTTAGAAAAAATAATTTGAAGAATCAAATCTCTCAGGCAGATAATTTATATAGATACTGAGACAAATCCTTTGACAATAGGCTTTTATAAATTAGCAATTTAAGGTTCAAAATCTCTTTTACTGTCAAAGAAATTTTGACTCACCCCCCTATTTTTATTCTATTTTATTGATAAGTTTAGGATACGAAAATCTTTCTAATGTTTTCGGTCATCCATTTTTTAGAATTTATGGCTAAATTTTCTAAACTCTGTGTAATTTATAACATGGCGGCCAAATACCGTGCCCCAATATTCCAGTTGATGGATAGAGAAATGGATATTGACTGGTATTATGGATATCAGATTGATGATATTAAAGAGATGGACTCGTCGTTATTAAAGAAGGTTACTAAATTACGGAGAACTAATATCATTGGTCCGCTATATTGGCAACATGGAGTAATGTCACTTATTAATCAATCTGAGTATAATACATTTCTTGCATTAGGTGAACTCTTTTCTTTATCTACATGGGGATTACTGATAAAACGGAAACTATTCTATAAGAACAAAAAAATCTATCTTTGGAGTCACGGATGGTATGGACGGGAGGGAATAATAAAACGTTGGATGAAAAAAATATTTTTTGGTCTCTCTGATGGAACATTCTTATATGGTAATTATGCAAGGGATATAGCCATACAACAAGGTAATAATCCTGACAAATTATGGGTAATTCACAATTCACTGGACTACGCAACTCATATTAAATTAAGAGAGACGCTTTTGCCATCTGATATTTATAAAGATTATTTTAATAATTCAGATCCGACACTTGTATTTATTGGACGTCTTACAAGAGTGAAGCATCTTGACATGGTTATACAAGCTGTACATACCCTAAAATTGAAGGGCGAAAATTATAATATCGTATTTGTCGGAGATGGAGAAGAACGTAGAAATCTTGAAAAATTAGCAGTAGAGATGAATGTCAATGTTTGGTTTTATGGCGGGTGTTATGATGACGCTCAGACAGCACAATTAATCTACGATGCTGATCTTTGTGTATCTCCCGGAAATGTAGGACTGACTGCAATGCACTCAATGGTTTTTGGAACTCCTGTTTTGACTCATTCCAACTTCGCTAATCAAATGCCGGAATTCGAAGCTATTCAACAAGGTATTACCGGCGATTTTTTCCAAGAAGGGGATATAATAGATTTAGTAAATAGCATATCTAACTGGTTTAAAAATCACTCTAATAGGGAGCTTGTTAGAATTGAATGCTATAAAGAAATTGATTCTAAATGGACTCCTGAATATCAAAATAAAATACTAAAACATAATTTAAAACTATGATATCATATTTTTTAGGACTTCTAAAATACATTTTCTACCCGAAAGTCTCAATTAGAGCTGTAATTGATAGGACATCCAAGCTCTCTAAAAAGGCAAAGATAAATCGAGGCGCAAGAGTTATTGACAGTAATATAGGCGAATATTCCTATGTAGGTATGAATAGTTGGGTTTGTATAGCCGATGTAGGAAAATTTTGTTCCATTGCCAATCGTGTAAATATAGGTTTGGGAAATCATACTATTAATTATCTGTCAACATCGCCAATTTTTACGGAGAAGTATAACGGTACTGGATTTTCATGGATAAATAAAACAATTGCCCCTCCTTTTAAAAGAACGATTATAGGTAACGATGTCTGGATCGGTTTTGGGGCTATGGTAATCGGAGGAGTCAAAATTGGTGATGGAGCGATTATTGGCGCGGGCAGTATTGTAACAAAGGATATTCCCCCCTTTGCCATTGCTGTAGGATCTCCAGCGAAGGTAATAAAATATCGATTTTCAGAAGAAACTATTGAAAAAATCTTACAAAATCCTTGGTGGAATAAATCAGAAAAAGATTTAAAACAAAATATAATAGAATTTCAAAAAGTAATTCGATAATTTAAGATATGATAACCGCGCCTCAACCAATTGACATGACAGCTATAATCCTCACTCGTAATGAGGAAGCAAATATCAAACGCTGTATTGAATCTATCCGCTCACTAGTAAAACGTATCATAGTCGTTGATTCTTATAGCGATGATAATACAATTGATATTGCAAAAAAGTTAGGAGCAGAAGTATATCAACGTAAATGGAAACATTATGCAGATCAATTTAATTGGGCATTAGACAATATAAAAATTGATACTAAGTGGATATTTAGAATTGATGCAGATGAGTGTGTGACAAAAGAATTAGATTCGGAAATACGAACTAATTGTAATGAACATGAAACTAACGATGTCAATGGCTTTATTTTACGTTATAAAGTATATTTTTTAGGTCGCTTTCTCTTACATGGTGGCTGGTATCCATTTTTAAAACTTACAATTTTTAAATCCGGGTTAGGCCGGTTTGAGGATAGAGCGATGGGAGAACATATTATCTTATCTGAAGGTAAGGCTATAACACTGAAAACGGATTGTCTACATTATGATTTTAAAGACCTTACGACATGGACTGAAAAGCATAATAAATATTCTTCAAGAGAAGTTATTGACCGTATGTATGTAATTTCTCATCGAAAGAATTTAGCTAAACTAGACGGTCCTTTAGAAAACAATAAACGGTTTCGCGATGGCTTATATTACAAATTGCCACCATTTTTAAGAGCAAAACTGTATTTTTGGTATAGATATTACATTAGACTTGGTTTTTTAGATGGTACACAAGGGCGTATTTTCGCATTTTTACAATCTTATTGGTATCGTTTCTTGATTGATGCCAAATTATTTGAAAAACAGATTGAGGAGAAAAATTAAATGATATTAGTGTGATATGCTCAGATCTATCATATTTAGAATTTTATATTTAAAAAACAAGTTATTATTACGTCGAGTAATCTTTAAGGGCTATTGTGTTATATTCTCGTTTCCGAAAAGCAATATCATTCTTCACAGTGGCGTGATCAACTCCTCATTTACAAGCAATATGCTCGGGCTATGGCAGCGGACAATCATGGTAGCCCGCTATGGCGGAAAGATTGAAATTGGAGACGGGTTCGGCATATCAGGCACAACTATCTATTCCACCAAGTCCATTACAATTGGGAAAAATGCAACCATCGGAGCGAACTGTAAGATAATAGACAATGACTTTCATCCTTTAGATCCTGAACACCGACGTCTGAATCTTAATGAAGAGCATACTGCCCGTGCACCAATAGTGATAGGCGACAACTGTTTCATTGGCATGAACAGTATCATACTCAAAGGAACGACAATTGGAAATAACGTCGTAGTTGGTGCCGGCAGTGTTGTTCACGGAACTTTTCCTGACAACTGCATCATAGCCGGTAACCCTGCCAGAATAATAAGGCAAATCAGATAATAATCAACTTACATTTATATGAAAATCTCCATCATCACCGCTACCTACAATAGCGGTGCGACTCTTCGCGACACTTTGGATAGTGTGCTGAAGCAATCTTATAGGAATTACGAAGTTCTTATAATCGACGGTGGCTCAACGGATAACACTCGACAGATTGTCGATGAGTATATACCGAAATTTGATGGCCGGTTGAAATGGCATACAGGTAAAGACAAAGGTCTTTATGATGCGATGAACAAAGGGGTTTCGTACGCTACAGGAGATGTCATAGGCATCCTCAATTCAGACGATTTCTATGCTTCGTCGGATATTCTTGAAGCAATAGCCGATGGCTGTAAGTCAGTTGATGCCGTGTATGGTGACCTTGATTTTGTCGATGGAGTCGACACGTCAAATGTTGTACGTCAATGGCAAGGGTCACAGCATAGTCCGGGTGCATTCATGAAAGGCTGGCATCCGGCTCATCCGACGTTCTATGCAAGAAAGGACTGCTATGAACGTCTTGGAGGTTTTGACATAACGTTTGACGTATCCGCTGATTTTGAACTGATGCTGCGCTTTCTTGAAAGCGGACGTATCTCAAGCAGCTATATTCCGAAAACTTTTGTAAAAATGCGAATGGGAGGCGAAAGCACCGGATCGATAGGCAAAATCATTCAGGGCAACAGGAATGTATTGCGTGCTTTCCGAAAGAACGGTTTCAGTGTCCCAAGATTCTATCTTGTACGACGTCTTGCTCCTAAAGCTATAAATATTCTCAAAAACAAATTGCATATATGAAAATCGCAATGATCGGTGGCAGCGGATTCGTTGGCACAAGACTTATCGACCTCTTGAAAGAGGACTCTAAAAACTATGAATGTAAGAACATCGACCTTCTTCCGAGCCATTTTTTCAATGACATCACGGTTATCGGTGATGTCCGCGAGCAAGCCCAGATGGACCGCGAGCTCAAAGGTGCGGATGTCGTAATACTCCTTGCCGCGCAGCACCGCGACGACGTAACGCCCGTATCGCTTTATTACGATACGAATGTCGGCGGTATGGAAGTGACCCTCAGGGCTATGGAAAAGAACGGTTGCAAGCGCATCATCTTCTTTTCATCCGTGGCCGTCTATGGACTTAACAAAAAGAATCCCGACGAGAACCATCCAAAAGACCCGTTTAACCACTACGGCAAATCGAAATGGCAGGCCGAACAGGTACTGGAAAAATGGTATGCCTCACATCCCGACTGGAACATCGACATCATCCGTCCGACAGTTATCTTTGGAGAACGTAACAGAGGAAATGTCTACAACCTCCTCAAACAGATCTCGTCGGGCAAGTTCCTCATGGTCGGAAAGGGAGAGAACAAGAAGTCAATGGCCTATGTCGGCAACATCGTTGCATTCGTAAAATATCTGATAGACAATGTCACCAAAGGCTACAATGTGTTCAACTACATCGACAAACCCGACAACAACATGAACCAGCTCGTGGCACATGTGTCGAAAGTGTTGAACAAACACATCCCTGCGACGCATTTCCCCTACTGGCTCGGCATGCTCGGCGGTTACGGTTTCGATGTGCTTGCAAAAATTACAGGCAAAAAACTCACTGTATCTTCGGTCCGTGTGAAAAAATTCTGTGCCACAACAGAGTTCGATGCCAAGAAAGCCCACTCATGCGGATTTAAAGCACCGTTCACCCTTGACGAAGGTCTCGCCCGCACGCTCGAATTCGAGTTCGTCCATCCACGTACGGATGACATCCAGTTTATCAGTGAATAAATTCCCCAAAATAAAGATATACACCAATTAACGTTGGCTTTGCTAAAATATAGAGTTTCTATTATATAACAATTATGAAAAAAGCATTAATCACAGGCATCACCGGTCAGGATGGTTCGTTTCTGGCTGAGTTTCTTCTCGAAAAAGGCTATGACGTGCACGGCACGATCCGCCGTTCGTCGGTAGACTTCCGCGAGCGCATCGCCCACCTAGAGGGACACCCCAACTTCCACCTCCACTACGCCGACCTCGGCGACTCGATGTCGATCATGCAGGTCATATCGAAGGTGCGCCCCGACGAGATCTACAACCTCGCCGCACAGAGCCACGTGCAGGTGT
>ERZ777305.2694-NODE-2694-length-14190-cov-4.592289_pt1 | contig 14190 bp, 18 predicted proteins | sample MGYA00374965_ERZ777305 | MGnify/ENA primary metagenome ERZ777305 (study PRJEB29328, sample SAMD00013331) | mouse gut metagenome | study: EMG produced TPA metagenomics assembly of the Metagenome analysis of fecal microbiota from mouse which was promoted... | reverse complement strand
CCCATTTCGTCCGCTGCCAGGGGCAGCTCCCTCAACGGGGTGGGTGGAGGAGGTTGGGGCGAGCAAAGAAAAAAGGTATAGCAACTTACCATACCTTTATATTTTTAATTTAACTTATTAACAAAATCCTGAATCTCAACTACCTTGTCTAATTCTTCCCATGGAAGTTTTATATCTGGTCTGCCGAAGTGACCATAATTAGATAAGTCTTGATATTTAAAGCTAGGTGTATTCATTTTAAACTTATTAATAATACCAGCAGGAGTAAAATCAAATAAATTATATAGAACTTTTAATATCGAGTCTTTTGATACCTTTTCAGTATTAAATGTTTCTACTGCAATAGAAACTGGTTCACTTACACCAATTGCATATGAAAGCTGTATTTGAACCTTGTCCGCAAGATTAGCAGCAACAATATTTTTCGCAGCATATCTAGCTGCATATGTAGCAGATCTATCGACTTTTGTTGCATCTTTACCTGAGAAGGCTCCGCCGCCATGTGGACAAGAACCACCATAAGTATCGACAATTATTTTTCTTCCAGTAACACCAGTATCACCAGCAGGACCACCTAAAACAAATCTGCCTGTAGGATTAATTAAAACTTTAAAATCTTTGTTCATTCCAAAAGATTCTACAACTGGGAAAATGACATTGCTAAGCACTAATTCCTTTAATTCATCAAGGCTGATGCATTCTTCGTGCTGAGTTGAAAAAACAATCGTATCAATTCTAGGTTCTTGATTTGAATAATCTATTGTTACTTGTGATTTCATATCTGGACAAAGATGACATGATGGATGTTCATGACGATAGATGCTTGCGGTTCTAACTAATTTATGTGCCATAACTATTGGAAGTGGCATAAGATTCTCAGTCTCAATCGAAGCGTATCCAAACATGATTCCTTGATCACCTGCACCAATGGATTGATGGTCATAACTCTTGTTTACGCCTTGAGCAATGTCTGGCGATTGAGCCGTAACATAGACCTCAATATCACAAGTATCAGCATCGATACCATTTTTTGCATCAAAATAACCAATTTTTCTAAGGATGTTTCGAGCTATTTCTTTATAATCAGGCGTATGTGATGAAGTAACCTCACCAGCAATAACAACCTTTTGATTTGTGACCATAACTTCGACTGCTGTACGTGAATTCTTATCAAAATATAGGCATTCATCTAATACAGCATCTGCGATTTGGTCGCATATTTTATCTGGATGTCCCTCGGACACCGCTTCAGAAGTAAAAAGTATTTTTGGTTCCATAATTCCCCCTCGCGGGAAACTATTTCCCGCTTATTCTTCTTTATTTTCGTCTTTATCGTCGACAATGCGTTGATATAAAAGCTCCGCACCATCTAAACCTGTAATCTCACTGACAACAGGTAAATCCATTCCGGATTCAAGCAATATTTTTGCTAATTCAAATTGTCTTTCTTTTTTGCTCTTCATAATATTTCACCACCTACTTAAAGTATGTGATGAACATAAGAGAATATACTTATTATTGAGCAACTAATTGACCATTCTTTATTTCTTGTAAAGCAGTTGCTAGTTGGTCTGGACATGATGTCATTTTATTATTACATTTAATTCCTTTTAATGATTCAATAACTTCATCGACATTTCGTCCACTAACTAAAGCACTGATTCCTTTTAAATTACCATTACAGCCGCCAATAACTTCTAGCGACTTAATTGTTTCACCATCAATTACTATTTTCATTTGGCGTGAACATACACCAGTAGTATTATATAAATAAGTTTTCATTGTTTCCTCCATTTAAAATATATCACATGTATATATCGTTTGTCATTAATTTAGCGCTTATATCCAAGTCTCTTATTGATTGGTGGAACGCTCTTTAACAAAATATCTGCCAGTATTGCTAATATAAACCCAGATAACATACTTAAAGCTCCTAGCACTGGGAAATAAGAGATGAGGTAAGGTGTTGATGTGATAAGACAATACATCAAGACTTGTCCTAAGACATGGAAAACCGCCGCACAAGTCGAGGTTCCATAAATACTGCACCTAAATACTTTAGCATAAATTATTGTAGCAAGTATTGATAATAGCGCACCTCCACACGAGAGAAAGAAAGCTGTTCCAAACCCAGTTGAAATCAATGCTACAATCAAGACACGACTTATTGTAGTGACTAAATAGTACTGCCAACCAAGATAAAACAAAGCGAATACTCCGACAATATTAGCCAGACCTAATTTAAACCCAGGTATCGGTATTGGGAGCGGAATTAATGTTTCAATATAGTGAAGTAAAACTGCAAGTGCTGTTAATAGCGCAGTATAAGAAATCTTTTGCACACTCATATATCAAACTCTCCATCAGCTGTTCCCTTAATAATCGCCATAAACGAATTCGGAAGGCAAACTATTGGAAGATTGCTAAGTTTAATCTTTCCTTGAGTTGAACAAAGCTTTTTTTTACTCGTCTCTTCGATGACCTGAATAGAATTATCTTGTATCGCCAAAACAATTGTTTCGCCTTGAAAATCAGTAAAACCTTCATAATCGCAATTATCTGCACTGGTTGAACTCTTACAGAAAGTCACTTTTCTATTAACATTTAAATCAAAAGTATCGACTAATTTATTGCGATAATAAACTTCAACTGTATCACCGCCTGTTTGTGGAAGCAAGAATATTGTTCCCACAAACGTAGCGATGAGCAAAACAAGTGTAATTCCTATTGATATTACATCACTAAGATGATGTTTGCAAAAGGAAATGAATTTCATTATAGTTCTACTTTTAATGTATTTCCGTTAGCATCAGGAGTAGATTCTAAATAGTCCTTTATTTCCTGTGCTTTATCTTTTTTTATTACTGCACAACGAGTGACCTTCTTTTCTTTTCCCTCAACGATTGCATCGGCTAAACCCGAACAACCAGGAAATCCACAAGCGCCACAGTTAGCATTTGGTAAAAGTTCAAGAAGTTTTTCCTTTCTTGGATCTTCTTCAACTTTGAGGTAACGATTCGCCAAGGCCAAACATAGTGCCAAGACTATCGCTATAGCAGCTGTGATTAAAACAGCCCACAATATCAATATAGGTTCCATATTAATCTCCTTTATCATTTTCTTCTTCGCTACTATTATTCTCATCTTCTATAGTTTTTTCCTCTTCAGCATCTGATTTCTTAGATTGAGAAGTAAAAGCCTTCTTTAATGAAAGTTCCTCTTCACGAGAAGAACAAGAAAGCATACAAGAAGCACAACCACCTTCAAGCAAGTCCTTTGGACAATCATCCGGTATTTTTGTCTTTTTGTTTATAAGGAATATTACGACAAAGATGATAAATAGTGCGAGAAATATACCTAGCCCAGCTAGAACTTTAATTATCATATAACTCCAGAGAAACCATAGACAGCTAGTGCCATAATAGCAGTAGTGATTAAACCTATTGCAGCACCTTTGAAGTTATAAGTAGTATTACTTGTCTCAAGTCTTTCTTGAATGCAAGAGAAGATCATGATGACGATGAAATAACCAAGTGGTACACCTAATACTGTACCTAATACTTCTAAGAAAGAAGCAGGATCACTCATGCCACCAACTTGAAGTGCAAGTCCTAAAACAACACAGTTAGTCGTGATTAATGGCAAGTATATTCCTAATGTCTTATAAAGACTTGGGAAGAACTTTTTAATTATAAGCTCTGTTAATTGGACAAGACTTGAAATGACAAGAATAAAGACAATGGTTGACATGAAGTCATAAATGCCTATTGCTCTTAATGCAAATCCAAGTCCCCAAGAGATGAGTCCTGAGAGAACACAGACAAATGTTAAGGCCACGCCCATTCCAAATGCCGAAGAACTCTTTTTTGAAATACCTAAATAGGAACAAAGTCCCTTATAACCTGCTAAGACAGAGTTAGAAACTATCATTGATCCTAGAAGTGCGGTGTAAAATGCGGCCATTATTTTACCCTCCTTTCACTCTTTTGACATTCGACAATATCGTGAAGTGTTGTGAATGTATTCTTTAATGCTGTATCAGAATTCTTTGAAGGTACTTTAGTCTTTAAAAATAGTGAGAAGACACCGATAACAAGACCAAAGGTTAAGAAACCACCAATACCTTGAACCATGACACTAGCAGCATATTTTTGTAAAGGCAACCATGCGACTTTTTGTTCAGCATTGAAAGGATTGACAAGAGTGAATCCACCAGTTCCTAATAACTCTCTAAAGAAAGCGATGGTGACACATGCAATACCAAATCCAATAGCCATACCTAATGCATCTAAGATTGAGTGGACGATGGTATTTTTACTAGCAAAAGCTTCACCACGTCCTAATATAATGCAGTTAACTGTAATCAAAGGAATAAATACACCTAATGATTCAGAAATATCAGGGGCAAAGGCCTTTAATAAAAGGTCAACTATTGTAACAAGTGTTGCGATAATGACGATATAAATTGGAATTCTAATCTCATTTGGCACAATCTTTTTGATTGAAGAAATGATGATATTAGAGAATAAGAGAACGAATAAGACGGCGATGGTCATCATCAAAGCATTGATGATAGAAGTCGTAGCAGGAATAACAGGACAAAGTCCTAAAAGCATAACTAAGACAGGATTATCCTTTAAGATACCTGAAGTAAAGACATTGAAGGCTTTTGAATGCTCTTTCTTTACTTTTTTAGTTTGCTCAGTGCTTGTAACACTAGAATTGTTGTTTTCCATTCTTAGTTACCTCCTTTAATAAACATTACAATTTCATGTAACGCTGTATAGTATCCATAAGTACTTTGAGTTGCACCAGTAACTAATTCGTTATCAGTCGTTTCCTTAGGATTTTCAAACTTAGATATTGGTAAACCACTACCACTAATCTTAATAAAGTTCTCGATGAACTTATTAGCTTGATCTTTATTGATTGAACTATCAAGACCATTAGTAGTTCCATCAATTAAAATGTCACTACCATAGGCAGGGGTTCCGCCGATGCCATTGATGACAATCTTAGTGAAATAAGTTGATGTGCTATCAACTGTAGCAGACAAATCAATGCTAGCAAATCCAAGCCCATCAAATGTTTTCTTAATACGATATTCATTTTCCCCAGTTTTTTCAAGGATGTTAATTGTGGCTTGATTTGCCTTAAGGTGATTATAAAGACCATTAAGCATTAAGAAGTAGCCTCTTGCGGTATTAGGAGCAGCACAATCTTCAAATGTGCCTTTCTTAACTTCAGCCTCAAGTGAGCCACTGAAATTTTTGAATGTTACTGTTTTACCAGCGGTTACAACACTAGAAGTTGTAAACTTATCGGTAGCAGTTCCATCTAAGACTTTCTTACCTTCGCCAGAATTTTCAGTATCATCTTTTTCAAGAAGAGTTACTGACTTAATCTTAATTGATGTAGAAGAATAACTAAACATTCCCTTAACATCCAAGACAACTTCAGCTTTCATCGATGCATAGTTTGCTTCACTTACAGAACTTACAACACATTTAACTTCGTCAAATCCAACTTCTGTAACTGAAGAAACTTCAACAGTTGAAGTGACTTCTGAAGATTTGATTCTGTTCTTTTCATCTGCCAAAGCAATATCCAATGCAGCTTGAACAACAGGAACAGTGAGTTTAGCCGAAGCACCAGCGCTGATAGCTAAATCTTTTAAATCATCGCCTGGAAGGTAGGAAGAATCCCAACCGAGTTTATCAGCTAATTTATTAATAGCATTAACTCCTAAACCATCTTCACTTCCACCAACCTGAGCCAAACCGATAACAGCTGATTCAAAGACTCCAACAACAAGTTCTAGATTGCCGCTATAACCAGTAGTTGTTTCCATATGATAGACAAGACCTAACTTATCATCACTAGTAGTAACGCGGAAACACCTGATTATCTGAGAATTAAATTCAGCAGGAGTGCTGCTAATTGGGTTAGGATCAACAACATCCTTATCATTTCTATCATAAATCAAAGTATAGTTCTTGTTATCTTTAAAGAACTTACCAATCTTGTTGGTTATTTTTCTTGTTTTATTGTTTTCAATATATGGTGCTGCGAGGTAGTTGACAGCAGCAAGGCTTGCTGAACAAACGATACAAACACTTCCAAGAAGCACCGGGAAAAGAATATAATTGCTGATTTTCTTTTTCATTATTCAATTACCCCCTCTAAAGAAGCCATTTCAGAATAGACCATTTCAAACTTTTCGTTGCTTGTCATTCTGATATTTGCCTTCTCTTCTGGTTTTTCACTTGCCTTATGAGCATCAATATATAAACCTGTTCCGATACCTGAGCCGATGACAAGAAGGGACAAGGCGGCGATGGATACATATTGATAGACCATTTTTTGATTGGTCTTGCGCGAAAGCATACGATCAATCACTGGTGCTAACATATTTGCAACAAGGATTGAATATGCAACACCTTCAGGAGCACTGCCGAAGTATCTTATCATCGCTGTTACAAAAGCAGCAATCAAAGCGAATACAATCTTGCCAGTACCGCTGACTGGAGAAGTTACAGGATCCGTGATACAGAAAACTGCACCAAATAAGATACCACCAAAGCAGATTTGACGGAAAGCAAACTCTAACGATCCGACAAAACCATGTTTACCAGTTACACCCATGAAGAATGCAAAGATAAATAAAGAAACGACATAAGTAAGAGTTAAACGATAATCGATAACTTTTCTTATCATCAAATAGATACCAAGGATTATCAATAAGAATGCCATAGTTTCACCTAAAGCACCACGATAATTACCTAAGAACAAGTCTAAATTAGATAATTGGTCAGTATACATACCTAACCAACCAGAACTATTAGCTATTCCATTGATAGTAGCACCAGTAGAAATATCTGTACCGACTTTTACTGCTGTTCCGTTAGCAATTTCTTGGCTAAAGCAAATAGTTGCGAAGATACGACCAGTTAATGCCGGGTTAAATATATTTGATCCAAATCCACCAAACACCATCTTTCCGATGAGTTCACCGACTAAAATAGAGATGAACATAACATGTATTGGTGTATAGACTGGGAACAAAAGCATAGTAATCAATGGGGTTACATAGAAATATGAATGTGTGACAGTTCTTTTTAAAGCTGTTAGCCACATATTCTGTTTCATTGCCTCTTCATATGCCTTTAAAGTCTTACGATCAATAAGGATGATTCCAAAATACTCGACTGCAAATGCTGTGACAAAGCAAACAAGAGTATTGAGGAAAATACGCAACATATATTTACCAGTATCAGCACCACCTTTAATTCCATAATAGATTATGGAAGCGATGAAAAGTACAAGTAAAGCTGAAGCGAGTTCAATCATGACATGACTTGTCTTACGTTTAGACTTTACACGACTGAAATTTGTATAAACTAATTGTGATTCCATATCTCCCCTCCTACTTTTTCATTGTCTTGATCTTTACGATCGGCTTTGCCGAAGCAAATTTATTAGTTAACTCAATGTGAGAAGGACAAACTGCCGAACAGAGTCCACATTCAACACAAGAAAGAATACCTAACTTATTAGCTCTTTCATAGTCATTTCTATTCAACGCCTGATACATAAGAACAGGTTGTAAATACATTGGACAGTGGTCAACACATTCGCCACATCTTAGACATGGAACATCCTTTCCTACTTCAAGCTGAGAAAGACGGAGCACAGTCACACCAGAATCAGCCTCTGCCAAAGGAATATCAATTTGTCTGAGCGGTCTACCCATCATCGGTCCGCCGGCGACAATGCTGTATTTAGAAGTATTAACTCCACCAATTGCTTCAATGATTTCATTAATCATTGTTCCATAAGGAGCATAGACATTGGCAGGTGAATTTAAAGCCTCGCCTGAGAAAGTAAAATATCTTCTTGAAAGACGTCCTTCACCTTTTAAAGCTTTGCCGATGCTTGCCATCGTTTGGAAATTATTTACGATAACTCCAACTTCACTTGGTAAAACATTGTATTCTTTCTTAAACACCATTTTTATCAAGGTTCTTTCATATCCAGCTGGATAAACATCCTTGACAAGAACCAAGCGGATTAATGAGTTGCCTTCCAAAGCTTTTTTAATATGCTCAATAGCCTTCAATTTATTTTTCTTAATAGCTATTACCACATCCTTAACTCCCATCGCACTAGCTAAACGAGTAGCCGCTAAAACTACATCATCTATATACTCACCTGTCGAAGTGTAATCAGTTGTCAAGTATGGTTCGCATTCAACATCGTTGATTAAGATATGGTCAATCTTAGCATCAGTCTTATATTTAATATAAGTTGGGAATGCTGCACCACCTAAACCAGTAAAGCCATTGCTTCTTAAGAATTCAACTAATTCTTCCTTAGTTAGATTTTCACTTGTTGGTTTAGAAGTTTCCTCTGTGTACTTTTTGTCATTCTTTATAACAAAGTAATTTGCTGCTCTCAGAAGACTTTTGTTATAAATCTTTTTGATTTCAACTATTTCACCTGAAACTGAAGAAAACACTGGAATATTAAAATCAGCTCTAACACCCAACACTGTCTGACATTTAACCTTGCTACCAGCAGTAAGAGCATCTTTTAAATCAACACCCTTATTATCTGTAGCAGGAATATAGACAAAGTCAGGATCATAGTGAACAGTTGGCCTATCAGCCGTAAGACCCTTATGACCATTTAAATGCTTACGACCTAATGAAGTTAGTATGTTCATTTAATCATCTCCTTTACAATCTTTAATATTATATCATTTGATATTATCTATAACAATAATATAAAAAAATATTATTACATTTTTTAGTGAAACTATGAAAAAACTCTTCTTTAATCAAGTTAAAAGTGCTAATAGATTTAAAAACATCCAGTAAAAAAGCGGACTAATGGGTTTAACCAAAACTCCGCTTTATATTAATAGCCTATTAACCTTTAATTAAAGTTTGCTCCGCTATAACTGAAATTAAATGTTGTAAGATTGTTAGGATCAAAATCTTTAAAGGCGAGCTTAAACTCTTTTTTCTGTTGTCCATTAGAGTCGAACACTTGATCTGAAGGACTGGATGCTTCACCTTCAAAAACAATGTAACCAACAGTAAAGGAAACTGTGCCAGACATGAGTTTTACAGTAGCACTATAAGTATTTCCTTCTTCATGTGTTAATGTTAATGCATTTCTCCAGCTAGAGCCAAAACTTCCACCGTAGAGTTGAACATCGATTCTATTTCCATCAGGAATCGTTATTTCTGGCATTTCAACTGTGATACTAACATTAATCGGAACTTGCCATCCTTTGACTGTATAAGTTTTCTCAACAAGTCCTTCACCATCAACTGTAATTACATTCCAAGTTGATAAATCAGAACCATCTTCCAATGTTTCAAATAACTCAACCTTAGTTCCATAATATAGTGTTTGGAATTTGATCGTTGTATTTGGTTCGACAAAAGCAGTTAAATTATATGTTGTTGCATCAATCTTTGTAGGATAATAAGAGTTGGCCAATGAACCTGTGTAGAGGATAATATCTGCATCAGGATCATCATAAGTTGCAAAGTATTCATCAGTTTTTGTAGGAACTACAATATCTAAATCTAACTTAGCAACTTTTGTAAAGTCATCGACATTTATATCGATTTTAGTATCTAATCCATCACAGACAACAGTAGAAGAAATCTCTTCCCCATTTGTGTCTAATCCATATATTTCGATAGTCTTTTCCTTGTAGAAAAGAATCTTATAATCAATGCTTGCTCCTTCATCGACTGTCATTTCTGCGCTATAAGTCGTGCTATCAATCTTTTCAAATTTTGGTGAAGAAGCTAATGAACCAGTATATAGAAGCATCTGTGCATCAACACCTAAACTATCTAGATAAGTGGCAGCCTTACTAGATAACTTCATGTTAGCTGTTAATTTAGCCTCAGCTGGTTTGAAGTTTCCACTTTCTTCAGACATCAGCCAAGAGAAAGCAGCTGGGAATCTTTTGCTCCAAGACACTTCAGAATGTGAACCATCTTCATCTATCAATGTATAGATTTTATCCTTTGGATAGCCAGCCTCATATAACTCATTGCTGACTGGAGATATATAAGTATAAAGAGTCTCTTTCTTTCCAGCATCCAAATATAATCTTGGCAAATCACCTTCATAATCTAAACTATTAATAAACTCCAATCTATCTTCTTGAGTTGGAATCTGGAACGAAGATGAAAAAGCTCCAACCATACCAAATGTTTCAGGATATGCAAGACCTGTGGCAAATGATATTAAACCACCCATTGATGATCCTGCAATCATCGTATTATCCTTATCAGTAAGAGTATTATAGTTTTCATCAATATATGGTTTCAAAGTTTCAACGATAAACTTACCATACAAATCACCTTCAGCATTCTTTGTATTACCCCAATTTGGAGTGTATTCTCTCATACGATATTCAGAGTTATCAATACCGACAACTATCGCTCCTTCTGAAAGATCTTCAAGCATTAAATCTGTAATAGATTCATCAACTTTCCATTCACCAGCAAAAGAAGTCGCAGCATCAAATAAGTTTTGAGCATCGTGCATATATACTACTGGGTACTTAGTCTCTTTATCAGCAGGGTCGTAGTTTTCAGGCGTCCAAACTCTGATATTTCTCGTTCGATTATCTGCAAACTGCGGCATCTTGAAATCTTCAATTATATCGAGATTTCCAACAACTGTATGAACGATCGGCGCATCAGGATCAGCAAACCTAGCTACAACATCATTGACCACGATTGGTTCAGTATTGTTAGCAGGAATAGTAACGATTCTGTTTTCAATTTCTCCGCCGTTCGCATCTTTTTCACCAGCTCTCCACTGATTAGCTGCAGTCATTCCTTCGACTTGCTTTGTATACTTATACTCCACCTTCAATTCAGTGGATGTATCCAAATCTAAAGCAAGCGTATAATTTAAATCATCAACTTTTTGGAAAGTATAATCTAAATTTGATGGAGTCCAACTATTTATATTAGATCCAATAGTGATTTTCTCACCACTTTTTAAAGCTTCAGGAATAGTCACATTGAATATTACATCCGCATCTATCGGTCCAGGTGTACTCGGACCTTTTCCATCTCCGCACGATGAAAGCCCCAAAACAGTTGAGCTACATACTAGGAGAGGAAGAAGCATTTTAAACTTCATTGCTCTATATTTCTCCTTTCAATAAATGTAGTAAAGCAAACTACGTTCTCACTATCTCAACCAACATACACTTTGTCAACCGTAATTGTAAGCGATTTCATTTTTATATTATCTTTTTTTGGAAGATTTTTCTTTCCTAGCACATATATTCAGATTTTCGGCTTATGTTTAGATATATTATTGCAATAGTTTTTCTTTTTTTATATCATAACTATGAGGTAAAAATGATTAAACCAACTGAAAAAATAATAAATATTGTACTTAATAAATTCATAAAAGATATATCAAAACTTGAAACTACAATAAAGCATAATTTGATACAAGAAATTATCGAAGAATACACCGCCAAAAATAATTTGTTCAAGGTAATAACAAGTATTCAAGAGATTTTTCGCAAGCACAATATTATTTTAAATAAAAAGACATGTAATAGAATCACTTGGTCGATTCGAAATTGCTGTGAGATAAATGATTTGTTCTACGATTTAAAACAGAACTCTCTATTACAAGATAAAATAGAATTAGATATTGGAAAGCTTGAAATAACACTAAAAATTCATGATTATTTTATAATCAGAACAAATCCAAAAGGAACGTTTATAAATAATAAATTCTTCTACTTTATCGATGATCAAGACATAATAGAAAGCTATAATGACTTCGCAACTTCTGATAGTATATATGTTCAGTTTAAAAAGAGAAGATTTTTGCCTACACTTTTTAATCCCTATAAATATTTTATAATATATTCTAATCATAAAAACCAAAAAGTTAAAAAACTAATTAATAATAAAAAAATCGATTTTATTTTTGACAAAGATCAACTGCTATATAAATAAATCTAAACAATGTTTTCTTCTATATTTGCTTATAAAAAAAGAAAACACTTTTCAGCATTTTCTTTTCTAAATCAATTAATTAACTCAACAGATTAGTCAGCAATATATGGAAGTAAAGCCATATAGCGAGCATTCTTAATAGCTCTTGCTAACATTCTTTGATACTTTGCACTTGTACCAGTAACACGGCGAGAAGTTATCTTTCCAGATGGAGAGATAAATCTCTTTAATAACTCAGTGTCCTTATAATCGATAGATTCGATTTTATTCTTAGTAAAGTAACAAACTTTTTTCTTTGGTTTTGGTCTCTTAAACATTTTTTGTCCTTTCTGTAATTATTACCTTAAAATGGTAAATCATCATCTGATTCGACTTCTACACCACGAGAAGAATCATCGCTCATGGAGCTAGAAGGTGAAGAGCTATAATCATTATTAATAGCATTAGTATGACCAACATCCTGTTTTCTTTCAAGGAATGTAATGGACTCAGCAATAACTTCAGTAATTGAAACACGATGACCATCTGTTGCAGTATAACTGCGTTGATTCAAACGACCATCAACACCGATTAAACTACCCTTGCCAACATACTTACTGACATTCTCAGCAGTTTGATTCCAAGCTGTGACAGGAATAAAACTTGTTGTTTTTTCAGCGCCATTTTTTACACGGTTGTCAATTGCAATAGTAAATGCAACAACTGACATACCTGAAGTTGTGCGCTTCAACTCCAAATCTTTTGTAACACGGCCAACTAAGACCACACGATTCATCATAACTATAAACTCTCCTTTCGCTATTCTTAACCGATATTTGTGACTAAGGAACGAAGAACTTGACTATCTAATTTAGTCAATTTGTTAAACTCTTCAACTGCAACACTATCTGCGCTAGTGAGTCTAACAACTACATAGTAGCCTTTCTTAACCTTATTGATTTCGTAAGCTAAGTCACGTAAACCCCACTCATTAACATCCTCAATTTTTGCACCATTCTTTGTTAAGATGCCATGGATATTAGAGATGAGAGTTTTACGAGCTTCGTCTTCAATCTCAGGTCTAAGAATGTACATGATTTCGTATTTTTTCATGTCATACCTCCCTACGGACTTCTGGCCAACTCTGTTTCAAATTGGCAGAGAAGTAACTAGTAAATAAATTACCTATTAAAGTATAGTAGAAAATAACTCACTAGTCAACATAAATCTTATATCACTACTTAATATATATAATAGAAAATCATTTCACACGAAAAAATATTCAAAAACACATATAAACTTAAATCAAATCTTATCAAACAACCTTAAAAAACGAGTTTTTTACTTATTTTACAAGATACAAAACCTGTGCTATTGATTATAAACAACTTCATATTGTTCTTCTCACAAAATCTAACAGCATCGATAGCAATAGGACTGGTAAAATTATCTACAATTTTATAAAAGTTTTCGTATGTTAATTCATGATACACATTATGAGCATAATCATACACTCCACCAACATCCTTAACTAAGTAACAACTGTCCAATCCAAGATAATGTGCAAAGATTACCGCAGAATAGTCTGACCCTTCTCTTTTAAAAGTTGTAACATTTCCTTCACCATCACTTCCCAAAAAGCCTGGAACAACCAAAAGTTTTTCTTCTTTTAAATGCTCTTTTAATGGCTTCGGATTAAACTTAAATGAAGAACCATTAATCGTCAAACCAATTTGGTTCCACATTAATGACTTGACTGCAAAACCATTTCTTCTTAAATCACCTGATACTTTCAATACAGAATATGTTTCTCCTATAGCCTTTAATTGATTTCTTTCAACTAAGGTCAAGTATCCATCAACAGATTTATTAAGACCATCTGTAGAATATGGATCATTGTTTCTACCAATTGCTGAGCATACTAAAACTATCTGATACTTCATGCGTATTGATTTAAGATATTTAATAATATCATTCCAATAATTGTCTTTGCTTAATAGCAATCCACCAACTTTTATAACTCTAACTTGCATAATTAAATATATGCATAGTTTCAAAAAATAGTAACTCACCCTCGCCTCCACCTCCTATCACCACCTCACCGAGTCCGCAGCCCCAGGCGAAGGACGAGGCGGTGGAATAGGAGGTGGGGGCGAGCCACTAAGATACGGATTTACAGGAAAAGGAA
>ERZ777305.2691-NODE-2691-length-14211-cov-2.438259_pt1 | contig 14211 bp, 11 predicted proteins | sample MGYA00374965_ERZ777305 | MGnify/ENA primary metagenome ERZ777305 (study PRJEB29328, sample SAMD00013331) | mouse gut metagenome | study: EMG produced TPA metagenomics assembly of the Metagenome analysis of fecal microbiota from mouse which was promoted... | reverse complement strand
GGCGCTTTGCGCCTGTCAGTTTGGTCTGGAACCAAACTGACGCTGTCCCACTGCCGCCGCACTACGAGCCGCAGCGAGTGTTTCGGAGCGCAACCGTTGCGAAGAAACGGCTCTTAGCGCCAAGATCGGCGTGCGGCCAACCGGCACAAAGCGCCGGCTCTTAGACCGGAGCAAAGAATCGAGTAAAACCTTGGATAAAAGCAAACTTGAGAAGGAAGCCCAGGGATTACTGGCCAACCGGCAGAACTGGCGCGCCCGCACTCTCCCGGACGTTGATAAACACTTCATTTTCGCTGGCGAGCGAGGTGTTCACATCGAGCGAATAGGAGAACTGGAGCTTGCCGCCATGGTCATCCAGATCGGAGAAGACCCGGTCGCCCGAGACACCGATGGTCATTGCACCATATCCTGTGTCATAGTGGCACTGGTGCCGGACCCCCCGCTCAATGATGAGCTGGCTCTTGGTGCTGCCCGAGCGGGAGAGGGTCACCCGCTGGGAACCTTCGACCCGGAGTACCGTATGGGTACCGTCAAAGCCGGTCATCTCGGATTCATCATAGGCGATATAGTAATCCCCATTGCGCTTATAGTAGGAACCGGTTGTGACCAGCTCCACCTGATCCTGTTCCCCGTCCTGGCGGTAGATCCCTTTAATATCAATCAGTACATCTTTTTTCATCTTTATTGTTCCTTTATCTGTCGGTTAAAAGTTCGAGGCTGATCTGGTGGACCTTTCCGCTCACCCGTTCCCCAAGGAAGAGTTCAGCGGTTTCGGCAAACAGCTCGGGGGAGGCGCTCACATAAAAGCTGATGGTTCCGCCAGACCCGTCTGAAAGCAGGTCCTCCGCCGAGAGAAACTGCTGTGCCCAGCGTGCAACCTCTTTTCCTGCATCAACCAAGGTCACCCTGTAGCCGAGCACCCGGTTGATCGTTTCATAGAGGATCGGATAATGGGTGCACCCAAGGATCAGGGTGTCAACCTCTGCCTGTTGGATCGGCTGAAGATAGAGTTCGGCAACTTTGGCGGTCACCTCATTATCCGGCTGGATGAACCCGTTCTCCACCAGCGGGACAAAGAGCGGGCAGGCATTCCCGAATACATGCACCCCCGGATTGATCGAACGGATCGCCCGGCCGTAAGCACCCGACCGGACAGTCGCGGTGGTGCCGATCACCCCGACCCTGCCGGTGGCAGTAGCGGCGCAGGCCGCCTGCGCTGCGGGGAGCACAACACCCGAATGGGGCACCCCGATTTTTTCTGACATCTCGGGGGTAAGCTGGGAACTGACCGTCCCGCAGGCAATGATAATCAGTTTGACGTCATGCCGCTTGAGAAAGGCGATATCCTGCATCGCGTACTGGCGGATCGTCTCCCGGCTGCGGGTGCCGTAGGGGACCCGCCCGGTATCCCCGAAATAGATCAGGTTTTCCTGCGGGAGCAGGCGGCGCAGCTCCTTAACGGTCGTCAGACCGCCCAGTCCCGAATCAAAAACACCGATGGCTCTGTTATCCATATCCGCTACCTCACAATCCAGATTCCGGCAGGCCGGTCACTGTTCTGCTGCACGCGCGAGCGCAAGCTGGATCAGCCGGTCGATCAGTTCGGGATAGGGGATGCCTGCCGCGTCAAACAGCTTGGGATACATCGAAATCGCGGTGAAGCCGGGCAGGGTGTTGATCTCGTTGAGGACCACACCGCCATCTTCCTGCGCGAAAAAGTCGATCCGGGAAAGTCCGGTGCAGCCCATCGCGGCGAATGCGTCGCAGGCTGTCTGCCGGATGACCTTGCTGACCGGCTCCGGAATCCGCGCTGGGATATAAAGGTCGGTTGAATCGTCGAGGTATTTGCCCTCGTAGTCGTAAAATTCGTGATGGGGCACGATCTCGCCGACCACCGAGGCAGTGCAGTCGCCATAGTTGCCAAGCACCGCGCATTCGACCTCTGCACCAGTGATCGCGGTTTCGACAACCGCTTTGCGGTCGTACCGGAACGCCTCTTGCAGCGCGGCCTTCAGTCCGGCCCGGTCCCTGGCTTTGCCCACTCCCACAGAGGAGCCGGTATTCGCCGGTTTGACGAACATCGGATAGCCCAGAGACTTCTGGAGCGCAGGTTCCATCTCTTCAAACCGTTCCATCATCGGGCGGGTCATCACTCTGTAAGGAGCGGTCCGGATGCCTGCCGCTTCGAGCAGGATGTGGGTGACCTCCTTGTCCATACAGGTCGCTGAGGCGAGCACGCCGCACCCCACATAAGGGATTCCTGCCAGTTGGAACAGGCCCTGTAAGGCGCCATCCTCGCTGTTTTCCCCATGGACCACCGGGAAAGCCACGTCAATCCGGACTGCTTCGGTCCGCCCGTCCGGGAGGATGCGCAGCAGTCCGCCGGTTGAGCGGTCGGGCGAAAGGACCGCGGGCGTGACATGGCCGCTCTGCTGCCACTGGTCGGGCTGGATCAGTGCGATGTCCCCGGTATACTCCAGCCAGCGCCCGTCTTTGGTGATGCCAAGCATCACCACATCATATTTCTCGCGCGGGATGTTTTGCAGAACCGAAGTTGCGGACATCAGCGAGACTTCGTATTCACTGGAAACTGAGCCGAACAGTACGGCTACCACTTTCTTTTTCAAATTCAAACAGAACCTCTCTTAAATCTCAAATTTATAATCGAAAATAGCGCAAAATAGGAGTTTAAAACCTGCGGCCAAAAGTGGCCTTACCTCACATTGCATGGCCAGCGGCTTTCAAGATTCCGGCTCCCTGCAATGATACAATCTATATTCTAGCACAACTGAGAATAGTACGCAAGACAAAGCCTGTGGACATCCCACCTTCGGTGTGATATAATAGTTGCAAAGCAGCTATTATACCAGAGCTATGGCCAGGATGATGCGCAGGCAGAGCCCGCTCCCGTCCCGATGGCCAATGATATCACATCGCTTCACAATTGTGATATCATAACAAAATAGCTGGGATAACCCACAGGTAGACATCCACGGCTAACACATTGCAGGTGAAAAGCGGCACCCGGGCCGCGCAAGCGGGTCTGGGTGTACAAATGAAATAACAGACAGGATGGAAAAAATGCCAAATGATTGCAAATTCGCGGTACTGATCGACGCTGATAACATATCGGATAAATATATTAAAATTATCCTGGATGAAATATCAAAGGATGGGATCGCCACCTATAAACGGATTTACGGCGACTGGACCAAACCCGCGCTTTCCTCGTGGAAGTCGATCCTGCTCGACAACTCGATCCTTCCCATGCAGCAGTATAACTACACGACCGGCAAAAACTCAACCGATTCCGCACTGATTATCGACGCAATGGACATCCTCTATTCGGGGCAGGTGGATGGATTCTGCATCGTCTCTTCGGACAGCGATTTCACCCGTCTGGCCGCCCGGCTGCGGGAATCGGGGATGCAGGTGATCGGCATGGGGGAGCGCAAAACGCCCAAGTCGTTCATTTCGGCGTGCAACCGGTTTAAATATCTGGATATCCTCTTTGCCAGCGCGGAGGAGGAGAAGAAAAAGAACACCGAAAAGTCCGCAAAACCGGCGAAACCTGAAAAACTGGAAAAGAATGAGAAGCTGCCGGGGGGCAAGCCCGTCAAGAGCGCCCGGACTGCCGACAAGCCCCAGCCGCAGATGGGCAATCTGGAAACCCTCAAAGAGGCAATCCTGAGCATCTCGGAGGAAACCTCGGACGAGGATGGCTGGATCTTCATCGGCACGATCGGAAGCCTGTTGGTCAAGAGGTACCCTGATTTTGATGTCCGCAACTTTGGATTTTCCAAGCTGACCCCGTTCATCGAATCGCTCGACCTGTTCGACATCAAAAGCGTGCGCACCAACGACAACAGCGCAAAGCTGATCTATGTCCGTCCCAAATAACCCGTTTCACCCAATGTCCTGCTTTTGAAAAATGCAGGGCATTTTTTTGCCTTTTGGGGGATGGGCTCTGTGCAAAATATCCTTCTTTATGAAACGTATGCAGAAGCAGGACTTTGGATAGGAGGTTGCTTCTGGTTCGGGATGCGGAACCGCTTCCCTGCCTTTTTATGCAGGTTTGTGCAGGCTGAATGAAAAATCGACGGTTTTAGTAGAATTTTCTGCGGCAGGGGGCGTTGACCACGGCGCATTTGACGTGTTAAGATAGAATCAGCTACCGGAGCCTGGCCTGTTTCCCAAAGGCGCGCCGCCGATTATCCGTAAGGCGGCGGGAGGAGGGCAGGGGTCCGGAATCATCGGAAAGGGAAAACAAAATGGGAATGACGATTGGAATTGACATCGGCTCGACCACCGTAAAAATCGTGGTCATCAAGTCGGGCGATGTCGTCTATGAACAGTACGAACGGCATCTTTCGCAGGTGCGCCCCAAGACGCTCGAGCTGATCCGGATGGCAAAAGATGTGATCGGCGACCGGGAGTTTACGATTGCGCTCTCGGGTTCGGCGGGGCTGGGGCTCGCGAAAGCGGCGAACCTGCCGTTCATTCAGGAGGTGTTCGCGACCGGCGAGGTGGTCAAGACGATGGCGCCTGATACCGACACGGTGATCGAGCTGGGCGGGGAGGACGCCAAGATCATCTTTTTCACCGGCGGGCTGGAGGAGCGGATGAACGGCTCCTGCGCGGGCGGGACCGGCGCGTTCATCGACCAGATGGCCACCCTGCTCGACGTGACCCCTGAACAGCTCGACACCCTCGCGCTCGGCAGCGAGAAGGTTTACACGATCGCTTCGCGGTGCGGCGTGTTCGCCAAAAGCGACATCCAGCCGCTGCTCAACCAGGGCGCGCGGCACGAGGATATCGCAGCTTCGATCTTCCGCGCGGTGGTTGACCAGACGATCACCGGTCTGGCGCAGGGCCGCAGGATCGAAGGCAAGGTGCTCTTCCTCGGCGGGCCGCTCTATTTCTTCAAGGCGCTCCAGCGGGAATTTGTCCGGGCGCTCGGGCTTTCTTCCGAGGACGCGGTGTTTCCCGATATGGGCCGGTACGCGGTCGCGATGGGCAGCGCGCTCTACGCGGAAAAAGCCGGGAAGCTGCTCACCTATGAGGAGCTGGTCTCCCGGATCGAGGACAGCACCGACAGTGCACCGACCTCCCGCCGGCTGGAGCCGCTCTTTGAAAATGCAGATGACTATGCAGCCTTCTGCAACCGCCATGCGCGCGCTTCGGTCGACCAGGCAAGCCTCGACTCCTACGCCGGCGACGCCTATCTTGGCATTGACTGCGGCAGCACCACCACCAAGCTGGTGCTGATGAGCGCGGACGACCAGATTCTGTATGAATACTACGCCCCGAATAAGGGCAATCCGGTGCAGGTCATCAAGGAGCAGCTTTCGCAGCTGCTGCCCCGCTGTGCGGGCCGGGTGACGATCAGGGGCAGCGCGGCCACCGGCTATGGCGAAGACCTGATTAAACACGCCTTTTCGGTCGACGCGGGGCTGGTCGAAACAATGGCCCATTTCAAGGCTGCCCGCCATTTCAACCCGCAGGTCGATTTTATCCTCGATATTGGCGGGCAGGACATCAAATGCTTCAAGGTGCGCAACAACTCGATCGACTCGATCATGCTCAACGAGGCGTGCTCTTCCGGCTGCGGCTCGTTCATCAGCACATTTGCACAGTCGATGGGCTATAATGTCGCTGAGTTCGCAAAGCTTGGCCTGTTCGCGAAATACCCGGTTGACCTCGGCTCCCGCTGCACCGTATTTATGAATTCGTCGGTCAAGCAGGCGCAGAAGGAGGGAGCGGTGGTCGAGGATATCTCGGCGGGGATCTCGATGTCGGTCGTCAAAAACGCGATTTACAAGGTGATCCGCGCCGCCTCCGCCAAGGAGCTGGGGGAGCACATTGTCGTACAGGGGGGGACCTTCCTCAATGACGCGGTGCTCCGCAGCTTTGAGGTCGAACTGGGCCGGAAGGTGATCCGCCCGCAGATCGCCGGCCTGATGGGCGCGTACGGCGCCGCCCTCTATGCCAAAGAGCTGGGACTGGAAAAGTCCGGACTTATCCAGTTGGAGGAGCTGGGGCAGTTTGTACATACCTCCAAATCGACCGTCTGCGGCCTCTGCGGCAACCATTGCAACCTGACGGTCAATTCGTTCGGACGGGGAAAAAAGTTCATCAGCGGCAACCGGTGCGAACGCCCGCTCGGCAACCGTGACCCCGAACAGATTCCCGACCTCTACAAATACAAGCTGGATAAAGTGCGCGCGCTGATGAAGTCGGGCAGCGCGAAACGCGGGAAAATCGGGCTTCCGCTCGGGCTGAACATGTTCGAGAACCTTCCGTTCTGGCACGCCTTTTTCACCCATCTGGGGTTTGAGGTGGTGCTGTCCGATCTCTCGACCCGCAATACCTACATCAAGGGGCAGTTCTCGATTCCGTCGGATACCGTCTGCTATCCGGCCAAACTGGTGCATGGGCATATTGCCAACCTGCTCGAGAAGGGGGTCACGGACATCTTTTACCCCTGCCTGACCTATAATTTTGACGAGCACAAGGGCGACAACCATTTTAACTGTCCGGTCGTTGCCTACTACCCCGAGCTGCTCCGCGCCAATGTCGCCGAGCTTTCGGATGAGCGGGTCCGATTCATCTATCCCCATGTGGGCATCCATCTGGGCAAAAAGATGGCTCCCCGGCTCTATTCCGAGCTGTGGAACTATTACCCAAGCCTGCGGCTGCGGGAGGTACGCGAGGCGGTCAAGGAGGCCAACCTCGCCTATGCCAGATGGATGCAGGAGATTCGGGACGAGGGCAGGCGCGCGATCGAATATGCCCGCAAAAACGGCAGGCGGATTGTGGTGCTCTCGGGCAGGCCGTACCACATCGACCCCGAGATCAACCACGGGATCGACCGGCTGATCTCCTCGTTTGGGATTGTGGTGGTCAGCGAGAACTGTGTCTGTGATCTGGTCGAGCCAGTCCGGGTGAACGTCCTCAACCAGTGGACCTACCACGCCCGGCTTTATAACGCCGCAAAATATGTCACCACCCAGCCGGACATGGAGCTGGTCCAGCTCGTCTCGTTCGGCTGCGGGATCGACGCGATCACCACCGACGAGGTGCGTGAAATCCTTGAGGAGGGCGGGAAACTTTATACCCAGCTCAAGATCGATGAGATCACCAACCTCGGCGCGGTCAAAATCCGCATCCGCAGCCTGCTGGAAGCGGTCGAAGAAAGGAGGCGCAGCTATGCCGCAGAATGAGGAACGGGTGGTATTCACCAGGGAGATGAAAAAGGACTATACAATCCTGGTGCCCACCATGCTGCCGATCCACTTCAAGCTGATGCTCAATATCCTGCGGGCATACGGCTACAAATGCGAGCTGCTCGAAAATACCGGCAAGCCGGTTGTGGACGCTGGTTTGCGCAGCGTCCACAACGACACCTGTTACCCGGCGCTGCTGGTGATCGGGCAGATGATCGACGCGCTCGAATCGGGGAAATACGACCTGAACAAGGTCGCGCTGATGATCTCCCAGACAGGCGGAGGCTGCCGGGCGTCCAACTACATCCATCTGCTGCGCAAGGCGCTCAAAAAAGCGGGGATGGGGCAGATTCCGGTGATCTCGCTTTCGGCAAGCGGGATGGAGCCAAACCCCGGCTTCAAGCTCACCCCCACGATGATCGACCGGATTTTCTACGCGATCCTTTACGGCGACCTGCTGATGCTGCTCGCCAACCAGTGCCGCCCATATGAGATCGAGCGGGGCGAATCCGACCGTCTGGTCGACCGCTGGTCGCGGCGTCTCACCGGGGAGATGAAGGGGCGTGGCCTGCTCAGCTACCATCAGGTCAAGCAGAACTACCGCGCGATCCTGCGGGATTTCGCCGCTGTTCCGCGCCGCAAGGAAGAGAAGGTGAAGGTCGGGATCGTCGGGGAGATCTATGTCAAGTTCTCGCCGCTCGGCAACAACAACCTGGAAGAATTCCTGCTTCAGGAGGGCGCAGAACCGGTGGTGCCCGGCCTGCTGGATTTCTGCCTCTACTGCGTCTATAATATGCTGATGGATCATAAACTGTATGGGCTGAATTCCCGGATCAAACAGGAAATCCTTGAGCGGTTTTACCATATGCTGGTCAAAAAACAGGCGGATGTGATCGACGCGATCCAGTCGGAAGGCAGCTTCCGGCCGGGCGGGTATTTCCCCCACACCGTCGACCTCACCCGCGGCTATATCAACCACGGCGTCAAGATGGGGGAAGGCTGGCTGCTCACCGCCGAAATGCTCGAACTGATCGAGCAGGGGGTCTGCAACATTGTCTGTACCCAGCCGTTCGGCTGCCTGCCCAACCACATCGTCGGCAAGGGGATGATGCGGGTCATCAAGGAGCGGCACCCCGAATCGAACATCGTGGCGGTCGATTATGACCCCGGCGCCACCCGGATCAATCAGGAAAACCGGATCAAGCTGATGCTGGCAAATGCGGTTTCGATTGCCGAGGAGAAAAAGCAAAAGCCGGAGCCTGTACGGCGGCGCCCGCGCTATGCCGACGAGTTCCCGCCCGAGGAGGAGACCAGCCGGATGGCTATGACCATCAAAATGTAGCGGCAGGCAGAGGGAAAAACAGAGTGTTGACAGCGGTTTGTCCGCTGTGCTATAGTGAAAACAGAAAAGAGCATCCGCGAATGATAGGGAAGAATTCGCGGATGCTTTTTCTGTTATCGCCTGTTTCCGCATCCGGCAGGGTGGGAAACAGGGCTTGGTATACGGGATACTTATACAGAAGAAAGGGTGTTGCAGGATGGCGAACCAGACCAGGCTCCGGGAGGTTGGGATTGACCTTGCGGTGGAATTTTTCGGGAGCATCTGTATTGCGGTGGGCATCTACAACTTTGCAGTCCATGCCGAATTCCCGATGACCGGTTTTTCAGGCGTTGCGATGATCGTCAACCGGCTGACCGGTTTCCCGATCGGCATTATGACCATCCTGCTCAACCTGCCGGTGGCGGCGGTCTGCTGTCGGCTGCTTGGGCGCGGCTTTTTCATCAAGTCGATCCGCTGTATGGTGATTTCCTCGGTGATGATCGACTATGCAGCCCCCCTCTTCCCCGCATTCCAGGGGGACCGGATGCTCGCCGCGATCTGTACCGGCGTGATCGCGGGGTTTGGCTATGCGATCATCTTCATGCGCGGTTCTTCGACCGGGGGCACCGATTTTATCGTGATGGCGGTCAAGGTGCTGCGCCCGCATATGTCCCTCGGAAAGATCGTCTTTCTGGCGGATGCAGGGGTCGTGCTTGCGGGAGGCATCCTCTTCCGGGATGTGGAAGGGATGGTTTACGGCATGATTATCAACTACCTGTTTGCAGTCGTGGTGGATAAGGTGGCCTATGGGATCGACTCGGGCAAACTGGCTTTGATCGTCACCGAGCATGGGCAGCAGGTGGTGCAGGAGATCGAATGCTGCTGCGGGCGCGGGGCAACCATCCTGAAAGCGTCAGGCGGGTATACCCGCCAGGACAAACAGGTGGTCATGTGCGCGTGCAGCAACAAACAGATGTATACGGTGCAAAAACAGGTCAAAGCGGCTGATGCCGATTCATTTATCATCATCCTTGAGTCGAACGAGGTGCTTGGGGAGGGGTTCAAAGGCGCTTGACCGGGCAGCTTCAGGTGGGGAACCTATCTGACAACGTTGACCGTTTTGACCCCATAAAGCCGGAGGGACTCCAGCTCCGCGGGGCCGATCCGTTCACCGCCCATCACCACCGGGATTCCCGGCGGGCAGGGGGATGCTTCGGCAGCGGCAACCCGCCCCAGCGCCTGCCCCACCGGGACCTGTTCCTGCGGTGCAAACGCGGCCTCCCGCACCCCCATCACCCGCACAGGATGGGGCAGTACCGGTCTGACCGGGTCCGGGTTTCCTCTCGGCTTGATCCCTCTGACCGCGGCTTCCAGCCTTGCGAAATCTTCATCAGAATTCATCCCGTTCGCCAGAAAGACGCAGGCCGAGCCGCTGATGTATTCCGGTTCGATCCCATGTGCCCGTATGTAATCGCCGAAAGCCTGCTCCGGCCAGCCGAGCGCGCCAAACCCCAATGTGAGGCGGGCAGGATCGGTGACGCCCTGGGGCAGTGCAAACCCGTGTTGCTGCGCGAGGATACGCAGCGCATCCAGGCGGGCGGTGGTCCGGGCGAACCCTTCCTTTGCCCCCTTCTGGGCATAACCGAGCGCCCGCTCGCAGGAGAGCATGATGGGATAGCTGGGGCTGGTCGACCCGAACATCGACATCATCCGTTTGGCATCGCCGGCGAACCGTTCTTCCCCGATTTGCAGCAGCGCCGCGCCGGTCATCGCGGGCATGGTCTTATGCAGGCTGTCCCCGCAGAGCGCCGCACCGCAGGAGATCGGGTGCAGGCAGCCGTACTGTTCAGGCAGGAACGGCAGATGGGCGCCGTGGGCATTGTCGGCCAGCAGCGGCACCCCATAATCCCGGCAGGCCTCCGCAATCCCTGTGAGGTCACTCATCACGCCGAAATAGTCGGGCGAGGTGAGGTAGACCGCGGCAGCATCCGGATGCGCCGCGAGCGCCTGCCCGACCGCTTCGGGGCTGTACCGCCCGAGGAACCAGTCCCCTGCATCCTGTTCGGGGTAGACCCACACCGGTTCCAGCCCGAGCAGGGCGCATGCATTGATCGCCGAACGGTGGATGTTCCGGCTGATGACCAGTTTACGCCCGGTCCCACACGCGAGCGCGAGCATGGTCTGGATGCAGAGGGTTGCACCGCCCGCACAGAGCAGGGTGCGCCGGGTCCCGTAAACCCTGGAAAATGCCTGTTCCAGCAGGTCGATCGGACCGTCCGCGTGAAACAGGCTGTCGCAGCCGTCCACCTCGGTCACATCCCATGGCAGAATCTCCGCGAATGCGCCGTCCCCGCGCCCCTTGTGGCCCGGCATATGGAACCAGGCGCGCCCCTTCGCAAGGTAACTGCCTACGGCTTCCTGCAGCGGCTTCATCCCCGTTTCAGCCTCCGTTTCAGCCCGCCCAGCTTTCCGTTCAGGGCGATTGCATGGCTGACCATTCTGGTTTTGAGCGGCTGGTAAAGATAGTCAAATTCCCCTGCCAGTTCGTCGAGCGTGCCGTTGAACCCCCGCTTAAACCGGTAAAGGCCGTACATATGCGCATTCTCGTCCAGATTGCCGCTGACCCCCTGAAAATCATAGACGGTGCATCCGGTCTCCACCGCCCATTGGATCATCTCCCACTGGATCAGATAGTTGGGCATGACATTGCGGTACTGGCTGTCAGAGGCTCCGAAGATATAATTGTCCGACGCACCATAAACATAACAGGCTTTCCCCGCGTAGTTGGTCGTAATCGCGCCGCAGATCGGCTGATCCTGATAGAAGCCCATGTACATCCGCACATGCTCCCCCAAAGCATCGAGCATACGCTCAAAGTATGCTTTCGGACGGGTATTGAACCCGTCCCGTTCCCCGGTTGCCTGCATGATCCGCACAAATTCATCCAGATATTCTTTGCCGACCACCCGGATTTCCACCCCTTTTTTCATCGCTACCCGGCAGTTATAGCGGGTTTTCTGGGTCAGGTTGGCAAACAGCTCGTCCGCTGTGCGCCCGTTCAGGTAGAGCCGGTAGTTGAACCGCGCCTGAATCCCTTCAAACCCTTCCGGGCCGTAGTTCTGCCGGAAGCCCAGCCCCTTGACAATCTCGATAAACCGGGTGTCGCTCATCGGGACATTGGGGTCGATCTTGAGCATATGCGCGTTGTGTTTGCGGGCAAGCTGGTCCGCGCCCGCTTTGAGGTCGGAGAGCACATCGCGGTCGTGCAGGTCGCAGACCGGGCCGCGGGGCGCATAGAGAAACGAGGTACCTATGAGCGGGATGCGCTGGATCAGCACCCCCATCGACCCGACGATCTTTCCCTGTGAATCCCGCGAGACAACCGCCTCGAATTCCCAGTTGTTTTTCACCTTCTGCCAGTTGATGCTCTGGGTAAACTCCCCGTTGGGATGGGAGCTGACAAATGTTTCATATTCGCCATACTGCTCGGGTTTTAAAATTTCCATTTTCCTTCTCCTCCAAACTCCGCCGTCTATGTTCCTCCGGCCTTCCTTCTCCTAAAACTGCGGTTTTGTCCCTATAGTATATCACGAATTCAGGGAAACAACAATGCCGGCTTCAACCGGAAGGACGGTCGCCCTCTGTACCTGCCAGAAAGCAGCCTTCCTCGTGGGAACAGACCACGCCTACCGCCTGTAGATAAGCGTAAACGATGGTGGTGCCCACAAATTTCATACCCCGGCGTTTCAGGTCCCGGGAGATGGCGTCGGACAGCGGGGAGCAGCTTTCCCCAACCTCATGAACCACTTGTCCATCCGTCCAGTTCCAGAGATAATCCGAAAAGCTCCCGTATTCCTGCTGGATCGCCCGGAAAACCTTTGCATTGGCCACCGCGGCCCGGATTTTCAAACGGTTGCGGATGATGCCCGGATCCTGCCGGATTTCCTCCAGCTTTTCTTCCCCATAGGCGCAGACCTGCTCCAGGTCAAAGCCGTCGAACGCGCGCTGGAATGCCTCCTGCTTGTTCAGGACGCACTCCCACGAAAGCCCGGCCTGAAAGCATTCCAGGATCAGCATCTCAAAAAGTTTCTGGTCGTCGTGCACAGGGACGCCCCATACCTCGTCATGATAACGGATATACCGCTCGTTCTTCGGGTTCGCCCAGCTGCATCGTACCTTTCCATCCGGCCATTCCATCTCTGTTGCCCTCCTTCTGTCTTTCCCTTATTTTACTGGTTTCTCCCGTATCTGGCAAGGGCATCTTTTGTCTGCCCGGACACCCTTGCAGCTGAGACTTTCTGGAAGGGAATCTGGAAAACCTTTTTGGAAATTTCGCCAAAGGGCCGCTTGTCAAACCGGCTGGGAAGCCTTATAATAATACAGTAAGGGAAGATGCGCGGGTGAGCTGCCGGACAGAACCCGCAGTGAATAGGAGGTTTTGAGATGAAATTTATGGATGTGCAGGCAGTTGACGGGGTCATCCGGATGGCGAAGATCGCCAAGGGCGCGGATTATTTTGGTACGGACATCTCCGAGGATACCGCGTTTGCGCTGATGGACCGCTACCTTGAACTGGGCGGCAATACGATTGATACCGCGCGCATCTATGGCAAGGCCGGCCCGGAACCGGAAAGCCCTGCCTTGAGCGAAGGGGTTGTGGGGCGCTGGATGAAATCCCGCGGCAACCGCAGCAGCATCGTGCTTGTGACCAAGGGAGCGCACCCCGACCGGGCGGCGCTGACCAAAAGCCGCATCTGTAAAGAGGTGGTCGAGACCGAACTGTGCACCAGCCTTGAGCAGCTCGGTGTGGACCACGTTGACGTCTATTTCCTGCATCGGGATAACCCCGACATGCCGGCAGGCGAGATCATCGACCTGATGGACGAACAGGTACGGGCAGGGAAAATCCGCGCATTGGGGGTCTCGAACTGGACGGTCAGCCGAATCAATGAGGCAAATGCCTATGCCAAAGCCAACGGGCGCACGCCCATCACCATCTCCCAGATCCAATGGGGGCTGGCGTGGTCCGATCCCGCAGGCTGGAACGACCCGACGATCGTCTGCATGAACGATACCGAATACGCCGGCTACCTCGCCAATAAAATCCCGGTGATGGGGTTTGCTCCGCAGGGGGGCGGCTATTTCACCAAAATGCTCGCCGGGCAGCCGGTGCGCGAACGGTTCCGCCTGCGGTACGATAACCCGGTCAACCGCGCCCGGCTCGAACGGGTGAAGGAGGTCTGTGAAGCGACCGGGCAGTCAGCCGCAGCGATTGCGCTCGCATTTCTGACCTCCAATCCGGTGGAAAGTGCAGCGGTTATCGGCTGCTCCACTGTCGCACAGCTTGAGGACAGCATGTCCTCCTGCGATCTGACCCTGGATGCGGAAACGGTCTCCGCACTGCTCAGGTGATTAAGCCAGTCCCGGTCATCCAGCCGGTGATGCGGGACCGGCCGCGTCCCCGGTTCCGGGACTATCTGAAACGGTGGTGGATTCTCCTGCTGCTCCCGCTCTCCGCAGGGATGATCCTCCTCGCACGCTCCGACCCGGCCCTCACCGAATCGCTCTATTCCAGCAGGGTCTATCCTTGTTTTGCCCGGACGCTTGGCAGGCTTACCTCTCTGCTGCCATTCTCGCTGCTCGAGCTGCTGGTCTGTGCCGCGC
>ERZ777305.2689-NODE-2689-length-14239-cov-2.382473_pt1 | contig 14239 bp, 22 predicted proteins | sample MGYA00374965_ERZ777305 | MGnify/ENA primary metagenome ERZ777305 (study PRJEB29328, sample SAMD00013331) | mouse gut metagenome | study: EMG produced TPA metagenomics assembly of the Metagenome analysis of fecal microbiota from mouse which was promoted... | reverse complement strand
CATACGTAGCATCTTGGCATAGTCCCGCAGAGCGTTGACAATCTTGCAGATATCGCCATAGCAAGTCCTGATCTCACAGGGACCGTCCAAATCCTGGAAGCAGATGTTCAGCTCCGTGCCTAGGGCATCCAATTCAATCGGTAGGGCGGCCACTGGCTCAAATTTCTCACGGGGAAGGCTCAGGTTTTCGTCGCTCATACACATTCACCTCACAATATACTCTTTTTCGGTTCAGCAGTTCAAAATCCGTTCCAAATCTGCTGCCCACAGTATTCAAAACACTCCGCATCGTTACAGTCCTCCGGCGTCAGGTCCGCGATCCGTTTTCGGCTCCTGGACATGAACAATGCGGATTTCATCGGCGGCATCGGCGTTTTATCCCGAAGCAGGTTGTCAACGCCTACAATGGCGGCGTAGGTCTCCGGTTCATGCTGTTGGACATACTGATAGAAATAGTTCCGGTGAAACGGACAGAAGGCGCAGGCGCTGGCTTTAGTGTCCAACCCCCACTTCTCCAGAATGTACTTGTAGTTGTCTGCCCGAATCAGGCCCATTTCCACCAACGGAAACTTATTGACAAACAGCCGGTTGGGATTTTCCTTGCAGCGGTGTTTTTCTTCCGCACTGAATCCCATGTGCAGTTCGTGAGCCTTGACATCCTCTGGCCAGAGGCGCTGGCCCTTTTTATAGCCCAACAGCTCCCAGCGGATAAATTTTGCGATCAGTTCCACCTTATAGTCGATGGTGCAGTTCCGCGGCATCTTAGCCTTGTGACCATCCTCCATTAGCGTCCACCACGGGATGCTGACGGTGCGGCGCTGCCCAAAATTCCGCAAAAAGTCCTGATACAGAGGAGCGTCCAGAATGTAAAAGGGGATACCGGCTTCATCGCAGACACAGTGAATAAATTCCACCTGCTGCTTCACCCAGACCGGTTCCAGCCCCAGGTCACAAAAGATGATCGCGTCATAAATTGGAATGTCTGGGTACAGGCCGGTGCCGGTGATGGCCTGCTCACAGGCCATCAGGGCCAGCGCCGTGGATTGCATTCCGGCGCCGCAGGAGAGAATCTTCATTTTTGGTCTGCCTCCCGCTCCAATTCCCTCCTCGGTGTGTAGCGGTGGATCTCCTCGTTCACATATTTGCAGCAATAGTACGCCAGAGTATCGCCCAGCGCCTTCATCAGATCACAAGCTTCCTGATCGACACGTAGGGTTGTGAGGGTTCCAATCGTTGTCTTCCGATTAAAAGAATTATCAAAAGAACCTTCCAGGCACAAATTGAGATCAATACGATGACCACTAATTTTTATGTCCGGGATCAGATTGAAACGATGGTCCGTGAGATGAGTGTCCTCTTCTGGAACAGCTGGCACACATTTGCTGGGGTAAATATCGTCCAGTATCGCTTCGGCTTCTGTAATGGCCCCAGCTGCCCGAGCTGTCTCCAGGATATGCTGGAATAATGTGCTTTTTCGGTCACGCCGGGGCTTGGCGTAGGGTTCCACTCTGGGATTACGGGCCAACCAGTCCTTTACCGCCGCCTGATCTTCTGCCCGGAACAGGCGCAGAAATTGCTTCCTGCGTTCCTCTGGCGTCAAATCGTCCTGCTGTTGATACCACTGGCACCGCTGTCTGCGAAATGTATAGTAGATACCAAATTCTTCATCGTATTTGTCATAAGGGCGGTAGTGTTCCATTTCATGGTAGACATATGCCAGCAGATCGCCCCCCTTCATATCCGTGGGCACAGGGACGCCAGAGCGAATGAAGCCGTCACAGCGGCTGCATTGGCCTGTGATATAGAGGACACGGCCCTCTTCATGGCATGTAATAGTGCGATACTCGAACGCCCAAGCAGTGGGATCAAAATTCAGCCCATAGACGTTTTCCTTGATTCGCCAATACTCTTGATATTGGCGGCCGCAGTTACACCAGTTGATCTGTTTCTTGCTCATGTGTCAGCCTCCTTCACTTTTTCAGGAGGAATGTGATTTCCGTTGTCGTCCACAGGCCCCACTTTGTTGTCAATCTCATGCCCACAGTATGGGCAGACATAAAAGATGCGGCAGCCGCCGGGAATATCCACTTTCCCATATTTGGCTTCTTCCAGCGGCACAGATTCACCGCAGTTTTGGCAGTAGCCAGGATAGTAAATCTCAATTCTCATAGACGTCTCCTATGCGGCTTCCTCTGACGCCTGGGCTGTAACAGCCTGGATCAGAGCGTTCATGCAGTCGAAAAACTTCTGCGAACACCGCCCGCCTTTAGAGCGGAAGTACTGCAAATGCTCGCATTTTCCATCCTTGATGGTAGCATTAACCAGCTTGTCATTGATCCACCCCTGTGTTCGGAGCGGGACATCCACCTGGTACAGCCGCATCAGGTGATTCACAATGGAGTAAGAGCTAAAACTATAGCGGCTGCTGTAGAATTTAACAGTCTCATTTTTCAATATGCCGCCATTCTGAATGATTTGAATGGCCGCTGAAACCATCTGATTGGCCGCTTTGTTCTGCTCCTCACAGTACGCCTTTTCTTCCTCTTCAGCGCGGGTCCGGCGGGCTTTCTCCTCTGCCTGCTGTTTTTCCCGGTACACCGCGGAGAGCTCCACACATTTAGCAAGCTCATTCACCACCAGCGCCCCGGTAAAATCGGGGAAAGTCTGACCGCCGGTCTCCTTCGATTTGAGGTAAGTGCTGACATAACCGTTCAACAGGTTCTGGATATACTCCGTCTGACGAGCGGGTTCGCTGCCTAACCGTTCAATTTCTTTTCGCTCCTCCGCCACTGCTGTGCCGACCGCATCATTGCCGCCGGCTTCTTTGAGCGCATCAATCCATGCCCCACGCTTTTCCTTGCCGCCGTATAGCTTTTGGGCCGCAGGTTCAAAACCACAGATGTCAGTCAGATTAAAATCCGTCATACCGAGAGGGGCAAGATAGCCATTGATCTCCACATGGAGGAGGTATTTATCATTCTCTGCCTTGGGATAGTCCAGATCCGGTTTCCCAGCAGAGCGCCACAGCCGATAGGTTTTCTTGCCATCGGAGATTTCCTTTTCCAATACCGCCTGCATTCTGCGGCCTTCACGGTTGAATTTTCCGCCATAAAAAAGCGGAACCATCAGTTTACTGTTTCCCATCGCCGTCCTCGCTTTCTTTCCGTTCCTGATAGAAGTCAAATTGCTCCAGTCCAGGGAAATTGTATTCGCATCCTTTACACCATGCGGTGTTCTGGTTCGCACAGGTTTCACATTTTTTCATTTCTACGCCTCCGTTTTACTCAAAGCTGATGTAGTAAAAGCCGGTGTAATCATCACCTTCTCCGTTGTTATGATCCTCAAACGGATCAAAATAGCCCGTCGTAACCGTCAAGGAGCTGTCACGGAAAAGGTCTCTCAAAAAATTGGCGGTAAATTCGCACTCGGCCTCCGATGGGCACAGGATCATTTCTCCATCCGACCAAAAGCCGGGATTATCTGCCGTATCGAAACTTCGCGGCTGTTGCGAGAGCTGTTCCAGAAGCATAGTAAGCAGCTTGTTCATCTTGCCCGCCTCCTCAGTGCTTGTAGTCCAGCACAGCGCCAATGCAGTAGCGGGTATCAGGCCGAGCCTTGCGCAGAAATTCCTCCAGGGGTATAGGCTCCATGCCGTCATCCCACAGCACATAGTCGCCGTACTTTTGGGTAAAAGTCTCGATCAGGTTGAAAATCAGGCTCTGCACCTGGTCATGCTCATGGATAAACTTGGCCTCGTTGAGCTGTTGCAACGCCATCACAGCCTGCTGGAAAGCGGCAAACCGGCCCTCAAAGTAACGGTCCGCAGCCTGAGCGTCAACGGTGAACGTCTCGCCGTTCAGCTCGCCCAGCCGATTCTCCTTCAGCCACGCGCCGAAACGGGCGATTACGCCGCTCCGGTCTTTCGCATCCTCCACAATGTCAGCGATGGGGAAAGCGTCCGGGTGCTCGTGGTATTCCCACGCCTTTGTCCATTCGTCCGCCGGAACAGGGACTTGGAGCAGTTCATAGATATAGTTGTGCATCTGTTTTCCTCCTTGAAACAGGGGTGGACGGCTGATTGTGCAGCCGTCCACCATCATCAAAATTATTTGTCGGGAGTTTCCTCCCACACATCGCAGTCATAGCCGTCCAGGGTGTCAAAGCCGATGATCCGCTCTACCTCCGGCAACTTGAGCCTGACAATTCGATAGTCGTTCCCACACTGACGATGGATAAAATCCACCTTCGCATAGCGCAGACTGTCAAAGGTCAGCATCTGCTCCAGGCTGGTTCTTTGCTGGCAGGAACCAGGGCCATAGCCAAAGTCTGTACCGAACAGAAATTCGCCCGTCTCAATATTTTGAATTGCGTACACGCACACCACCTCCTAAAGCACGATCCACCAATCCGGCGCAATATACATCCCATCGCCCAGCTCGGTCAGACCATACCCGGTCAGTTCATCCCACGGCCAGCTTACAGGGATCTGTTTCCAGCTGCCGTCCTCAATGCGTACATCAAGTGTACTCTCCCGGCCGTGTGCAAGGTCTGAATCGGTAAGTTCCACCTGGATTACCTTGCGCGTTACAGTACCGTCCGTCATAAAGGCAGGACGGCCAGCGGCCAGTGCTTCTGTGATACAGCTGATAATCTGCTTTGTATTTTTTATGTTTGACACCTCCCGTCGCATGGCAGGACAGCCCGATGCTAACGCCATAGCAGCAGAGTTCATAAGTCCGTCTGGGCTGATGTTGTAGGTGCAGGTGCTGCATAGGTCCTTGTCAGGCATATTCTGCCGCCCCTCTCTTTACCAGCTCCGCACAGATGGCCTCATATCGCTCTGTGGCCTGTTCCAACGCCTTTGCCTCCTGGCTTGCAAGGAATTTATTCCCGTCCCCGCAGGGCCGCGTAGCTCTTTTGTAATAATCGGAAAAGGCGGCATCCAGCATTTCCAGGAGCTTTCCGGTTGTGTAGCTACTGTAATCCGGCATCCAACTCCACCTCATTCCGGGCATCTGAAAGGCACTTCTCAAGCCGCTGCCGGCCATATGTCTTTTCAACGCGGTTCTGGTTCTCGCCCTTGAAGCAGTAGCCATCGAAGCGGAACTGCCCGTCTCCTGTCCTGTGGAATGTCGTGTAGGTGGCGCGGTACTTCCCACTGTCGTCCGGTTCGCAGCTATGCTCCTCTCCGGACTGTACGCAGTCGGGGCGGAGCGTAACGGGAGGGACCGCGTTCACGAAGTAATCCACAACGTCCTCCCCTACAGTATCGCCGGGAAAACAGTATTCGTCGAAATTAAGGCCGCTCCCATACCAACTCTCCATCGTTTTGACCGCAATGCCGCTGGTGATTTTATCCCGCTCCGCCAACAGCAGCTCAAGGATGTCGAGCTGCTGCTGGGCGGTGAGCTTCACATCGTCTCCGTTGTTGCAGGGAAACGTCTTGATCCCGCACAGGAGCAGGTCTGCGTCCACAACGCAGGTGGTGATGTACTGGCCGTGCTTGCTGATGTCAAACTCGACGGACTCCCTGCTGTCGCAGGTGCCGCGCAAATACTTATACTGTGCCATTTATCCGGTTCTCCTTCCGTATTTCCCTACGCTGTGTGTGGGCGTCAGGGTCGTAACTGAAACTGGCGTCAAACACGAATTTACCAGTTTTCACATTCTGAATTGTGTATATGTGCGCCAACTTCTATCTTGATTTCTGCCGGCCTATTGGCTAGGCCGCATCCGGAGGCTGGTCAAGCATACTCGAATACAGGCATATCTGAGTTTCCGCCGGTGGTGCTTCCTTGGGTGCCTGCCGCTGCTGGAGCAGTTCGTCAATCCGATCCCCGCCCAGCAGCTTTTCCGCCCGGCGTTTCCATATATCCTCCAGGCCATCCCAGCCGTGAGCCAGGACCATAGCCTCAGCTTTTCGGATGCGGCGGGCCTTTGCCGCCTCACGCCTTGCCCGCTTCTGAGCCTTGGCCGCTTTCAGGCTGTCGGACGCATGAATGACCTCAATGCCGTTGGCGACATCCTGAAGATCCTGCAAAATGTCCCGCTTATCAACTCTTGCGGCTCGAAGATTGATGACCTCGATTTCCAGCGATTTGTCAAAAAACAGATCATGGTGGAACTCTGATCTGACACGATCTTCGATACGGCCCCGTCCATATTTGACAATGGCCTCGCACAGTGTCAGCGACGCGGTACTACCCAACAGCTTACAGCCCTTCTCCACGATTGTCTTCCGCTGGTCTGGGAATAGGCCCTCGCCTTTTACAGTCCAGGACCTCCGCAGGTCGTAAAACACATATCCAGCTCTTTTGCCAGAACAACGCAATAGGAGCAGCAGCCAAGATTTGCGCAGTCTATCGGATCATAGAACGCCCTCCAGGTTTTTGTTGTCCGGCCATACCGGCTCTGCTGACGGCATACGCGCCCCTTATGCTGGGTCTTAAACACTTCCCAGCGTTCGCCGGCTTCTCTCCACAAACGGTCGTGGGCCTCATCAATGCTGCCCTCATAGGTGTATGGGCGGTCTGTCCGATGGCAGGCGCATTGATAGACCACATCATTCGAGTGTAAGTCGTACCGCTCATTGCACAGAAGCGGGTCCCGCAGCGGGCAGGGAGCGGAGGGAAATACGGGACAGCAAATCACTGGGTTCCCATTCTCCGGCCGCCAGTCAACGCCCTGGTAGGACATATAGCCGTTCAAAAAGTGTCTGCCGTCAGCCAGCAAACCGCAGGGCGTCTCCCAGACCATGGAGCGTATTGCCTCGCCGGTATAGGTCCATCCACCGTAATAATCCTTGTATGGATGTGTCCCCGGCGGTGTATCCTCTGGCTTCCAGCCCTCCGCCAATAGCCGGCGGGTAAGTTCGTTGACCTCCTTCATATCCCTGGACACGGGATCAGTCCGAAGTGGTTCTTCATGGTGCCTCTCAACTCCTCCACATCAATCCCATATTCTTTTGAGATACACACCTCGCAGACAATCGCCTTGTAGCCCAGCGCCCGGCTGCACCGCTTGTCCCAGGAGTTTACTTCCCCATTACAGACTGGGCAAGAGATGTCCGGATACCAATGCAGTTTGGCAGGGGCTGAGTAGTTCCGCTCATTCATGCCAGCGCCTCCTTTTGGCACGGGCCTGAAGCAAAGCGGTTTTCACATGCTCCAGGCCCGATACATATGTCATGCTGCGTCCGTTGGCTCACCTGCCGGAGTTTGTTCCGCAATCGCTCGAATCAGTTCCCGCATACAGTCAAAAAACTTTTGCGATACACGACCATTTTTAGCACGATAATATTGCAGATGCTCACATTTTCCATCCTTGATGGTGTCACTGTGCAATTTGTCATTGATCCAGCCCTGGGTACGGAGCGGAACATCTACATGGTACAGCCGCATCAGGTAGTTGACGATGGAGTAGGAGCTGGAATGATACCGGCTCTGATAAAACACAATGGTTGTGTTCTTCAAAATGCCGCCCTCGCGGATGCTTTGAATAGCTGCCGAAATCATCTCCTCAGCCTTTTTGTTTTGGGCCTCGCAGTATGCCTTTTCCTCTTCCGCAGCACGAATCCGGCGGGCAGACTTCTCCGCCTGCTGTTTCGCCCGATATACTGCGGAGAGCTCCACGCACCTGTCAAGTTCATTCATTGTCAATGCCCCAATAAAATCCGGGAAAGTCTCGCCGCCATTTTCCTTCGCTTCAAGGTAGGCGTCGATATGTTCAGACAAAAGGGCCTTAATGTATTCCGTCTGACAGGCAGGGTCTGTACCGTACCGCTTGATTTCCGTTTGCTCCTCCATCAGTGCTTCACTGACCGCATCCATTTTGCCCGACTTGTGGAGACTGTCGATCCACTCGCCTCGCTTTTCTTTACCGCCGTACAGCTTCTGTGCGGCAGGAGTAAACCCACAGTTATCAATCAGAATATAGTCCGTCAAACGAAGGGTGGCGAGGTATCCATTGATTTCCACGTAGAGGATATACTTGTCATTCTCGGCCCGGGGATAGTCCAGATCCGGTTTCCCGGCGGCACGCCAAAGCCGGTAGGTCTGTGTGCCGTCAGAGATTTCCTTTTCCAGTACCGCCCGCATTCTGCGGCCCTCCCGGTTGAACATGCCGTCATAAAAGAGCGGGGTCATCAATTTACTGTTTTCCATTGCGGCCCTCCTTAAAATGTGGTGGACGGCTGATTATGTAGCCGTCCACCATAGTAAAATGATTTGCGGGAACTTCTCCCCCATGTATCACAGACCAAACACGGGCCAGCGATCCGCCCGGTCAAAGTCATAGCAGGCCCTGGCGGTGTTCAGGTCGATGGGGTACACTCCCAGCACATGGCCGCCATAGAGGGCAACATCAGCAGCATAGAAGCGCTCGGCCTCCTGGACGGTAGGCTTTTTCACGCCACAAATGCACATCCAGTAATCATTGCCGCTCTCCTTGGGGCCGTGGCCGATACAAATTTCAAAATACTTACGGTTGATTGCGTCCAAAATACGTTCCTCCTTCAGTGTTTCTCATTCGTTTTGAAGTCCTGCCTGTAAAATGGACAGTTCAGGCACATGGTCTTATAGGGCAGTGCATACCCCTTGCCAGTCCACAACCGCCCTGGATTCGGGCAGCTATCACGAACCTTCCAAGAGGCATTTTCCCGTTTGCGGCTGTGGACACAGGTTTCATAGCCGTTCGGATGGAAAGGCCGGATAGAATCACTCCTTCCTGTCAAGCAATTCTTTGAAGATTCTTCATCACATCCTCTATCTGGCAGGGCATGAAAACAACACGCCAATCCTCCGGATTCCGCTGGCTGCTGCGTACCCTGTCCAGAGGGACACGCCTGCCGCAGACCGCAAACTGTTTCCAGCGGTACTGCGGACAGCGCCCTGTCCCCTGGAAAACAAGCCGCTCCAGTGAGTACATTTCTCTACCCCCCAACGATGTCCTGGAGGATATGCTTCAGTTCCTCCGTGTTCTTTTCATATTGGGGCATGAACGGCTGATCCAGGTCAAAGTTGTAGTAGCGGTAATAGAGAATCTGGAACAGGTTTTCCTTGAGCTGATCCGGACTCATAGCTTTGAACAGTCGTCCGAGTTCAAGGAGATTGCCGCTTTCCGCCGTCAGAAATTCTCGATCTTCCCGGCTGAAGTTCTGATACATCCAGTCTTTGACCAAGATTTTTCCATCCGAGAAATGAGTGGAGTGGTTGTCCATACACCGGAAAAAATGAAATGCTTTTCCGCGCTGTCCCGGGAAGGCCGTAAACGGATACAACCGGCAAACCCTGGGCCGGGCCTCATAGACGCTGCACCGGCCATTCTCCAAAAACACGCAGGAATCATCCGGGCCGGCGGTGTTCATCAGGAAAATAGGGAAAAAGCCCTCCAACATATCTGGATAAGTATACTTGGTATAAAAGTCCTCCATAAATTCCAGTTCGCCGCGCTCCCGCAGAAAACGGGCCAGACGATGGGCGTCCAGCTGCTCCGGCATAAGATTACCCCTTAAATTCCGGCAGCAGCTGCCGCAGAGCCGGCAACGGAAGGGAACCCAATCCTTGGGCCTCACAGTTACTGCGTCACTCATGCGGCCTCCTGTTCTACGCCCAAAGCCTGGAAGATGGCGCCCCGGTTCCGGCGGCACTCCTCCTGACCGGCGCCGCCCTGGGTAATGGTGGCGGTATCCAGATTCCGGACATCAGAAGCGGTGACCCGGCCAAAAGAACAGCCATCCAGCGTGGCGGTCAGATAGTTGATGCTGTCAAGGGTGCAGTCTATGGTGTTGCACGACTTCATCCTGGCCTTTTGGAATGTCACATGGGACAGGGCGCTGTCATGGAAGTGGGTATGCGCAATGCTGGACTCGAAAAAGTCAGCGTATTCCAGCACGCAGGAATGAAATTCCGAATTGTAGATGCTGGCCCCGATAAAGGATGGGGCGCTGATCCGGCAGACAGCAAAGGCGCAGTTTTGGAATGTGGAGCCGTAGAAGTCTGCGTGCTCCGGCAGACAATAGATGTTCACCTGGTCAAAATAGGTCTCCCGGAAAAACTCAGGCGGAAAACCTGCCTTGGCCGCTTTGTCAAACAGCTTCTGATCGACGATTTTCAGGGAACGACCAATGCTATTATCAAAAGTCCTGAACCGATACGTCTTGCCGCTGCTCTTGCAGTAAGGCTGGGTCAGCATCATCTTCTGGTGCTGAAAGTCCTGGATGTTCTGGCGCAGTATGGCGATCTCGCCGGCATAGTAAGTGCCGCCCTTCTGCTCCAGCTCCGCCAACATAGCCTCGACCGTCTTTTCCGAGCGGCCCTGCAAAATATCATTGATGGTCCTGATACTTCCGGCCCGGTCTCTCAGCCGGAATGCCGCAGGGTCGGACATCTCCAGATAGAACGCAATGCTCTTGCTGATGTCCAGGCTGCTGCGGACTGCTTTATAGTCGTTCATGTCAGCCTCCTAAAGTGGCAGGGGCACCGCAACCCCCGAAAGGTCTGCGATGTCCCTTGAATCATTCGGCCCGATCTGTGGTCTAGGCGGCCAGAGCTGCGGGGAGCGCACTCACGGCCGGCTCAAAGTTGGGGCCGGTCAGCAAATAGTACCTGGTATCCAGCGTTTCAAGGCATACCTCGTCCGCGCTACGGTGATGGATCGCCATAATACGGGCGGTGCGGGTAATTTTGCCCTGGTGGACAATGATCGCTTTGGAACCGACGGCCAGCGGACACAGCAGAATCCCCGTCAGCGTCCGGACTGTCTTTGCTTCTAACATCATGGGTTTGACACCTCTTTCCTCTGCTCATATATGAAAGTATTCCGGCATTCATTTCGATACCGCTCTATGGACTGGCGTTTTGTATAGCCATAATACTGCCGCACCCCCAGATCACCATAAATGACCCAGGCCCTGCGGATATTTTTGTCCACATGGTATATACAACTTCTTATCATTTCGCATCCATCTTTCTAATCAAGGGAACAGGCACAGGTAAACCCGGTACAGTTCCCTTAAAAGCCCCCGGACCCGTTTCTCGCTCATACCCTGGATACAGGCGGTTTCCGCAATCGAGTAGCCTTGCAGCCGCATGGATGCGAGGGCATACTGCTCTTTGCTGGAGACAACCGCCAGATCGTGCAGAAGCAATTTGGCTTCCAGTTCCTCAAAGGGGTCTGGAGGTCTGGCCCGGAGTGTTTTCAGATACTTTTGCTCCGTCTCCTTCCGCCGTTCTTCCGCTCGATGGAAGGAGGCGATGCTCTGCCGCATAGCGTGCCATGCGACAGTAGAGAACTGATAGCGGCGCAGCCAGGGTTCCGATAGGTACCGCTTGACTGCGCGCAGGTATCCAAAAACAGCAATATCGTAGTAGTCGTCAATTTCCAGCCGCCGGTCCCACAAATATGTGTAAATCAGATTGTGGTTTTCGGCGGCAAATTGACGCTGTACTTCTGTCAGCGCCTGGGGTGTGGCAGGCCGTCCCCGTTCAGAGAACGGGGGCGGCCTTGTCTGCTCTTGAACAGCGCCGGCCGTATTAGGCGGGCAGCTTCTCGCGCTCGCCATCGACAATGCCCATGCCGACAGAGAAGTGGGCCTCGTTGTCAGGCAGGTCCATGGAACCGGAGCCAACCTCGATGGCGCCGGACTCCAGCTCCTTGCTGGCGGCCTGCTCAATCAGCGTGTTCTTGATCTGCACGCGGAACGTATCCGCATACGCCTTCACCGCAGCCAGCTCCTCGCCGGAGAGGTCCCGCACCTTGCAGAAGGTGGCGACGCTGTAATCGTAGCCGTTACTGCTCATGCGCTTCAGGCCGATCCGGACGATGCTGCTGTAAAGGGGGCGCTGACGCCGGGCAAACGCCGCGTTGTAAAAGGAGTTGTAGGGCGTGAGGCTGGTCGGCGGGAGGGAAATCTGGATGGGCACGAACTCACCGCTGCGGAGCAGGTAGAGCGTCCGCTGATTCTTACACGCCTTCCCCCGGCCGTTGCTGGCGCTGCCGAAGGTGTTGAACCCGCAGCTGGCGCACAGCCCGCCGGGATTGCCATAGCCGATCTTCCCGTCCACAGACTGGCACAGGGGCGGAGTGTTGTCCTCATACTCCTCACCCTCCGGCCAGTAGGAGTTGGCGGGGTGATTGAACAGGAGGATGCCCTCCAGCTCAGGGACGTAATCCGGGCGCTCCGGGTTGTCGCTCTCCATCTCGAACTGCAAGACGCCGCCGCCGGGGATCTTGACCTTGGGGAACGTGAGCCGCAGACCCTCCATATCCTCGGAGAGATCATCGGAGGGGGCGTTGGTGCCCATAGCGGTGGGCAGAATGAACTGGGCGCACTCCATAACGGTGGTGTTGGTCTGATTATTCTGGCTAAACATAAATCGTTCCTCCTAATAAAGTGTTGATATTGGTGGTATGGCCTGCTATACGGCGATACCTGTGACCTGGTTGATTCTGCGGAACAGCTCCGGGGCCATGGTCATGACTGTGTATCCGATCTCCTCCAGTTTGGAGGCGCGGTCGTAACTCTCCACGTCCTGGCTGTACCGGGTGACTGCGTTGGCGAGGCCGTACAGCGTGTAGTCACCGTCTGTATGGAGATGCTGGAGGATTCCAGCGCTCTCCGCCTCTGTGATATGGACGCAGGCTGCGGCGCGTTTTACCACTTCGTCCAGATTGTCCATGTTCAGCTCCATCTGTGTGCTCTCCCGCATCTGGTTGAGCATCTGCACAAACCGGGCTTCATCCATGGCATCACGGACTGCTGCTTGCAGACTCCGGACAAAATCCTGGTCGCTGTCTGTCAGTACCTCTGCGGCGCAGACAAAAAATTGCCTGTTGGTGAGGATGCGAGGCCCCGAATGGGTACGGCGCATTTTGGAAGCCGTGCTGTCGGTGGCCGTCATCCCGTTGGTACAGACCAGCCGGTAGACGAGCGGGCAGACACTGACCGCACCGCGGCCGGTCTCGCTGTTGGAGATCGACACCCCGGCCTGAACCACATCGCCTGGACGCACTTCATCCTGGAGGCGTGGGTTCACGACCTTCAGGTACATGTAGTCCTCTGTAAGCTCACAGCTGCCAAACTGGATGTCCGGCATCTCACCTACCACGGGGGTAACGATCCTGGCAACATCATAGTTGTCGATGCGCCGGTAGCGGCTGCTCAGAAACGCCCGCGCATGGCCGTCCAATGTCCGCAGCATACGCTGGGCAGGATCAACACGCTGGAGCCAGCGGTTGACGTTGTGGGCCAGCAGCTCCGGATCATTCCGCCGCATCTTTTCGTAATACTTGATGGGGATGTCCAGATAGGCGCTGAGCTGGCGGTGGGCCGTGGTCTGAATGTCCATCGGCTCCATCAGGTCATGGCCGCTCTCATTCAGCGCAAGGAGAAAGGGCTGGCCGTCCCAAATCTCCATGCGCAGGCATCTGGTGTCCACCATGTAGTCGGCCTTTACCTCACCCTGACGCCGGATCTCTGCCGCCATCGCCTGGATGGTTCGCCCGCTTTTCATGGCACGCTTCACTCCCTTCCTTGATTTTGGGACCGCTTACCAGGAGACCAGAATCCTGGTATCCTGCACATCGGCGGTCAGCCCTTCCTGCTCCAACACCTTTGCCAGCCTGGGCCAGTACACCTTCTCAGGGAAAGTGGCAAAGGAGTTTTTCTTGATCTCCTCGCCTCCGGCCACCGGCTGGATGCAGATACTGCCGTCCTCGTTCAATGTCAGGCTGCTGTGGCCTCGGGAACGCAGGTCGGCAATCATGTCCTCCAGAATGCCGCGGCCCTGGAATTCATACCACACCCGGGGGTCCAGCGGCTGCTGATTGGGTGCGGCTCCAGCCTCCAGCGGCGCAACCTTGACCAGTGAACAGCGAAGGCCGCCCTGCCGGTCCAAAGTTACATCGGCATAGTCATAGTCCTGGATACCGTAGACCCGGATGCGGCCGGTACCGCCATAGGCGATGAAGCGTGCGGGATCAGCTAAAGTCCATTCCCAATGGGCCTGGGGATAGACAGATTGCAGATGCTCCGAGATACGATGGTTCACATGGCGCAGAAGTACCAGCCCCATGCTGCTGTCAGAAGTATCCGCAGCGGCTTCCTGCCGGTCACGGGACTGGCGGACACGGCGCCGATACGTGCGATTGGACTTCCAGGCGGGAATAAGCTGGGTGAAAATAAGCCACAGGCCCCACACCGCAAAAACGGTGATCAGAGCCACGGTCATCCAGGTGTCCC
>ERZ777305.2686-NODE-2686-length-14265-cov-22.196270_pt1 | contig 14265 bp, 10 predicted proteins | sample MGYA00374965_ERZ777305 | MGnify/ENA primary metagenome ERZ777305 (study PRJEB29328, sample SAMD00013331) | mouse gut metagenome | study: EMG produced TPA metagenomics assembly of the Metagenome analysis of fecal microbiota from mouse which was promoted... | reverse complement strand
CAGACACCTCCGATGTGGCATGACCTACCGCATAGTCTATGTAAGCGGTCATGACTCCATGATGCGCCAAAGCTGAAATGAAGGAATTGCGGGCATACTGGGGCGTGACGCATTGAATGCCGAGCGACTCACATACCTCTTTGATGTTCTTTGAAATCCGGCGGTTATAGTCGTGAACGCGGATTGCTTTTTGCTCATCTGTGACAGCATTGAGAAAGATGTCAGGGAAAACAAGTTCACCGGGGCTATATGGCGAGGCATACACATCAAGCAACTGCCGTAACTGCGGAATAATCGGTACGGACGTTTCATCAAGTTGCTTGCCGATAGGTTTGTTTGCCCTGTCAATCTTGGAGCGGATGAAAACAAATTGCGGAAATTTCTGCGATACAGCCGCTTTTTCAGTCCAGACAAGTTTAGCCATATCTATGGTGTTCATCCCATTGAGGCAGTAAAGAAGCAACCAGCGACCTACGGCTCGGGCATATTTTGACTGTTTGTCAGGAGAAGCAAGCCAATATTCCCACAACTTCAATACCTCTTCCACAGTCAAGGCGTTCAGTCGGCGACGGTTGCCGGCATGGATAAGTCCTTTGAAATTGGGTACCATCGTAGTGTGTCCGTCTTTATATGCCTGATTGAACACGGCACGGGTGGCGCGAAGAATTACCATTCGCGTGTCCAAAGAAAGTGGCTGATCAGTGCCGTTGCGTGCTTTCTGTTCATCAAGCCATTTGGCGAAGCGTGTGATTATGGCGGTATCGACAGCTCCGAGCGAAATGGGTTTATCCTTTCGGAAGAGCTTGAACCAGTCAAGCGCAGAAGAATACATCGCGCGGGTCTTTACTTTTTCTTTCGATGCGCCGAGTGCTGCCCAATAAGAAAAGGTGTCGTCCGCCCTCATTGTCTTTTCCGTCACTTTCCCCTCGGACTTTTCTACATGGCTTTTGAGGTCGGCAACCGAGAACCGATTGAGCAAAATAAGTTCGTCTGTTTTGGCGCATATCTGGTCAAACACCTTGCGAAGCTCTTTTCGGGTTTCGATGGCGGAATTAGATTTTGAGAACAGAGCCTCGTATTCTTTCATTGATGACACCTTATATCCGGTTGAGAAATATCTTCTCGCCCGCAGATGGGTTACACAAACTGTCAACGGCACAGATTTGCCTGTGTCGAATTTATACCTATTATCAGGAGCGAGAATGATATACACCGTCGCCCCTGCGAATCTCCGTGATTCGTCGCTGAAGAGAGCCTTATTCATATTGATGTGTTCAAAGTTGTGTTCAAGTTTTTATCAGACCTGCCTGACCCAATAAAACAATCAGGGAGCGTGTTCAGCAAATAGGATTTGAACACATTTTGAACACAACTCGCGAGTTTCAAGTGGTCTCACACAAAATTATAGAGTTCGTTTTGTATTTGCAAATATCTGATATTCAAACTATATCTTATTAACAAAGTTTCATACGGTTTCGTTCAAAATCACGCCTTCCACCTACTCATAATCAGGGAGTCCTAGGTTCAAGCTCTAGTGGGACCACAACAAAGGCAATCAGACTGTTTCTGATTGCCTTTGTTGTGTTTGATAGATTGTGGTTGGAGGGACGATCGGTGACGATGGTGTTAAGGTTGGGAGAGGTAGCGGTGGATTTGGTCGATAAGGGTGTAGGTGTCGGTCATGCTGGTGAGGGGGGAGGTGTGGGGAGAGCCGTGGTCGACGAAGTCGGCGAAGGCTTTTATTTCGGATATGAATCCGTGTGAGTGAAGCTGGTTGCCGGAGATGAGCGGGCTGAAGTTGTTGCGTTCGGCCAGAATGTGGGTTTCAGGGGTAAACAGACTGATTTTCTCCGTAGGTATCCTGAGTATGGTGCGTGGGTGAGGTTTGTAGGACAGCTGTTCCATCTGCCTGAGGAGGTATTCTCCATCCGGAGTGTTGACGCTGATGGTTTCTTCTGGGGAGGTCCATGAGTGGGCGGTGGACAATTCCATGATTCCTTTTATGGAGCCGTGGGAAAGCAGCAGATGCAGTGTGACGGTGTTTTTTGTACGGATGGATTGGATGCCGGTGATCTTCGCAGGACCAAAGAGAAAGCATGCCGAGTCAATGGGGTGTATGAACAGGTCGGTGACGGGGTCGCCTTCGGGATATGCTCCTGTGCGATAGGCGATGGAGTAGCTTGCGTGGTGTACTTTTATCAGACGTTTTTTCAGTTTCAGAACCAATGGTGAATATCTTTTCTGCATGCCTGCCATTGTAAGGGCATTTCGGTCGGCCGCAATCAGATTCTGCAGTTGGCATAGTGTCAGGCATGGAGGTTTTTCGACAAACAGATGTTTGCCGGATTCTATTACGCGCATGCAAATATCATAGTGCGACTGCGGGGAGACGCACAGGAATACTCCTTTCACTTCGTCGTCGGCCAGCACGATGTCTAATTCTGTCGTGGCCGTGACTCCGAAGCGCCGTTCGATCAGAGGAAGTTTGCCGGGACTTTTGCAGCAGATGTATTTGAGCCGGATGCCAAGGTATTGCAGTGCGGGATAGAGGTTTTGCATGGCATGGCTGCCGACGCCTACAAAAGCGTAGCCGGCGGAATAGGAGGATTGCAGCATCCGGAGGTTGCGTTGCGACCGCCATCGCCGGATCAGGTTGTTGACAGGTCCGTTCATCTTTTGGTGATGTTTTTGAGGTGTTTGCGATAGGTCAGGCGGCTGTTTGAGCACCACTGGTATTTTCCATAGAATGTTTCTATTAGTTTTTTCGGCAGGAGTCTTTCTAAGTTGCGCAGCAGTATGATGTCGTATTTGCGGTGGAAGTTGATCCAGCATCCGTTGCACTCTTTTGAGTGACGGCATTGTGCGGCGGCGCTTTCATGAGAATTGAATATCCGGTCGAGCGGTTTTTTCTTGATGTTGCCGAGCATCAGTCCGAGATTCTGGCAGATAGGCACGTTGCCGTCTGGGTGGACCACCAGTGAGCTGAAGATGGAGTGACACCGCAGGCGCAGGTTGCCGGCCCTCCACTGGCCATAGAGAGCCACGAAGTCATAGTTTTCTTGAGTGTGGTGTATGTCGGACGGAATGGAGGTTGTGTAATCGACGGCTGAGGTCTGTAGCATTTCTGCCGTGGTATCGAAATATTCCATAGTGCCGTAGATGCCGATACGGATGTCCAGACCGTATCTTCTTGCAATGTCTATCGTGTAGCTCATATCCTCGAAACTGTTGAACGGCGAAAGGCAGAACATCAGCGAGACAGGGATTTCTTCTTTCAGTGCTTCGATCACATGGATGACGCTGTCGTGTCCGTCCACACCGCGCATGGTCTTATACGTCTCCCGGCCGCCGTCGAGCGACAGATACAGACGTCGGGGACGATAGCGTCTGGCGAGGTCTATGATTTTCTGCGGCCACAGGCCGTTGGACAGCAGCGTGTAGTTAGGATGGTGCGTTTGAAACCACTCCATAATCTCTTTGGCCTGAGGGTGCAGCACGAACTCTCCGCCTTCAAGTCCTACGGTGGTGTGACGACTGACGCATCTGCTTGACATAAGGGCCACTATTTCGTCTTTAGACAGATCGTCGTGGGGTTTCTGCCAGATAGAGCAGTGCCGGCAACGCGACTGGCACCGGTTGGTGGCATAGATCATCAGTTGCGACAGCTTTTTGTGTCTGGGAAACAGGATATTCCTGGCCAGAAGTGAGCCGCTGCGGATATAATCCGATATTTTATACATGTCTTTGATCTTGGTGATTCATCTGTATAAAGGATGAACCGGTAGGTCAAAGACTGCATGTGCTTCGGGAGTTTATAGAGACTGGTCCTGTGTGCGCACTCGACGGAATGTGGTGAAGCGGTAGGGAGGGGTGGTATCTGTGGCGACGACATACTGTGTGGACTCGGTTTCAGTCCATGCGCCAGGGGGCACGGGCGGGAAGAATGTGTCGGCATCGGTGACGTCGGCGTCGATCTCTGTGAGGTCGAGCACGTCGGCCAGATGTATGGACTGCCGGTAGATTTCGCCGCCGCCTATGATGTATATGCGCCCGGTATCCGCACCGTCGCACATGGCCACCGCTTCACGGATGCTTCCTGCGGTCTCGATTCCGGGGCGGGAGTAGCCGCTGTCGCGCGTGACGACTATGTTGCGGCGGCCCGGCAGCGCTCCTTTGGGAAAGGATTCAAAGGTTTTGCGTCCCATGATTATCGGGCATCCCATGGTAAGGGATTTGAATCTCCGCAGGTCGGCCGAGATATGGAAAAGCAGATCGCCGCGGCGTCCTATGGCCCCGTTGCGGGCCACGGCGGCTATGATATGGATTTCGGGCATTTTCAGTATCGGTGTTATTTGCCGGTGATTACCTGGCGTATGTCATGGAGTTTGTTGAGTGCGTCGATGGGTGTGAGACGGTCGATGTCGAGGTTGATTATCAGATCACGCACCTGAGTGAGCACCGGATCGTCGAGCTGGAAGAACGACAGTTGCATGCCGTCGGTGGAGGGTGCGGAACCGACATTTTCGTTGATCTTGCGGTCGCCGCGCAGGTTGGTCTCGAGCTGCTTCAGCACCTGGCCGGCGCGGTTGACTATCTCTTTAGGCATTCCGGCAAGTTTGGCCACATGTATGCCGAAACTGTGTTCGGATCCTCCGCGGGCAAGTTTGCGCAGAAACACCACCTTGCCGTCGATCTCTTTGACACTGACGTTGTAATTGACCACACGGGGGAATGTGGTTTCCATTTCGTTCAGTTCGTGATAGTGGGTGGCAAAGAGGGTCTTGGGGTGTGAGCATCCGTGTTCGTGAATGTATTCGACGATGGACCATGCGATGGATATGCCGTCGTAGGTGGATGTGCCGCGTCCGAGTTCATCGAAGAGTATGAGCGAGCGCTCGCTCATGTTGTTGAGAATGGATGCGGCTTCGTTCATCTCGACCATGAAGGTGGATTCGCCCAGCGAAATGTTGTCGGATGCGCCCACGCGGGTGAATACCTTGTCCACAACTCCGATACGGGCCGAATCGGCGGCTACGAAACATCCTATCTGCGCCATGAGTACGTTGAGGGCGGTTTGCCGCAGCAAGGCCGACTTACCGCTCATGTTCGGTCCGGTAATCATCATGATCTGCGACGAGGAGTTGTCGAGCGTCACCGAGTTTGATATATACGGCTCGCCCGGAGGCAGCTGGCGTTCTATCACGGGATGGCGCCCTTCGGTGATTTCCAGAGTGAGAGAGTCGTCGACCACGGGACGGGCATATTTGTGTTCCTGTGCCACCCGCGTGAATGACAGCAGGCAGTCCAGCCGCCCTGTCAGTGCCGCGTCCAGCTGGATTGCAGGAATGTATTCTGCCAGCTGCCCCACCAGTTCGTTGAACAGACGGGTTTCTATGACGGCTATCTTTTCCTGTGCTCCTAGTATCTTCTCCTCATATTCCTTCAGTTCTGGAGTGATGTAGCGTTCGGCATTGACCAGTGTCTGCTTTCTTATCCATTCCGGCGGCACTTTGTCTCTGTGGGTATTGGTCACTTCGATATAGTAGCCGAAAACGTTGTTGAAGGCTATCTTCAGCGATGGTATGCCAGTGGCTGCGATTTCGCGCTGCTGTATGCGCAGCAGATAGTCCTTGCCCTGATACGCGATTTCGCGCAGTTCGTCGAGTTCGGCGTCGACACCCGGGCGTATGACTGTGCCGCGGTTTACGGCCGCCGGGGCGTCATCGACTATTTCCCTGGCTATGCGGTCGCGTATAAGCGAGCATGGGTTGAGCTGTTCGCCGAACGAGCGCAGGGTATCCTGCACCGAGTTCTCGCATATATCTTTGATCGGGGCAATGGCCGACAGAGCATTGCGCAGCTGCACTACCTCGCGCGGCGAGATGCGTCCGACAGCCACTTTTGAGATCAGGCGCTCCAGATCGCCCACGTGCTCTATGGCGGCGCGAATGTCGTCGCGTTGGTCCGGGTGGCGGAAAAAGTGCTCAACGACGTCCAGACGCCGGTTTATTGCCTTGGGGTCTTTCAGTGGAAAGAGAATCCACCGCCGCATGAGCCGTGCCCCCATGGGGCTGACCGTGCGGTCGAGCACCGACAGAAGGCTTTTGCCTTCCGCCGTCATTGGTTCGATAAGCTCGAGGTTGCGCACGGTGAATTTGTCGAGCCGCACATAGCTGTCTTCTTCGATGCGTTTCACCGATGTGATGTGGCCTATCGATGTGTGCTGAGTGATGTCCAGATAATGGAGTATGGCTCCGGCTGCTATGATGGCCGCGCCGAGATCGTGGATTCCGAATCCTTTGAGCGATCCGGTCTGGAAATGCTTGAGCAGACGTCCCATGGCGGTGTCGGCCGTGAATATCCAGTCGTCAAGGTCAAATGTGAGGTATTTGGCCGTCAATTCGGCGTCGATGTCGGCGCGTCGGCCGCGTTCCACCAGCACTTCTTTCGGAGAGAAACTGCCGAGAAGTTTGTCGATGTGGCCAGGTGTTCCCTGGGCTACAAGAAATTCGCCTGTGGAAATGTCGAGAAATGCGGCTCCCCACAGCTTTTTGTCCATAATGTGTATGGCCGCGAGAAAATTGTTTTCGCGGTGGTCGAGGATATTGTCGTTGATGGATACTCCCGGAGTGACAAGCTCGGTGATTCCCCGTTTGACCAGCTTTTTTGTGGCTTTGGGGTCTTCAAGCTGCTCGCATATAGCCACACGCTTGCCGGCTCTGACCAGACGCGGCAGATAAGTGTCCAGGGCATGGTGTGGAAATCCGGCCAGTTCTACGCTCTGGGCGGTGCCGTTGGCCCGCCGCGTGAGTGTGATGCCGAGTATTTCCGATGCTATGATGGCGTCGTCGGAAAATGTTTCGTAGAAATCGCCTACGCGAAACAGAAGCACCGCGTCCGGGTGCTTCGATTTCATCTCCACATATTGTTTCATAAGAGGCGTTTCAACAAATTTTTTAGCCATCGTCGTCTGTATTCGGTCTAATGTTTATGATATTCTTTAGTGTTACAAAATTACTCAAATCGCAAGTTTCCCCCAAATTTCATCTGTATTTTATGCGATGAAGCGACGGGTGAGGGGAGTGAGACGCAATATGGCGGTAAGTATGGCAGCGCAGGTGAAGCTTGCGGCAGTCATGCCTATTATGCGCAGGAACGGATTGACAGACTCTATGTCGAACAGATCGAAACTGATGTACACGAATATGAAGTGACACAGGTAGATGCCGAATGTCAGTTTCTCCGAGTATGTCCATGTTGCCGAAATTGCCCTCGTAGCCAAGCTGAGGGGCAAACAGCCGCGGATATGGCAGAAACAGTGTCACGCCCCAGATACGCAGCACCGCGCGCAGTTTGTTGCGTGACGCTGCGCGGAGCAATGGTGATATGAGCGGCATGATCAGATACAGTCCCATACAGCAAGTATATTATCGGTTGAATTTTTAGAATCCGGAACCGGAATTCAAAATAGAGATCGGCCGCTGAAGAGTTTCGGCGGCCGATCATGTTATGATGTGACGTTAGTGTAATAGAGATCAGCAGTATCCTTTGATGATGCCGCGGCGCGAGTTGCGCACGAACAGCAGGATCTCGTCGCGCTCTTTTGTCGCAGGCAATTCGGCTTCGATGCGCTCTATTGCACTGCTTACATTGAGGTTTGACTGGAAGATGTAGCGGTATGTCTCCTGAATTTCCCTGATTGTCTCTGAGGTGAATCCTCTGCGGCGCAGGCCGATGGAGTTGATGCCGGCGTATGCCAGCGGGTCGCGTCCTGCTTTGACATACGGCGGCACGTCTTTATTGACAAGTGATCCGCCCTGAAGCATCACGTGTGCGCCGATATGGCAGAACTGGTGCACGAGGGATCCACCGCCCACCACGGCGAAATCGTCGACAATTACTTCGCCGGCAAGCTGGCTGGAGTTGGCGATGATGACGTTGTTGCCCACGATAGTGTCGTGAGCCACGTGGGAATATGCCATTATAAGGCAGTTGGCGCCAACCACGGTCTGTCCTTTGGACGCCGTGCCGCGGTTCACCGTCACGCATTCGCGTATCACGGTGTTGTCGCCGATGATGGCCAGAGTCTTTTCGCCGCGGAATTTCAGATCCTGCGGTATGCCGGCTATTACGGCTCCGGGGAAGATGGTGCAGTTGCGGCCTATGCGGGCGCCGTCCATGATGACGCTGTGGCTGCATAGGTGTGATCCTTCGCCGATCTCCACATCGGCGGCTATGGTGACAAACGGATCGATTACCACATTGTCGGCGATTTTGGCCGACGGGTGTATATATGCCAGAGGCTGAAGTGTTGACATTGCCGGTATTATTTGTTTTTTACTATTTGTGCCATAAACTCGCACTCGGTCACGATTCGTTCACCGACAAAGGCATATCCTTTCATCACGGCGCATCCGCGGCGCATTTCCGTCATGAACGACACGTGGAATATGAGAGTATCGCCCGGCACTACCTTCTGGCGGAATTTCACGTTGTCGATTTTCATGAAGTAAGTGGAGTATCTTTCTGGTTCGCTTACCGTGCTGAGCACCAGCAGTCCGCCGGTCTGGGCCATGGCTTCGACCATGAGCACTCCGGGCATCACGGGCTCCTGAGGGAAGTGTCCCTGGAAATAAGGCTCATTGCCGGTGACGTTTTTAACGCCTACGATATGCTTCTCGCCCATGTCGATGATTTTGTCGACAAGCAGGAAGGGATAGCGGTGGGGCAGCAGTTCGCGTATGCGGTTTATGTCCATCAGCGGCTCCACATTGGGATTGTAGACGGGAGCCTGAAGTTCCTGGCGCTTAAGTTCCTTGCGAATCTGTTTGGCAAGTGTTGTGTTAAGGCTGTGGCCCGGTCTGGTGGCTATCACTTTGCCTTTGAGCGGACGGCCTATGAGTGCAAGATCGCCAAGCACGTCGAGGAGTTTGTGGCGCGCGGGTTCGTTGTCGTGCTGGAGCGGACGTTCGTTGAGATAGCCGAACGCTTCCACGTTTTTATGGGGCGAATTGACCAGATCGGCTATGCGGTCGAGTTCGGTCTGTTCCATGGGAGAGTCGTAGATGACAATGGCGTTTTCCAGATCTCCGCCCTTGATGAGGTTGTTTTTGACCAGAGGTTCGATCTCGCGAACGAACACAAAAGTGCGGCTCGGTGCTATTTCGGCGGCGAAATCAGAGAGGTTGTCGAGTGATGCGAACTGGTTGGGAAGCACCGGAGAGTCGAAAGCCACCATGGTGTCGATAGAGAATTCGTCGTCGGGAAGCACCACGATGGATGATCCGGTAGTGTCGTCGCGCACTTCGATTTTCTGCTTGACAACGTAGTAGTCCTTTTCGGAATCCTGTTCCACGGTGCCCACACGGAGAATTTCGTTGGCGTAGTCACTGGCCGATCCGTCGAGTATCGGCATTTCGGGTCCGTTGACTTTTATCAGGCAGTTGTCCACCCCGGCGGCATAGAGAGCGGCCAGAGAGTGTTCGATCGTGCTGATATGCACATCGCCGCGTCCGATTACAGTGCCGCGGGTTGTTGCTTTCACGTTTTCCGCCAGAGCGTCGATAATCGGCTCGCCTTCCACATCAACGCGCTGGAATTTATAGCCGTGATTGTCGGGCGCGGGCAGAAATTCCGCGGTAATGTCAAGTCCGGAGTGCAAGCCCTTTCCTTTCAGGGAGAAACCTTCTTTCAGGGTGGTCTGCTTCATATTTTCCTGTGATTATTTTGAAGATTGATTTTTTAATTCTTTTTCGATTTCCTTTACTCGGGCGAAAATGTCGCCGAGACGGTTGTTGTAGGCTGATATACGCATGAATTTACGGGCATCCACAGCTGGGGTGCCCATAAGGGTGTTGCCGTCGGCTATCGAGGCGTGCACTCCCGACTGGGCGCCGAGACTCACGTGGTCGCCTATCTTTATGTGGCCTGCAATTCCAACCTGTCCGCCTATCATGCATCCGGAGCCTATTTTGGCCGATCCTGCCACTCCGGCCTGAGCAGCCATGACTGTGTCTGTCCCGACTTCCACATTATGGGCTATCTGTATGAGATTGTCGAGTTTGCTGCCGCGTCCTACTACAGTGGCACCCATGGTTGCCCGGTCGATAGTGGTGTTTGCGCCGATTTCCACGTCATCAGCTATTTCCACACATCCCATCTGAGGGATTTTGCTGTATGTACCGTCGGCCATCGGGGCGAATCCGAAGCCGTCGGCACCGATCACGGCTCCGGCATGGATTATGCAGCGCGCTCCTATGCGGCATCCGTGGTATATTTTAGCTCCTGGATAGATGATGGTGCCTTCTCCGATGGTCACGCCCGGACCTATGTAGGCCTGCGGGTGTATCTGCACGCCTGCGCCAAGGGATGCCCCCGCGCCCACGTATGCAAACGCGCCAATATAGGCGTCGGCCGGCACTGCTACGCCTTCAGCCACAAAACTTGGCTGCTCTGTGATGCCGCTGAGTCTGGGGCGGCTGAGTTCATCGGCCATTCTCATAAGCATGGCCAGAGTGGAGTAGGGGTCGGCTACACGGATCAATGTGGCGTTTACAGGCTGTTCGGGCTTGAAATCGTTGCCGATCAGTATCACGCCGGCTCCTGTGGAGTATAGATGATGGGCGTATTTGAGATTTGCCAGAAAAGACAGATCATGTGGACCCGCCTCTTCGATTTTTGCGAATGTGCCGACTTTGCGCTGAGCGTCACCTTCCACGGTGCCGCCAACGAGCTCGGCTATCTGTTGTGCGGAAAATTCCATAGATTGGTTCAAAATTTAAGTGCAAAGTTAGCAAAAAAATGTGAAACCTATTTTTATCCGCGCTATTTTTAGCATTTATGGCTGCGTGTCACCGCCTGCTGCCGGCTACTTAAATCCGGGTATTGGGCGGCCGCTGAAAAAAATGTAACTTTGCACTCTCATACTTTAAACGCATGATTTATTCACGACAACTATTGGCGGCTGTGGCATCGGCAGCCGTTCTTAACGCAGCAGCTGTAGAAGCTCCGGACTCCATTTGTGCCGAACTTGCCGAACTTTCTGTAACAGCCATCAAGCAGGCTCCTTCGCTGGATATTCAGCCGGTGGCCGCCACGACGATCACCTCCGCTGAGGTGGAACGCGACCGCATTGTCACCATGAAGCAGGCGTCGGAAGTAGTGCCTAATTTTTATATTCCGGACTACGGCTCCCGGATCACGTCAACGATATATGTGCGCGGACTTGGCGCACGCATAGATCAGCCGGCAGTGGGCCTGAACGTAGACAATATACCGGTACTGAACAAAAATGATTATGATTTCGACCTAGCCGACATCGAGCGCATCGAAGTGCTGCGCGGCCCTCAGAGCGTGCTTTACGGCCGCAATACCATGGGCGGGATTATCAATATCTACACCTTGTCGCCGTTGCGTTATCAGGGCGTGAGTGTGCTCGGGGAATACTCTACGGCTAATTCCTGGCGTGCTGCCGCGGGAGCTTACGGCCTGCTGCGGCGCGATCTTGGGATGGCGTTGACGGTGAATGCTTCAGGAACCGACGGGTTTTACCGCAATGCATACAGCGGGGCCAAGGCAGACCGTGGACATCAGGTCGCCGCAAGGTGGAAAACGGCTTATCAGCCCTCGGCACGTTTCAGTTTGGAGAACATAGTTTCGGTGAATGTGAACCGTGAGAGCGGATATCCGTACGAATCACTGACGACAGGTCAGATCGCTTATAATGACACCTGTTTCTATCGCCGTACATCGGTGATGGAAGGATTGACTCTTCAGTGGCGGACAGATAGGTTCACAGTGTCGTCCATTACCGGATTGCGCTATATGGATGATAATCTTACACTGGATCAGGATTTTACCCCTGAGAGCTATTTCACGCTGACGCAGGCCACACGTGAGTGGTCGTTTACGCAGGACTTGATTTTCAGGGGCACGGCCGGACGCTATTCATGGATGGCGGGGGCTTTCGGGTTTCTGAAGCACGGCAAGATGGATGCTCCTGTCACATTTATGAAAGACGGTATTGATAATCTCATACTGGGACATATCAACAGCGCGGTGCCGCCGTTTTTGCGTTTTCAGTGGGGCAGTCCGTCGTTTGTGCTCGGCAGTGAGTTTACCATGCCGGTGTGGGGTACGGCACTTTATCACGAAAGCGCATATGAGACCGGACGCTGGAAGTTTACCGGAGCATTGCGTCTGGACTATGAGCATTCGGCACTGCGCTACCGCAGTTTCACATCCACATCGTTCTTTATGACCAATGCCATGTCTGGGCAGAGGTATGACTTCCCGATAAATATCGACAATCAGGAAAAGTTAAGTCAGCATTTTGTGCAGTTTCTGCCTAAAGTGACAGCTACCTACCGTTTGCCCATGCCTTCGCCATCAACGGTCTATGCTTCTGTCGCGAAGGGTTACAAGTCTGGCGGTTACAACACGCAGATGTTCTCCGATGTCCTTCAGCAGCAGCTTATGCTGGAGATGATGGGCCACATGCCGCCGTCGATGAGCGGCAATATTCCTGCGGTTGAAAGTTATGATGTGAACAGCGTGATCAGTTATAAACCGGAAAATTCGTGGAATTATGAGGTCGGTGCGCATGTGGCATGTGCCGACGGACGCATTCACACGGATCTGGCGTTATATTATATAGATTGCCGTGATCAGCAGCTCACCATGTTTCCTCCCGGCATGGGCACCGGTCGGATGATGACAAATGCGGCGCGCACCCGTTCGTGGGGTGTTGAGGCCAATGTGAAGGCTCGCCCGCATGACAGAGTGGAGATTGATGCTACATACGGATATACAGATGCCAGATTTGTGAAATTCAATGACGGCAGAGAGAATTTCGGCGGTAATTTTATCCCTTATGCTCCTCGTCACACGTTGTTTGGCGCTGTGACATATCGCCAGCCGGTACGCACCAGTTGGCTTCATGAAGTGGGGATCACTGTCGACGGCCGTGGAGTGGGGTCGATCTATTGGGATGAGTCAAACGAGCATAAACAGCCGCTCTACGGTATGATGGGCGGATCGGTCGTGTTTCGGTTTAATAAGTTTTCTGTGGATTTCTGGGGCGAAAACATACTAAATCAGCGTTATGATACGTTTTATTTCGTGTCGATAGGTCATTCGTTCGTGCAGCGTGGCAAGCCGCGCAGGCTCGGTGTGACCCTTCGCGTGAATCTATAAAATACGGTAATGATTATGAGAAAAAATATAGGGATTGTCATGGCTGTGGCCCTGTCGGCCATAGCATCCGTGGGGCTTACCGGATGTCTGGATCTTAAAGGCGACGGCGAGACGGTGTTGAATGACTATAAGGATTGTTTCAGCTATGTGTTGGACGAGTCGTCAAACACGGGATTTGTCGATTCCGGGAGTTCGTATAAGGTGATCGGGGACAATGAAACGGGCACTTTTACCATAGAAGCCAACAATGTGCGTTTCCATGACGGTGCGCCGGCTCTTTCGGCCAGAGTGACGGGGTTAAGACAATATCTGTCGGCCGACAGCTCCTATGTCTACATGGATCAGAAGCCTACCAATTTTTCCGAAGGCGCGTTTACCATACGCAATCTGCGCTACGGTATGATCGGCAACACGTGGCTTACGTATGATGCCGGAGGACCGGATGAAATATCAACGCGATATGTGGTCAACGTGGTGCCACGCAGATACAATGCCGTGGCCGACACGGTGACTGTGCGTACCATATCCACCGGACGGGACTGGATGGATGTGACCTTCAAGTCGAGAATCGCGGTGGAATTCGCACACGATGGTTCGTCGGTGTCATTCTCCGCATCAGGCATGCGTTTTGAGTCGGAAGGCACATCCGTAGCGTTTGTTTTGCCGCAACTGCCGGTGGGCTATACGACAACAGGATATGAAGTGTCGGCAGAGGAGGTGATACCGAAGTCTCCGCGCGGAGAAGAGCTGATGCAGTATCGCATGACATCTTTCAAGGCCGAGATGTCGCTGACATACGAAGGCAAGAAAAAGATGACGTTCAGAATGCCTGACTACCCCGGCGGCGCCCGCTATGTGACCATCGTCCTGTATAACCGCAATATGGCGGACTGACAGACATGAAACAATAGAATATAGATGAGATACTCTGACGGATGACGGGACGCTGTTTCCGTCATCCTTTTTATGTTTGCAAAAGGAGTGTCACGGTCATGTTTTTGATTTATATATGTCAATACTCGTTGGTTGAATTAAAATTCTAAATAATTATAAATGAAAAAGTTGCACATA
>ERZ777305.2685-NODE-2685-length-14267-cov-4.591894_pt1 | contig 14267 bp, 27 predicted proteins | sample MGYA00374965_ERZ777305 | MGnify/ENA primary metagenome ERZ777305 (study PRJEB29328, sample SAMD00013331) | mouse gut metagenome | study: EMG produced TPA metagenomics assembly of the Metagenome analysis of fecal microbiota from mouse which was promoted... | reverse complement strand
AGCCAATATACACCTCTGCAGGGTTGATGATGTTCTGCATGTCCAGACCAACGATGGACGGCTGCATCTTTGCAGACGCCGTCATGACCAGATGCCCTTTACACTCTTCCCCAAAATATTCCCCGGACGGCCTCGCCCCGTCGCCGTCATAGAGCGGCGTCTTACACATGGGCGGCACATTCCCGCCGAATACCCTCTGGGCGCCTTCCTGCTTGGCTTTCTCTATCTCGGCATAGATGCTGTTGATCGTAGCCGTATCGTTCTTGGGTATCAGCAGCGTCACTGAATACTTCGCTTCTCCCCCGCTCCGCGGTGCTTTAGGCTGAAAGATGTTGACATAGCTCGCCCTGACTTTTCCTGTTGTGATCGTCATCCTATTTTCCTCCTTTATCTACATAAGCATTGTCTCCGCCGAAAGCTTCCTGCGCCGATACTCTCTGTACGGCCATAGCCGGCCTCTTGTCATCCTCAGGCGCAAGAGCAGGCCTGCCCTGGGGCTTCACGATATACTTTGACAGGATAGCCTGCCTGTGTTCCTTGCTGAGTGTCTTCTCCAGTTCTCCGAGGGCTATAGGCCTGCGTTCGTATAGAACAGCCTCCTCGTATCCTGCCTCCATCAGTTCCGCAAAGGCCGCATCCGCATCGGAGAGCTTCCGGTTGCTCCGTCCTTCCACGATCTTCCATCCGGGGACCTCTCCTCCTGATACGATCTCATTCAGAGCGGCATCCTCGAGTTTCTGCACCCAGTCTTTTAGGAACATCGCCTTCTTTAAGAGTCCGCCTGCCTCTTCCCAGGAAAGGAGCGGCGGCAGTCTCTTCCTGTTCTCCTGCTCGTCCCACGCTTCCCTGATAAGACTCATGTTCTTCTCTGCTGTGGCCCGGCATCTCCCGTATGCCTTACAGAAGCCTGCCCTGCAGTAATTTTCAGTATCCCCGTTACAGTAATCTGCCGGTCTGAAATCCCCTTCTCCTTTAAATGCCTGCTCCGCCGCCGGCTTTACCACAAACTCGCCCCAGGAGCGTATCTCCTCTAAAGTTGTTGTCCAGGAAGAATCATTCGGTATCCTGGGCTGGACGATATGCAGATGCACATCTTCTATCGGGAACAGCATACCGAACTCATGATAGGCCCCAAGGGCATACAGCGCCAGCTGATAATTGCCCTCTGCTTTTACCGGAACGCCCTTGCCGTACTTAAAGTCAATGATATGCAGGTCCTTTCCATAGATAATGATGCAGTCCCCTGTACCGAATCCCTCAGGCGCCCAGGGGCTGTAATCCAGTCTCTTTTCAATGGCTATAAAGGGTGCTGCCGGAAAGCTGAAAGCGATGTTCGACACATAATCAACATACTCATCCGCAAACCCTTCCATCTCCGCGGCATAGGATTCATCCTGCTGTAACTTTTTCAGCCGGCTCTTATAAGTCCTGTCCGTCATGTTCTTATCTGTGAACAGCTTCTGCAGTTTCAACTCGCATATGGCATGGGCAAGAGTCCCTTCCTTTGCATACGGGGATTCCTCCTCCGGCAGGCTGTCTTCCAGCCTGGCCGACGGCGGACAGTGTATCCATTTCTTTGCACTGGATGCCGATAACAGGGCGTGTGCCCTCTCTGCTTTTTTTCCCATCAGATCTGTGCACCTGCCTCTCTGAGCGCGGTGGCAAACTCTCCATACCGCTCTTTAGGAAGCTCTGTCATCGCCTGGATGCCGAACCGCTGCAGGATGCCCATCACCTGCGGCATCTTTCCCATGCCGGCCAGACCTGCCGCAGCCACCTGCAGCTGTTCTATCGTATACTCCTGCACTGCCGCCGTAGTCGGTACGCTCATACCCGCGGCCGGCGCCGCTGGCTGCTGCATGTTCATGCCTGCCTGCACAGATGCTGGCGGCATGGGCTGCTGTCCATAACTCTGCGGGACTGCCGGGGATACCGGCGCCTGCACGGGTGCTGTGCACGCCGCCTGGAACGTCTCCGGCATCGGTGCGGATACCGGTGCCTGCTGTCCTCCCGGTATGCCCGCCAATGCTCTTACTGCCTCTGTCAGCTCTTTGAGCCCCTTTACCTCGATATTGATCTTAAATTCGTTCGTCATGCCTCTCCTCCTTCTTTGATAGTGGTCTTATGGTCATCTTCCTTCCGGCCCGGCTGGACTCCGCCGCCGGCCTCATCCCTGCAGTCACATGTCTCACCCGGATCCAAATGCGCGCCGCAGTACGGGCATGTCTTATATCCCATAGCCGTCCTCCTTTCCTATTACACCTGGCTGATCTGCGTTCCGGCGCTCCTGGCCGCCGGCCCTGCTCCCCTCCCGCGCTTTATCTGCCATTATGATATGCCAAAAAAGCTGCACTATTTGCCGTTCTCCCTTTCCAATTCTGCGGATATCATCAAGATCCTGTCAGCGTACTCTGAGATATCTTCCGTGCCGCACTCCACGCCCTCTGCCCTGTGGTCGCCGTTGTATCTCATCAGCACAATACTGATATCTTCATACTGCTGTGATAACTCATACAGGTAATCGACCCCTGTCAGCATGTTCTCCCGGATGTCGTACAGGTCCGTGACTCCCAGCCTCTCCATCCGTTCCTCATGCCATGCCGGATTCACCTGCATCATCCCGATGCACCCGCCGTTTTCTGCCCCTGGATCAAAGCTGCTCTCTTTAAAACATACGGCCTGTATCAATTCCGGACAGAAGCCGTACCGTTCTCCTAACTCCACAGACACCTGCCTGACATCCTCCGGCACCTGTACCGGTGCCGCCCGCGCCGTCATGCCAAATGTAAGCAGCATCACTGCCGGCAGCAATAGGCTCTTCCTTTTCATAGCTGTCTCCCTCCTGTTTCAGCAGGCTTGTCCACCTTGAGACCGCTTAGGCGGTCCCCTCTTTTGTTTTAGGCGTGACAGTCACACTGACTACTTCCATACCGAGTTGATCTGCGTACAGTCTCAGTAACTGCTTCTTCATAAAGTCAGCCCGCTCATCGGTTACTTCCATATCAAATTTCTGACCTTCCATACACTTCTCCTCCGTTTGGTCTTCCACTAAACCATATGCCGTACCGGTTGTACAACTTGCCTGGGTGTTTCCCTTATCCTTCTTGATATTCCTCACCGTCACACAGGCACTCCTGCATGGATATCTCATCATCGCCCATATCCGGGAAATGTATATGGCGATGTATGCATGTCGAACAGTCATAATAGCTATCACCCATGTTATCCTCCTTTGAGTTTGAACAATCCTACGTATGTGGTATAATCTCTTTACAGGCTGTTCGCACCAGCCTAATACCAAGAAAGGAGAAAATATACCAATGAATGAACAAATACCTTGGACTTTCAAAACCTGGATCGTATGCTTTAAGGGCGTTGACCTCCCCATCGGTGACCTGGCAAATGATATCGCCAAAGATGAGGATTTTCCCGATGAGGATTACTTCCAAGAAATCTGGGACCACATCTCTTCAAAATGTAAAGCAGATCCCGATATCCTGGAAACATTTGCCCTTGCTTGGAACTACTATTTAGCTTCCAAGGACCCTTCGCGCCCGACTCCGACTAATATATAGCGCGTGCTGTAAGGCTCACGTACTAACGCGAACTTACCTGTGGACTCCAGGTGCTTATTGATAGCCTGGAGTTCCCTCCTGATCTCTACCAATTCCCTGTAGATCTTCCTTAACATCTCTTATCACCCCCCTTCTTATGCTTCTATGAGTGTCTTTTCATTGCTATTTTCTTCATTCTCTCCTATAATCGATGTACAGGCGCTGCCATGCCGAGTATGAGATAAAGGAGAGATTTTATGTTTCTTTACAAATGTAAAAATTGCGGAATTTACATGAAACTTAGTGATTCCTCTGTCTTAAATAGGACCAAAGTTCATCATTGTGTTAACTGCCTGACTCTGCTTCCCACTGACCTTATTTACTTTGCATACTCCATCGCAAATTATAAGAACACTGAAAGTTCGGAAGTCTGGGAAGTTTTTTCAATCCCTGACGATCTCAAGGATTCAGAAATTGCTTACGAGCTTCCAGAGTAATCCCCACACAATCCATGATTTTATGAGCCTGACCATATTCCAGATCATATTCTACAAACAGGTCTATGATTTTGTTTGTCAGCTCACGAATCATGGATTCTGGCATTTTTTCCGTTTTTGCTTTTTCAATCGTTTCAAAAACGTCCCTTTTTAAATCGTGATTCACCTTTGCTCACCTCCCGTATCCATTCAATTATGCAGTCCTTCGGTATCGATTGAACCGTTTCGATAACTGCCACCCTTTCCTGTGTGGCCACTATGGAAGTATATGGGTGGCAGCTGTTCTGCAGATATTCGATGAGGGGCTTTGTTAATTCCTCTATCCTGCCGCTCTTCTGCTCAACCGGTACACACGCCGCCTTACACTCTTTATCATCCCCATTCGGACTCTGAAAACGCGCGATAACGTTTTTTAACATTCTTTCAGCCTCTTCTGAATCATAGACTTGCCACCTGTTCATTTGACTTTCAAGGCGATCAAGTCTATCTTCGATGATCTTCACCCTCTCCTCCACTGATGGAACTTTGGATTTCTTTGGCGAGGGGATTCTGTGTTTCGGTTCTATCAATCCCACTCTTCTCACCTCCTCCGCTTTAGGCTTGTTCTTCCTGCATATTCTTCTTGACCCAAAGTTTCATACTCTGCGCGACCTGTTCAAGTTCTTCCAGATGACTAAGCACCTTCTGCAAGTCTTCCTTTTCATCCGCAGTAATCACCCCGTCCGCAGTGATATCCAATAATATCTCTCTCGTTTCCTCAATCTTCCGGAAAGCTGCTAATGCTCTGAGGGATACCCTGTCCAGCGCTTCGATGTCTACCATTGGCATACTGCCTCCGAGCGGACACATGTGCGTACAATAATGGTTCTCCAGTTCCGGGGCATTATAAAGGTCTGACATCTTAAGTACAACTTCCGGGACCGGTATACTGATTCCCAATTCCCAATCAGAAACTGTCGATTCGGATGCATATCCTAACGCTTCTGCCGCTCCCGCCCTGCTCCTCAGCTTATCATTGTACCTTGAGGCCTCCAATCTGGCCTTACAGAATACATTGGCCTTAGCCTTTGTGGGTTTTGTACCCATTTATCTACTCACCTGCCTTTTTTATAATAGAAGCAGCCCATACCTTATTCCGCCATCGGCATCTCGACTTGAAGCGCGGTGCTGATGAGCTGTATCGTCTTATCAGGAACAGCTACCCTTCCATTGATGATAGAAGAGATGTATGGTACAGAAAGATTGGTCTCCCGGCTTAAGTCTGCAAGTGTTTTACCCTGCATCGCCATCTGTGCCTTACACTTCCTGCCCCATGGTGTTATTGATTTTCCCATATCGACTCCTTTCTTTTTACTTTAAAAACTTATAATAATATGTTACAATGAATTAATTATTCAAACCGTTTCATCAGCTCTCTGCCCAACGGTTTGGATGATCAACGAAATTTCCGGTTACCGCCGGTGATTGTAAATAATTAGTGTAACTTGTTGTAATAACATCTTATCGCCAAATATGGTGATTGTAAATATATTTTCTCCATTATTGGCGTTTTTGGAGGCTTGCACAAAATGAGCGAAGAACTTTTGTACAATTCGCCATATGTAGCGAAACGCATCAAGGCTTTTGCTAAAGTAAAAGGTATTTCTTTAAAAGATTTATTAATCGCTTGTAGTCTTGGCTCCAATACCTTTTCACATATGTTACATGGGCGTTCTATGGCGTTTGATAGCCTCGCCCGGATTGCTGACTACCTCGACTGCTCCGTTGATTACCTGCTGGGCCGCACCGATAACCCTGAGGTTAATAAATAACGGTGATGCCCTTGTTAAGCATCTTCCTGACCTGATGGGCCGTTAGATGATGAAAAAGCATCGGTTAAAGCGTTACGCTTTATTTCCAGAATCCAGCCGCCCACACCATAATGATTTAAGTGAAAGTCTGTGATTCCCCGGAACGGGATTTCTTTTCCGTTAACGATGAGTTTTTTCTCATCGAGATTGATATAGAGGGATTTGAAAGTAAAAATTCCCACTGTTCAACTCCTTTCCCCGGTTGCCGCCGGCGATTGTGAATAATTACTGTAACTTTTTAAGCTATATATTTATAATAACTCTCATATGTTAGTTTGTCAATTAATTTTCTAACATTTGTTAGCTTTGGGGTTTCTTATGACTATTATAGAAAGAATGTTCAAATTGTTAGAGGAAAAAAATAGACGTTCTGTTGATTTAGCATCTGTTTTAGCTGTAGGAACAGGACAAATTTCTACTTGGAAAAAAAGGAATACGGATCCTCCAGCCAAATACATACCTAAAATTTGTGAGTTTTTGGAGGTGTCTTATGAATATTTGCTTACAGGCAAAGAAAACGCCGCTACTATTGTCTCTTCTGATGACGCTGAATGGCTCTCCCTCATCCATCAATTACCTGCTAATGCCCAACATGAATTTCGCGGGGAGATAAAAGGCTATCTTAAACGTCTTAATGAGGAGTCTACTGCGGCAGATCAGCTGCTGTTAAAGAAAACGGGAACTGAAACTCTGGGAAAATAATATCCTTTGAGCGATACAGAAGGAACAAAAGATAAAAATGAGGTAAATTATGGGATTACGTTATAGAAAAAGCATCCGACTTGGTGGCGGTTTTCGAGTTAACATCAGTAAATCAGGTATTGGTTATAGTTGGGGCGTGCCAGGATATAGGATTACAAAGACTGCATCCGGTAAAACCAGGCATACTGCATCTATTCCTGGAACGGGTATTTCATATGTATCGGAAAATTCTAGTAAGCCACGTACCGCGGGCAAATCATCTCCTAAAAAGGCATTCCTTATTACCGACATCGAAAACATCGATTCTGGCAATATTTCCGAGTTACAATCTGCCGAGTTTTTAGACCTCACAAATGGAATACAACATATAATCACTATGAACGCTATTTCTACTTATTTGATATGGGGCGCCATCATTTTATACTTTGGGTATTCCAGCGTGTGGTGTTGCCTTCTAATCTTAGCAGCAATAATCTTTAAGATTTTATTATATACTTTTGGACATATACAACTCGATTACTCTTTTGATGATAATTCTGAACAGTGTATAACAGCAAAAAAGAAAATCGATTCCTGGGAAATATTAAAAGGCTGCAAACAGATTTGGTATATTGACACTATCGGTAAGACAGCTTCGAGCAAGAACTCAGGGGGAGCTACCACCGCCCATAACCGCATTCCTGCTCTACTTACTTCTAAATTACCCTCTTACCTACGTTCCAACATCCATTTACCCGTAATACAGATGAGAAAAGCAAAAGAAACTGTGATTGTCCTTCCCGATTGTATCCTTTTAATAAAGAAGAATCGAGTCGGTGCCGTTAAATATGAAAATCTCAGCACAGACATATACGCAATAGGTGAAATTTGCAACCAGACTCCCGCGAGTGATTGCAAATTTTTGAAAAAAGTGTGGCTTTATACAAATAAAGACGGTTCTCCCGATAAACGCCATAAAGATAACAGGCAGTTGCCTGTTTATGAAATTGGTCGAATTGATATCTCATCCCCAAATGGGCTGGATATCCGTCTTGCATTTTCCAATATTGATTTACTTGAGAAATTCAAGCAGAATATCGACGAGACTAATTAATATACTCTCAAAGGCAGAAAAGCTAATAATAATAATAATATGCAAACTCCCTTTTATTTATGAAAAATTGCGTCCTATTGTTCTATTTTAAGAAATTTTATGAAATTTCATTGCGATATACCTACTTTTATACTATATTATTTTTACAGTTCGTCTAACTCTCAGAACAGGAACACCTAGAAAAATATCGTTCCCTAGACACTCAGGGAAAGGAAATGGTTGATTTCACCCTACAGAAAGAATGGGAACGTTCTACAACCAATATGCAGGATAAAGACTACTTACTCCCGCGGTCTGCACACAACGACTACCTAGATGAACCTGGCGAACTGGAAAAGATGAAAGAAGACCTCGCGAACCTCAAAAGGCCGGATGCTGGTAAATAGAGAAAACCTTGGAAATTTGTAATTTATAAGTGCGTAGTCAATAAAATATAAGGAAACCATAAAAACAATAATCAGGAGGTACGCACTATGGATTATATCATCACATTCACGTGGGATGATGAGGCCGCTGTATGGATAGCTACCAGCAATGACATCCCTGGACTCGTTCTTGAATCCGGCTCATATGATGCCCTTGTAGAGCGTACACGCTTTGCAATCCCGGAACTTTTATCATTAAATATAGCAGGATAATTTCATTGCGACGTCGCAATAGACCATCGTAGCTTGAAAATATAATATGCTTACCTGGGGAGCCGGGGGGACGTGCTCTCACCCGATCCGAGTACCTTTCGGAGGGGGGTGATCATTATGAGTACATATGAGAAATTCATGGTGATCATAGCTATTGCTGGATTAATCATTACTATTCTAAATCTGAAAAATAAGTAAGCCGCCCTGCTCTCCGTAAAAGAATAGGCGGCTTACTTAGTGTCATAATTCGCCGGGACGGATAGGCTCAATCTATCTTCCGGCTGTCTTGTTAAACATATTATATACTATATCCGTGATTTATGCAATAAAATACATAATAGGCTTCCTCGGAGTGTTCCTATAAATATGTAACCATTTGGTGTTTAGGACATGCCCCTGGGAAAAAGCGATATACAAAACTATACTTGACCTCAAGTATCAAATGTGATACTATTGCATATAAATAAAGGAGTAATATGACAGCTATAGATAAGAGAATTTCAAAATTCTATAGAAAGCCTATACCAAACGATATTACCTTCGCCGATGTCGAAGCCCTTGCACATTATTTTGGCTGCGAAATAAAAACCGGAGGAAACCACAGCAAAAAAGTGGTTCACAAAGCATCCGGAACGGTTATTCCAATACCTATACACGGAAACTGCATCGGCGAGGCATATGTCAAAGAATTAAAGGATTTATTTGACTCTATTAAGGAGGGACTCACATGAAATACGAATTTAAGGTATATCAAATGCAAGTAGAGAATCACCTTTTCTGGGTCGCCAAAAGCGCGGCTCTTAAAGGTTGCGTGGGCCAAGGCGAAACTGCACAAGACGCTATTACCGAATTAGAATCAAACGAAACGGAATGGCTAATTACCGCAAATGAATGTGGTATTCCAATTCCTGCTCCTTCAATCCAGAAGGAAAATTCATATAGTGGCAAAGTATCCCTCCGATTCTCTGCATTTACTCACCAAGAAGCCAGTGAAAACGCGAAATCACTTGGCGTAAGCCTTAATCAATATATAAGCGATGCCATCGTATACTACAATGCTACGGTAAAAAATAATCATCTTGAAAAATCGGTTATCACTGATTTTGGACAGTATACTACTCCTGAAGAGCAGGCAGCCAGAATTGAAAAGTGCTCAATATTATCGCCCATAAATATCACCTTTAGTGATCGAGCAGTTGAAACTAAAAACAACCAGCAGTGAGTGTACCACAACGTCTTGGTTTACTAATCCCAAGACGTTGTTTTTACTATTGCTGCATTCTTCAATATACAGGAGGCCAATCATGAACAAAGTCAAACGCTGTGCCATCTACATTCGAGTCAGCACCGAAGAACAACACCTCAACGGTCTCTCCCTTCCCGCCCAGCGTAAAGCCCTCACAGAATACGCAGAAGCTAACAACTACACTGTCATAGGCTGCTATGCAGACGAAGGCATCTCCGCCCGCAAGCCTATGAAGCACCGCAAGGGCTTACTCCGGCTCTTAGAAGACGTGAAGCAGGATAAGCTCGACATGATCCTGGTCACCAAGCTGGACCGGTGGTTCCGCAACATCAAAGACTACAATATCACGGAGGAGATCTTACAGGCCCATCACTGCTATTGGAAGACCATCTATGAAAACTACGACTCTTCCACCGCTAACGGCCAGATGGTCATTAACATCATGCTCTCCGTGAACCAGGCCGAATGTGACCGTACCTCGGAGCGTATCAAAGCAGTCCTGGACTATAAGCGCTCTATCGGAGAAGTCACCAGCGGCATGTGCGCCTGCTATGGCTACAAGGTGGTAGACAACCGGCTGGTGAAGGATGACGCCGTATCTGACATCATAGAAGATGCCTACGACCATTACCGCTCCTGCTACTCCATCAGGAGCACCCTGCACTTTCTGGAAGAGAAATATGGTGACAGGGCGCCTTCCTGTAATAAGGTTGACCGTCTCTTTAAGAATGAGACTTATGCCGGCCGGGATAAAGAGAATCTGCATTACTGTGAGCCTTACATTACCTGGGAGGAACTGCAGAAGTTCCGGCAGATCACTTCCACAAAGGTGTACACGGCCGGACACTACGACCCTTACATATTTTCTTCCCTGATCAAGTGCCCCTGGTGCGGCAATCATTATACCGGCTACCGCAAAAAGCGCCCGTTGAAAGACGGCGGAGAGAGCATCTACATAAAATACCGCTGTGGTAACAAGTTCGGACGGCACAGCTGTGCCCATTTCACGGAGCACAAGATAGAAGAATACATGCTTACACATGTTTCCTCTAAGCTGCAGGAAGAGATCACCCGTATCAATCTTAAGAATAAGGAGAAGCGCAGGCACCACGACACGGAAGCTCTGCAAAAAGAACTGGACCGGCTGAACATCCTCTTTCAAAAAGGACGCATCAGTGAGAGTTATTATGATGAACAATATGAGCTGCTTGACCAAAAACTAAAAGAATGTACTGAGACCGATCATATAGTGCCCTTAAGCTCCTACGACAGCCTTCTGGCCACCTTTAGCGGGGACTGGCAGGAAATATACCTGAAGCTGGATAAAGCCCACAAACAGGCCTTCTGGAAGAGTACGATCAAAAGCATTGAAATAGACCGTGATACGCACAAAATAAGCGGTTTTAATTTTCTGATGTAATTGGAGTAGTAAAAAGCGTATACTGTAGAATTCGAACCCCACGCCACCTCCCTGGAAGAAAAGGGCGACGGCTATGTAGTAGCCTCCCTGGGCAAGGACTCCGGCTATGTACCCTACACAGCCTTCTCCGCCAAGAAGAGCTACTTGGAAAAGAATCCCGCCGTAATCGAAGCCTTTACCAGAGCCTTACAAAAAGGCATGGATTATGTCCAGACCCACACGCCCGCAGAGATTGCCAAAGTAATCTCGCCGCAGTTTGAAGAAACTGAGCTTTCCACCATAGAGACCATAGTAGGCCGCTATGCCGCCCAGGATACCTGGAAAGCAGATCTGATCTTTGAGGAAGACAGCTTTACCCTCTTACAGAATATCCTGGAAGAAGCGGGCGAACTGGATTCCCGCGTTCCCTACGCCGACCTGGTAGATACCTCCTTTGCCGAAAAGGCGGCCGAATAGAAACTTTCCTAAAAAGCAGATAACGCCTGGCATCTTATTGTGTCAGGCGTTATCTGTTTTATGTTATGTAAACTATTCCGGCCTTACATACCGCTCTGCTCTTTGAAAAGTTCCCGCAAAGCATCCACCACATCCTGATATTCCGTCAGCAATGCCTCCACATTCTGTTCAATCTTGTCATAATCCTGCTCTCTTGTCGCAAATTCCTGCACCTTGGCCGCCTCAGAGAGATGATTTGCTCCGATAGAGCGCATGGCATTTTTCAGTCCGTGTACCTCCACCAAGTATCTTTCATAATCCTTTTCTTCATAAAGACTTCTGAGCAGGGGAATCTTCTCCTCCCCTTCCTCCATGGCTTCCTGCAGAACTTCCAAATAAAGTTCCTCATCCCCGGCGCACATTGCGATGCCTTCCTTCACATCGAAGCCTCTATCTGCCAAATCATACATCGTTCCTATCTGTCCCATCTAATCCTCCATGCCTGAATGGTCTTCTTCCCGTTTATCCTGTGCCTTAGTCTTTTTGCGCTCTTTTCCGTCCTTGCCTGTCACGAATCCATCTATTATCTTCTCAATCAAAAGTGTTTTCACATACACATCAAAGCTCAGCATACAGATAAAAGAAAAAATCCGCAAAAACTCCTGGGAATCCTCCGGTGCGTCTGCAAATGTCTTCTGAGCAGTCCTGAACTTTTCCTCAAGATCGGTCTTCATCACTGCCGTCTGTTCCCGCTCTAGCCCAAATACTTCTTCATAGACCGAGGAAAGGTTGAATGGTTCTCCATTACAAAAAAACTGATTCTTTATCGGCCTGAGAAGTTCCTGAATATCGCTTATGGACAAAATCCCCTTATAGTAATAGATAAAGATCAGCAAAAGCACATGATCTTTGGAATACTTCTTCTTAACCGGCGGTGGAAGCAGATCATTCTTGGCATAATTGTTGATCATGGTTTTCGTGAGAATTTTATCATTCTGCGGATTCCTTGCCGAATTTTTCAGATGCATGTCCATAAAAGTCGTCACCTGGTCCATATAAAGTTCTATGTCCGGAATGTCTTCCGCTTTAATGTGTTCAATCCTGTCTAAACTTTCTACTATACTGTTCAACAGGTCTTCCATGTTGATTGTCATTTTTTTCCTCATTTCTGTCCTGCAGTCAGGTTATGCTTATACCCTATTATATAGTTTTTATTACTACATGACAAGTATTTTCTTGTTTACAAAACAGATGGCCCATGGTATATTGATATATAACGGCTGTGAAGTTTTAACGTATGAAAGTTATATTCTCTAACCGGTAAGCCAGATGGCTCTTCACATATTGCATCAAAAATAGAGAGGTGTTTTTATGAATAAAAAGATTAAAAATGAAGCGGTAGACCATCTGTTTCAGGCAATCCTCTGCCTGGAATCCGTGGAAGAATGTTATAATTTCTTTGAAGATCTGTGTACGGTCAACGAACTGCTTTCGCTGTCCCAGCGCTTTGAGGTTGCTTCCATGTTAAAATCGCACAAAACATATCTTGAAATTGCCGACAAGACCGGCGCTTCTACCGCCACCATCAGTCGTGTCAATCGTTCTCTCAATTACGGAAATGACGGATATGACTTAATATTTGATCGTCTACCCAAAAAATGAAGTTATTTCCAAAGGAAATAACTTCGCACATTCGTATTCACAAGCCGTTCTCCTTACCCCTTTTCTTCGAAAACGCATCATCTGTCAAACAGCTAGCCGTCAATATTGAATAATTCCATGGGCTCCACATATTTCTCATCCTTGGTAACCTGATACCCCAATTCTTTATTCTCTTCCCCAATCACATAAAGAATCGACCCCCGAACCACCTCATCGCCTTCTCTGACCATAACTTCTCCGTCATTGCGGTAAATGCTGACATAGCCATTGCCGTGGTCTATTTTGATGCAGTGCAGATAAGTGCTGTCTGTGGAAACAGAAAGAACCACGCCTGCCCCGGAAGTAACGATGCTGTTGCCCTCCGAGCCGTTTAATATCACCATGGGTTCCTCCGTATCCGCCTCCTGTATGGATGCGGAAGAAGTCATGGGAAATCCTATGGGCATATGGGCCTGGGCCTCCTCTTCCTCCTGGGCGGCTTCTTTCTCCACCTTCTGGTTCACGGTATCACTTAAAATCGTAACCTTCTGTGTCAGTTCATCATGAAGTAACGTAAGGCTTCCATTCTCTTGTTCAAGCGCCTGTATAGTTTCCACCTGCATTTCAATCTTCTTCTCAAGGGCCGCGATCTCGCCGCCTCGTCTGTTATTGTTAACACCCAGAAAAATGATAACGGCAAGCAGGATGACAAACAATGCTTCTATCACCTCGGGATCAATCCGAAGCTGCTTGATTTTGCCTTCCCGGGAATCCGCAAAGACCATTACCGTGTAATTAAATCTTCTCCTTCTCTTTCCGTTTTGTGCCTCACTCACCAAAAGATTACCTCCGATATGTCGAGAATCCCGTTTCTATTATACCACAGATGACATACAAATAGCAATGCTTGTTTACATAAAATATTTTTTCAGGATATAGAATATTTTTTTCCGCCTTTAAAGCCTAAAAAGCTGAAAAAACCTGAAAGAAGCATAAAACAACGCTTTACATTTATAAGGATATATGCTATTCTATGGGTGTTGTCAAGTCAACGTATTTTTAATATTCTTGGAGGTATCATAATGAACAAAGGTACAGTAAAATGGTTTAACAACCAAAAAGGCTACGGCTTTATCTCCGATGAGCAGGGTAATGACGTATTCGTTCACTATTCCGGACTCAACATGGAAG
>ERZ777305.2679-NODE-2679-length-14319-cov-3.402342_pt1 | contig 14319 bp, 13 predicted proteins | sample MGYA00374965_ERZ777305 | MGnify/ENA primary metagenome ERZ777305 (study PRJEB29328, sample SAMD00013331) | mouse gut metagenome | study: EMG produced TPA metagenomics assembly of the Metagenome analysis of fecal microbiota from mouse which was promoted... | reverse complement strand
GTCATGTCTTTTCCCAGCAGCCGTTCCGCATTCAGAAGATCACCGGTAATATCCGTAGTGGGATCCACAATAAAGAAGCTGTTCCTCAGAAACTCAAAATCTGCCAGCTGCTCCGCCGTATATTCTACGCCCAGGATTTCTGCCTTCGGGTGCTCCACCTGCTCATCCAGAGCCGCCAGCTCCGAAGCCGCCTGATTCTCCTGTTCCACCTTCTCTGCCAGATCAAACGCCTCTCCCGTCTGAATGTCGATCTCATTTTCATCATGAGCGCCTCCCTCCATAAGTATCTCCCTGGTAGCCGCACTTTCAATCTCCGTCTCGTACACTCCCTGCCGCTCCACAAAAGGATATAGGGGAAAGATTTCCGCAGCTTTCCGAATGAGAAATTCTTCAAAACTGGAAGAAAGCTCCCGATCCCCGGCCGTAAAGGCAAGTCCCGGATAAATGGTTTTGGCGGCTGTTTTCTGCAGTTCTCCCTCCGCATTGGTCAGAATCCTGGTACAAGCCCAAGCCGCCCTGGAAAAGGATTGTCCCTTTACCCCATATCCGAGAATGTAAATTCCCAATACACCAATCAAAACCCATACAGCCGCGTTCAGCGCTTTCTGCACACGGTTCATGTTTCATCACCCCATATCCCTTCATATATATGCGCTATGCAAGCGCAATATTCAGGGCTTCGGAGATGGTAAAGCTCAGCCGCTTGACGGTCTCGTCAATATCCTTCGGCGTCACAAACATGGTATTGAGATTCGGAGAAATGGCATTGCGATCCCCGGTAGCATCGTAAATAATGGTGGCCGCGTCCACCACAGTGGGAACCCCAATGGCTACAATGGGAATTCCCAGGGATTCCTGCGTCAGGCTGTTCCTGTGATTTCCTACTCCGGAGCCGGGATAAATCCCTGCATCGGAAATCTGGATCGTCCGGTTTAAGCGTTTGCTGCTCCTGGCCGCCAGAGCGTCAATGGCTACCACCACATCCGGTCCGGTCTCCTCAATAATTCCCTTGATAATCTCAAAAGTCTCCATGCCTGTCTGGGCCATAACCCCGGGGACAATGCCGCTGACCAGATGCACCTTCTCTTTTCCCAGGGCAACCTTGCCGTATTCCCTCACCACGTGCCGGGTAATCAGAAGATTCCCCACCGTCTCCGGCCCCAGGGCGTCCGGCGTCACATCTCGGTTTCCCAGACCCACCACCAAAACCGATTTCTCTTCCTCCGTTCCCAGAAGCTCTCTCAGATATTCCGCCAGCTTCTCGGATACCTCCCGGTGATAGCCCTCGTCCGGCTCCGAAAGCCCCGGCGCCTCCAGGGTAATGTAGGTTCCCACCGGCTTTCCCATGGCTTTGGCTCCGTTCTCTGTCTCAATGCACACCTTGGTCACCCGGATATCCCGTTCCTCGTCGTAGCTCTCATCAATGGACACTCCGCGGATTTCCACATCGTCCTCTTCAAAACTCTCCCTGGCTTCCAGTGCCAGATCCGTCCGTACCTGAAACCGCTCCACGTTCCCTTCTCCTCTCGAAATACTTCTTCTGTTAAGGGTAGTTTCCGCATATTTTTCCGAATTATGTATTGACAGAACACATTTCCTGGAATAAAATAAATGAGTATGTTTTGTTAAGACGTCCGTGTCCGGCTTTAACGGAACATGTACAGATAAAACCCAGAGTGGAATAATCGTTTGGAGGTGTACAGATTGGCTAACATTAAGTCTGCAAAGAAGAGAATCCTGATTGCCGAGACAAGAACTGCAAGAAATAAGGCAATCCGCTCAGAAGTCAAGACCGCTGTAAAAAAAGTGAACGCTGCCGTTGCCGCAAAAGATGCGGAAGCCGCAAAAGCTTGCTTAAAAGCTGCTATTTCGACCATGAGCAAGGCAACTTCCAAGGGAGTGTATCACAAAAATACGACTTCCAGAAAGATCTCTCGTTTGACCAAAGCTGTAAACAGCATCGCTTAATCGGAGAAATAGAATTTCAAAGACGCCCAATACCGTCAGTTGGGCGTCTTTTTCTCTACATAAATTCACGTACGGAAGGTGGGAATCCCTATGAAAATGCTTGCACAAGACATCAAAACAGGAGCTTTCAAGACTTCCTATCTCCTCTTCGGAGAGGAGGCCTACCTGCGCAGCCAGTATAAAAACCGTCTGAAAAACGCCCTGGCCGATCCGGGCGACACCATGAACGTGTCCCATTTCCAGGGAAAGGGTATCGATCCCCAAGCCATCATTGATTTGGCGGAAACCCTTCCCTTTTTTGCCCCCCGCCGGCTCATTGTCGTGGAAGACAGCGGCTTTTTCAAAAACAAATGCGACGATCTGGCCGCCTACCTCCCCGTCATGCCCGCCACCGCCTGCCTTCTCTTTGTGGAGACGGAGGTAGACAAGCGCAGCCGCCTGTACAAAGCGGTCAAATCCTGCGGAAGGGCGGTGGAATTCCAGATCCAGGACGAACGTACTCTGATGAAATGGATCTTAGGCATCCTGAAAAAAGAGGGCAGGCAGATTGCAGAGCCTACCCTGCGCCTGTTTCTGGAGCGGACCGGAACGGATATGGAGCGCATTTCTTCGGAACTGGAAAAGCTCCTCTCTTTCACCCTGGGAAGAGACGTAATTACAGCCGGAGATGTAGAGGAAATCTGCACCGTGCAGGCTTCCAACCGGATTTTTGATATGATCCGCGCCATTGCCGAAAAAAACCAGAGACAAGCTCTTGATCTCTACTATGACCTGTTATCCTTAAAGGAACCCTCCCTGCGGATTCTGGCCTTGATTGCCCGCCAGTTTCAACAGCTTCTCCTGATCAAAAGCCTGGCTGCCAAAGGCTATGACAAGAATACCATAGCAGACAAGGCAAAGCTCTCCCCCTATATCGCCGGGCGCTGCATGGCTCAGGCGAAAAGTTTTACCCTGGAACAGCTCAAAGAAGCCGTCCGGGACTGCGCCGAATCCGAAGAGGCCGTTAAAACCGGCCGCATCAGCGATGTGATGAGTGTGGAGTTATTGATTCTCAAATACAGTCAATAAGTAAACTCCTGAAGAAAACTTTCCGCCCGGAAGGTCTTTCCGTCACTGTGCAGGGTGACGGCTCCCTGCCGTGCCGTAATGGAGACCCTGCTTCCCGCTTCCTTAAGCCGTTCCAGGGTTTCCCTATGGGGATGCCCATAGGAATTGTTCTCCCCGCAGGAGATCAGAGTCAGATCCGGCTGTACGGCTTTCAGCCACGTTTCCCCGGTCGACGTCTTCGATCCGTGATGTCCGGCTTTCAGTACCCGGCAAGAGGGCACCGGATACCTTTTGAGGATTTCTTCCTCTCCCTCCCTTTCCAAGTCCCCTGTCAGCAGCAGGGAAAATTCCCCATAGACAACGTGAAGCACCAGGGACATTCCGTTGGAATCCCCGTAAGCTTTCCCCGCCTCCGGGTGGAGGCAGACTACGCTTGTGCTTTTGTCCCGAAGCACATCTCCGGCCCGGATCCGCCTCACGGAAACGCCTTTTTTCTCCGCCAGCTCCCTTAAAGCCCTGCCGGCTTCCTCCCCTTCCGCCTGGGCGCTCAATAGAAGGGTTTCTATTTTAATGCCCCCCGGATCCCCGGCCTGTTCCAAAAGCTCCGCAATGCCGGAGGTATGATCTCCATCCGTATGGGTCACGGCTGCATAGTGCAGGACCCGGATTCCCCGGTATTTTAAATAGGGAAGAATCCGGTATTTCCCCACCTCTTTCACGCTGCTGCTTCCTCCGTCCACCAAAAGAGCAGTTCCCCCGGCCGTCTCTAGAAATAGTCCGTCGCCTTGCCCCACGTCCAGCATGGTAAAAGTCAGGCCGCTTCGGAACCGCCCCAGAAGACAGGCATGCAAAAGCACAAGGATGCAAATCCACGTCCCGCGCTTTCTCAAGGAATTGCCAAATTTCTTTTCCGGATCCCCGCCCCTCTTCTTTCGCTCCCTTCCGCTCCAGAGCACAAACATGGAAAGTCCCAGCACATACACGGCTATCTGCCAGATCTCTGGTTTCCCGCAGATAAATACGGAACCAGGCAAACGCAGAACAGCCTTCCCGGCCTCCTCATACAATTCCAGAATGCCCCTGCAGACCAGGGCCGGAAACCAAGCCGCCTTCATAGACAGGAAGCTTAAAGCCACTGCGGCAATTCCCCCGGTCATAAGCAGGGTCATAAGAGGAATGACCAAGAGATTTAGGAAAACGCCGTAGACAGGAATTTCATAGTAAAAATATGAACTCAAAGGAAGGGTTGCCAGCTGGACCGACAGGCTCACCAGGAAGGCCCGGCTTCCCTTTTTCCGGACTGCAAAAAGCTCCTCCAGAGGAGGGTATAAAGTCCCGATACCCAGCACCGCCCCAAAGGAGAGCAGAAAAGAAGCATTTCTGGCATGGAGGGGCTGCTCCAGCAAAAGCAAAAGCGCCGCAGCCCCAAGGGCTGTAAGCATATCGTAGCTTTTCCCCAGCATGTCCGCCCCCACGGCCAGCAGGAACATTACCGCCGCCCGGGCCGTGGAAGTGCCCATTCCGGTAAAGCTTCCGTACAGCAGCACCAGAAGGCCTGCCGGAATGCCGGAGGCAGGGTAGGACAGTCCCATGCGCCGGAGCAGCCGGTACAGGCTCATGCCGAAGATAGATACATGAAGCCCCGAAACAGCCAGCAGATGGGCCATCCCGCTTTTCTGGTAAATATCTTTCAGCTCCGGATCCAGTCCGGTCTTATCTCCCAGGAGCATGGCCCCCAGCACACTTCCCTGCCTCTCTCCCAAAAGCGCTGTGCAGCGTTCCCCAAGCTCTGCCCGGAGACGGTATAAAAACCGGGGAACTGCCCGGGCGCTTCCGTCCAGGAGCACTGCTTCCCTGGCATAGCAAAACAGTACTACATGCCGGCTCTGGTAGTAGAGCCTTGCGTCAAACTGTCCCGGATTGCGCGGGGCTTCCGGTGCTTTGTATCGATGATTTCCTTTGATTTGTATGGTATTGCCGATGGAAAATGACTGTTCGGCTTCGAAATATACCAGAATGATTCCGGTACGCGATAAATTGGTGTGCTTTAAATAGACTGCCTGGCCTCTCTCTCCCGGCTCTATCCGGCAAATCTCCCCTTTCAGGGGTTCTGCCGGCCCTGCCGCCGGATCCGGATCTTCCATCCAGATACCGGCAGGCAGAAGCCACAATAGGACCGTCAGAACCAGCGCCGCCATGCACAACGGCCTTTTTTTCATTTCAGGATCCTTCTTCTATTAAATCCAGGTTTCGTTCAAATATGGTTTCAAAGCGGATGCTCTCTTGGAAAACCCGGTTCGTCTCCCCGTTAATCAGAATCTGCACCTTATTGATGCCCGGAATCTCCGTCAGGGAATTGACGATGGAGTAGATGGGAATCTCCTCCAGCACATTGTACCCCTGGCCCAGGAAGCCCTCATCAAAATTTACATAACAGATACCGTCTTTGGTGGACACGCTTAAAATCTTCGTGTCGGAGGGAATCGTAGGATAGGCATCCTTGGTAATGGGACCCCGGATCAGCTGCTCCAGCACCAGCTTTTCCACAGACATATTGCTGCTGTAGCGGATCGCCACCATCTCGTCCACCAGCTTATCCCCTTCTGCATTGGCAAAATACAAATCCAGGGTGGTTTCCGTGTACATATTAATCTCATCGCCCATGTTTTCCACAAAGCTTTCGGCGTTCAGCGGCCCCACCGGCGTCTCGTTGGAATCCATCAGGGGATTATTTCCCACCAGAAAATTTACATATTCCACTTCCGGGATCTGGCACATGGTCCGCACCACGGCGGAACGGCACAGAATCTCATACAGCTTATTCATATTCAGGTAAGCAATGTCAAAATGCAGGGAAAGCTGGCCGTTCTCCAGACTGTATTCCTGGAGGGATACTCCCGCAGGAATGGCTGCCTTCTCATCTCCCTCCTGGGGGTTCATCTGAAGCCGCCGCAGGAACTCCCCCACAAGCTGCGCCGCAGTCTCTCCCTCCGGTTCGTACGCTTTCGTCACCACAGCCGTCTCGTCTTTATTGATATAATAAATCTGATAGCCCTGCTCCTCCTCCACCGGCTCTTTCTGCCGGCATCCGGTCAAAACCGCCGGCAGGGCCAGGAGCAGCAGGAGCACACATATTTTCCAGTTTTTTCCTTTCATAAAATGCCTCCGTCGCCGGGCCCGGGACTGATATCCGGGTCACGCAATGTAGTTCAGCGGAATCCGCACAGAAAAGGTGGTTCCCTCCCCTATCTGGCTGGACACTTTTATGGCTCCCTTGTGTATCAGGATGGCGCTTTTTACGATGGCCAGCCCCAGGCCTGTGCCGTCTATCTCGCTGGAATGGGACTTGTCCACCCGGTAAAAGCGCTCAAAGATATAATCTATGGATTCTTCCGGAATCCCCATGCCGGAATCCATCACCTTCACATAGAAAAACTTATGATCCGCATCCAGGGAAACATGGACCCAGCCGTTTTCCTTGTTGTACTTGATTGCATTTTCCACCAGATTGGAAAAGGCCTGGGTCAGTCGTCCCGTATCCACCTCCGCAGTCACCGGGCGGAAGCTCTCCAGCACCATCTCAATATTCTTCCTGGCGGCAATGGGGCGCAGCCTTTTGAGGATCAATTCCAGAAGATCGTTCACATCCACCGGCTCAATGTTGAGATTGGATGCCTTCTTATCCATCTTCACAAGGGCCAGGAGATCGGTGATAATCTTGTTCTCCCGCTCAATCTCCTCCGCAATGTCCCCCATAAACTCCTGGTAAAGCTCCAGGGGAACTTCCTCCTGCACCAGCAGGGAATCCGCCAGCACCTTCATGGAAGTAAGCGGTGTTTTCAGCTCATGGGATACATTGGATACAAATTCCTGCCTGGATTCATCCAGCACCCGCATCTGGGTCACAATCTTGTTAAATTCCTCCGAAATCTGTGCCGTCTCCGTATAATTTCTCACGTTCAGATCCTCGCTGGAATGCCCGTCCGCAATGTTCTGCAGGGCCGTCACCAGACGGCGCATGGGACGCACAAGAAAATGAGAGAGAAACACGGACAGGGCCAGCACCACAAGACCGTATGTAAACAGGAAAATCCACGCATTTCCCGTCAAAACATCCAGATTATCCCGGATATTATCCGTGGACACGCTGATGAGGATAACACCGGTAATGCGCTGGGAATCCGTCTCCTGAATGGGCACGGTCATCTCAAGAAACCGGTTGTTGGACAGCCGGGTGGAGGTCTCTCCTTTGAAGCACCGGATCACCTCCTCCGACACCACCAGCTTGCTTTCGATCAGCCCGTAGGTATCCTTTATAACTTTGAAATTCTGATCAATGATAATAATGCGTCCGTCATACAGATTGGAAAGCTGGGTCAGCTCCCCTCCGATAAGCTCGGAAGACGGCGTCCGCAGATAATCATAGCTGACCAACTGGTTGGACAGAATCCGGCACTGGTTCTGCACTTCGGTCTCCCGCACCGCAACCGCCCGCTCCTGGTAACTTCCCAGGATGCTGTACGCCATCAAAAGCATGGGGATCCATCCCATCAGCAGCAGGACCAGTAAAATCCGGAATTTCAGACTCTTCAGATATGTAACAACAACTCTATGCCTGGAAATAATAGCCCACTCCCCACTTCGTGTGAACATACTTGGGTTCACTTGGATTTGTCTCAATCTTCTCCCGCAGACGCCGGATATGCACGTCTACCGTCCGCACATCCCCCGGATATTCATAGCCCCAGACCGTGTTCAGCAGATTTTCCCGGCTGTATACCTTCCCCGGATTCAACGCCATCAGCTCCAGCAGATCAAATTCTTTGGCCGTCAGATTGATCTCCTTCCCGGAAATATAGAGACGCCTGCTCTCCAGCTCCATCTTCAGCTCCAGCACCTCGATGACTTTCGATTTCTGTCCCTTCTCCGGCCGGCCGGTCCTCCGCATAATCGCCTTGATCCTGGCCTTGATCTCCAGAATATTAAAAGGCTTGGTAATATAATCATCCGCACCGTATTCCAGCCCCAGGATTTTATCCATGTCGTCTCCCTTGGCTGTCAGCATCAAAATAGGCATATTGGAAAATTCGCGGATCTGCTGGCACACCTGAAACCCGTCCAGCTTTGGCAGCATCACATCCAGAAGCACGATATCATACTCCCGGTTCCTGGCATACTCCAAGGCTTCTTCCCCGTCGTAAGCGCAGTCTACCTCCATTCCGTCCTGTTCCAGGCTGAAACGGAGTCCCTTCACAATCAGCTTCTCGTCGTCTACTACCAATACTTTCTTCGCCATATTCCCGCCCCTGTCATACTGTGATTTGATCTTTGATTTTCCGGAAAACACCTTCTTTAATCCCCGGAATCTCCATAAGCCCTTCAATGCTGGAAAAATTCCCGTTCTGTTCCCGGTAGTTTACAATATCTTCTGCCTTGGACGCGCCAATGCCCGTCAAGGTCATCAATTCCTCTTTTGAAGCCGTATTCAGATTCACCAGGCCGCTCTCCTGCTGCTCCCGGGTTTCCAAAATCTTAAGTGCCTCCTCCCGGGAGGGAACCGCTATCATCTGCCCGTCCGTCAGACGCTCCGCCAGATTCAGCCAGTCTTCCTGGGCTTCCTCCGTCATTCCGCCTGCCGCCTCCACCGCATCCCCAATCCGCGACTGGGAGGGAAGCTCATAAACACCTGGATTTTCTACCTCCCCGCAGACATAGACGCAGATAGGCGCTTCCGTCTTTCCGGTAACTTCTTCCTTTTCTTCTTCTTGTTCTGCCTTCTGCACTTCCTGCATCCCGTCTTCATAGAAAACGGCCGGTTTTCTGCAGCCTGCACACAGCAGAAACAGCAGGATCGTAAAAACCTCTGCCCTTTTACACATGTCCTTTCTCATTTCCCTATCCTTTCCTGCGGACAGGGACCCCTCTGATACAGACAATTTCAGTGTAGCCGATCTCGAAAGCGATTACAATAGTTTTTTTCTTTTTACTCCCACTTGAACAGAATCACTCCCACGATTGCAACAGCCATCCCCAGGGCTTTTCTCCATTCAAACACAGCCTTTTCTACCCCGAAAATGCCGGTCAGCTCTATGAGATAAGCCACCAGAAGCTGCGCAATCACAATCAGCATCACGGATTTAGCCGGCCCTAAGCTGCTCATGCTCTGGATCACGGTAAAGGTAATAAAAGCCCCGATCACGCCGCCCAGCAGCATATATTTATGGTCCACCTGAAACACCCCCAGCAGATTGGTGCGCTCCTTGACCGCCCACACTGCCAGACAGGTCAAAAGAGCAGAAAACTGCACCCAGCTCGCAGACACCCATACACTGCTGCTCTCTGTTACCTGTGTGTTAAAGACTCCCTGAATACTCATCAGCGCCCCGGAAATCAGGGCAATTAAAATTCCAATCATGGCTTGGCTCCCTTCTGCTTCCTTTTCCTTAGTCTGCCCCATGATTGGAATCCTGATACCTTTTTTATTCTTCTGTGGCAAGCTGGGCCTGAATTCTGGCGTCTACGGCCTCAATCTCGCTTCTCACGTCATTGCCTCTCCAGATATTTGCAAAGGCAATCTCCATCTCAATCCAGTAATTGCTTAGATCCGTAATCTTCGGCACCTCCACCGAATGTTCATACTGTACCAGCAGAGTGGTAATCTCAGGATTCTCATAGGGAACCCCTACCTTCACCGGCATTTTGTTGGTCATGGCATAGAGATCATCTACTTTTTCATAAGTAATGAACTTTGCAAATTCCTTCGCCAGCGCCCGTTCCTTGGAATAAGCGTTGACTACTACGGAATTGGTCACGGAAAGTCCTTTGGTGGGGAGGCTTTCCGTCAGATTGGGAACCTCCGCAATGCCGTAGAAATAGCCGTTGTCCGGGTTCTCTTCCTCCCCGGAACCTTCCGTCCCTTCTCCTTCTCCCTCTCCTTCTTCTCCCTCAGAGCCTTCTTCCGCCGGCGCTTCGGCCTCTTCTGCCACGGAGCCTTCCGCAATGGCTGCATCCAGCTTGGCAATGGCGTCCGTCTTGGCAATCGTATAAACAATCTTCCCGTCAATAAACTCCTGGAGCACGTTGTCGGTTGTGACCGCGTCCGCATCAATGGCAAAGAAAGCGTTCAGGCTCTGGTAATATTCCAGGCACTGAATGACCTCCTCCGCAGACAACTGCACTTGGCTCTTGTCATCCCCGGTGGCTCCTCCCAGATTTACATAATTCGATATAAAGAAGAAATTGAAGAAAATATCAGCCACATTCCATTTCAGAATATTTTCAATCTTATCCTCCCCGGTACCCCCCTCGAAGCTTTTTGAGTACTCCAAAATCTCGTCAATGGTCCCCGGCGCACCGTCCACATAGTTTTTGTTGTAGAGCATAAAACAGGTTTCAAAATAGAAGGGATAGGCCACCAGCTTTCCGCCGCAGGTGGCCGCATCCTGGGCTTTCTGGGGGAAATAGCTGTCCATCTCCCGATCGGAAAAGCTGTTATTTTCCACAGTCAGGCCGGCCAGCCTGGCCTTCTCCAGGAGCTCGCTGGAGGTAATAAAGAGATCCGGTCCGCCCAAATCCGAAATGCTGGCCGTATTGATATGCTCAATGTAATCCACTGCCGTCACCAGCTGCAGTGTTACCTCCACATGATGGTTCTTCTCAAATTCCTCCGCAGCTTCCACCAGATAAGCGTTCAGCTTATCATCCGTGTACCACAGCACCAGACTGGCCGGCTCTGAATTATCCTCCCCGGCTTCCTGCTGCTCCTTGTGGTAGGAATAGGCCACCTGCATCATCTGGGAAACCACCAGAAGGACACAGAGAACCGCAAAAATTCTTCTGTATATCTTTTGTCTCATGAAAAAAAGTTACCGCCCTTTCCCGGATTTTCCCTACGCGTCCAAAGCTGCGCAGAGCTTCTCCAGCATCTCATCCACATGCTCCCTCTCAATCACCAGCGGCGGCACCAGACGCAGCACGCCGCTGCCTGCCGTAATCACCAAAAGGCCTTTATCTAACGATTTTAGCACAATTTCACCGACAGATCTACCCCCGATTACCAGCCCCTGCATCAGTCCCTTTCCCCGGCGGCCGCGGATAAAATCGTATTTTTCCGCCAGACCATCCAGTTTTTCTTCCAGATATCCGGCCACTTCCCGCACATGTCCGATAATATCATCCTTTTCAAAAATATCGAAAACCTTGCTCACGGCCGCGCATGCAAAGGGATTTCCCCCATAGGTAGTCCCGTGATCTCCGGGAACCAGAGAAGCTTTGGCAGCCTTCTCATCCAGCACAAAGGCTCCTACCGGAACCCCGCAGCCCAGGGCTTTGGCACAGGTCATGACGTTGGGCTTCACCCCGTACTCCTGCCATGCAAACATATGGCCGCTCCGTCCCATGCCGCACTGGATCTCGTCCAGAATCAGCAGCATATCCCGCTCCTCGCAGAGGGCTTTCACCCCTTTTAGAAATTCTTCCGAGGCCGGATAAATACCGCCCTCGCCCTGAATGGTTTCCAGAATCACTGCGCAAGTCCGGTCCGTCACCTGGGAAAGCACGCTCTTCAGATTGTTGAACTCGGCAAACCGGATGCCTCCTATGAGCGGCCGGAAAGGGGCCTGGTATTTCTCGTTTCCCGTCACGGACAAAGCTCCCATGCTGCGTCCGTGAAAGGAATGCTGCATGGCAATGATCTCGTGATCGTTTCTCCCGTCTTTCTGATAGGCGTATTTCCGGGCCGTTTTGACAGCACCTTCAACAGCCTCCGTACCGCTGTTGGTGAAAAACACCTTACTCATACCGCTGGCTTTCACCAGCTTCCGGGCCGCCTCCATGGCAGGCACATTATAATAGAGGTTGGAGGTGTGTAAAAGCCGTCCCATCTGCTCTTTCAGTGCCTCGTCATACCCGGGATAATGGTAGCCCAGGGCCTGCACGGCGATCCCGGCCGCAAAATCCAGATATTTTTTTCCTTCTGTATCGTAGAGATAAACTCCCTCTCCCCGATCCAGCACCACCGGATAGCGGTTATAAGTGTGAAGCACCGTCTCCTCCGCCTGTTCTATGATTCTTTCTTTACTCTCCGTCATAGTAATTCTGTTCCCCTTCACTTAAAATGGCCGTTCCGATTCCTTTATTGGTAAAAATTTCCAGAAGCAGGCAGTGGGCAATCCGCCCGTCCAGAATATGTACTCTGGACACGCCGTTTTCAATGGCTTCAATACAGTTATTCAGCTTGGGCAGCATGCCTCCGCCGATGGTCCCGCCCTCGATCAGCCTGCGGGCCTCGCCTACATGCAGCTCCGAAATCAGCGTGGAAGAATCCTCCGGATCCCGGTAAACACCTTCAATATCCGTCAGAAACGCCAGCTTTTCCGCATTTACCGCCCTGGCAATGGCACAAGCCGCGTCGTCCGCATTGATATTATAAGTAAGGAAGTCCTCGTCCATCCCCACGGGACATACAATGGGCAGGAAGTCCTTTTCCAGCAGATCATAGAGAATTTTGGGATTTACCTGGGTAATTTCTCCCACGAATCCAATGTCCTCCCCGCCGGAGTATTTTTTCTCCACTTTGAGAAGGCCACCGTCCTTCCCGCTGATGCTCACTGCCTTTACCCCCAGCTCCTGCACCAGCTGTACCAGGCTTTTTCCCACTTTGCCCAGCACCATCTCCGCGATCTCCATAGTTTCCGCGTCTGTTACCCGCAGACCATTGATAAATCGGGGCTCCATGCCTACCCGGCTCACCCAGCGGCTGATCTCCTTCCCGCCCCCGTGAACAATAATCGGCTTAAAACCCACCAGCTTTAAAAGGGTCACATCCTTAATCACGTTGCGCTTTAAACCTTCGTCCACCATAGCGCTTCCGCCGTATTTTACCACAATAATTTTCCGGTTAAATCTCTGGATGTAGGGAAGGGCTTCAATTAAAACCTCCGCCTTCTCCAGGGAACGCTTCATTTCTTCTTCTCTGCTCATAATTTCACTGTCTCCTTGTACAGAATGCCTGCCGTCTCGAATGCCGCAGCTTTCCATTAATACTCCAGCCACTATTATAAACGCTGGATCTGTCTTGTCAAGTCAAAGGCCTGCGGTTTCCGGCTCAATCACCTTCTCACTGCCCGCCAGACCTGGTATCCCATATAAAAGAACACCTCCCGGTCCATAATCGCTTTCGCATAGCGGATATTTTCCTGGGTGACGGCGGATTTTTCCTCCATCCGCATATCTACCTCTGGTACGCCCAGGTCCAACCCGTAGTTCCATGCCACCCGGGCATCCGACTGAGCATTCCCCTCCCCGTAACCGCCTGTCAGAATGATCGTTCCCGCATATCCGTTTTCATACAACCAGACACCGTGCCGGATGCGCTCCCGGAAAACAGGGGATACCTCTTCTCCGTCTGTCCCTGCTCCCAGAACAATGATCACATCCGCCTTCTGCGCCTCATCCGTTTTTCCGTAATTCCAAATTGCAACTGCATCCCAGACTGCCCAGACAGCCAGAAGGACCGCGCAGGCAGCCATATATTTTAATAGCTCTTTTCTCATAATAGGAAAGTATACCATAATTTACCGGAGGGCAGTAGTACAAAATCTGCTTTCATGGATTTGAACTTTTTGCTGCTTATTCCTTATTTTTTTGAATTTCTGCAATCTTTGTGCACTTTTTTATGCTTCTTTTATAAAATGGACATACTTTGAACACATTTGGACATTATAATAAGCACAGATAGTTGATTTAATATCACTATCTCCCCCCTCATAAGAAAAGGAAAAGCGGCCGGGCCCTCCGGCCGCTTTTCCTTTTCACTTATTTACTTATTTTCACGGATTCCTCTATTTTCTTTGATTTTTTCCTTGCTTTTCCGATGATATGTGGTATAATAGTAAAAGTTCCACGCAGATATAGTTCATCGGTAGAACGCCAGCTTCCCAAGCTGGAGAGGCGGGTTCGATTCCCGTTATCTGCTTTCAACTTTGATTTTACAAGGAAAACGGGCTGTCTCCTATGGAAAGGAAACAGCCCTGTTTTTATTTTTCATATAAAATTGAAAGCATTTTGCAGGAAGAAATACTCAATCCCCTCTTACAAGAGAACATGAAAACAAGGGAATGGAGTCCTTATATACAGTTTTCTATACCTTAACAGACGGTCCGAAGGACTTGTCATACGGGGTACCCGTAGGGTATACCCTAACGGACGGTCCGAAGGGTATCATAATCCGTACGCTGAAAGGGAGAACCCTTCCCCTCCAAACAGAGGCAGAGGTTTTGGGAAGCTAATCCCTAAGACGCACTA
>ERZ777305.2678-NODE-2678-length-14322-cov-47.888624_pt1 | contig 14322 bp, 23 predicted proteins | sample MGYA00374965_ERZ777305 | MGnify/ENA primary metagenome ERZ777305 (study PRJEB29328, sample SAMD00013331) | mouse gut metagenome | study: EMG produced TPA metagenomics assembly of the Metagenome analysis of fecal microbiota from mouse which was promoted... | reverse complement strand
CGTGGGCGTTGACAAAGGGCGTGGGTATCGAGACTGTGAGCAAGATGCTCGCCCATTCCAACGTGACAATGACCGAGAAATACGCCCATGTGCTTCAGACGAGCGTTATACAGGGCTTCGGTAAACTGAAATAATATCTGTCGTAACACAGGCACAGCCGTCACTTCTTCCGGGAGGTGGCGGCTCTCTCTTTTGCCGACAGTTCAGAGCGTAGCCGCTCTATCTCCTTCGCCTGTTCATCAATCCGTTTTTCCAGGCGTTCAAGCCGATTATTCATCGGCCCCATGAAGGCAGTCATGTTCTTTATAATCTCCGCCATGTCAGCAAGGATATACGAGAAGCGGTCAAACTGCGGAGGCTCAGGATCCGACTCCTGCTGCCGTGCAGCTGTCTCCTGTATCATACTTCCGTTGCCGCTCCATATCCAATCGAAACTCAGATACGGATATATGCTGCAAAGGCTCTTGACAAAGCGTTCCGACACATTGGATTTGCCGGTTATCACCTGAGATACGACACTTGGATTATAGCCCATCTTTTCCGCAATGGCACGGTTGGAGTTGAACAGCCTGTTGTCTTTCAGCCATTCCATCGCCTGTCTCACTCTTTCTCTTATGCTGTCCATAAACTTGCGTTTATATTTTCTAATAAATTTGATTAGGTATTTCCAATAATAACACTTCAAACAATCATTTAGCACGATTAGTTTGTTAGTGTTATTGCAACTACCTAATTTAGATTAATTATTTCTAATTGCAAAGATAATCATTTTTCTAAATATAGCTAATGGTTGCTAACAGAAAAAATGTCAAACAGCTTATAAACGGATACGACTATGAGTGAAGACCGACGCATAACAATGAGGCTCACGAGGATTGAGAACACCCTTGAAGAGATAAAGCGGAACATCACCGCACCAGTGCCTCCTGACAGGAAGATAACCGTGCGCGAGGCGGCCGAGATAATGCACTGTTCAGACCAGCGTGTGCGCGATGCCATACACGACGGATCACTTAAAGCGGAGCGTAACGGACGGCGTTTTTTCCTCTCTCTTTACGATGTGAGGGCGCGAGCCGGATACGCAACACTTGAAAAAAAACGGCAGACCTGATTCATTTAATCTTAAAGGACGAAATTATGACTACACAATAGATCAAGGAGATTGACTCCAAGTGCCTTAACGACTATCTCGCCACATTACCCCATACAGACCACCGTTTTTTCGTGACAGCGGTAGTAAGAGCCTGCGGAGAAGGCATCAAACGCAAGACATTCTACAACTGGAAAGCCGGATGCTGCTGCATACCCTCCTTCTGCAAGAAAGAGATAGAGAGGATTGCCGGATGTGTGGTGTTCCCGAATGAACTCTATGTGACAGACCGCGATGTTGACACTTCATGTGGAAAAGCCTGAGGCTCACGCACCAACTCCCATATATATGTACCCCAAGAATATAAACAGCCGAAATGAACCGTTCATGGATACCCGTAATGCACTATCTCCGCAACGAGGAATGGCTCTACTCCGAGAGCCGGATGGTACATCTCTGGCTGGAGATACTTTTTCGCGTGCAGAGAGCCAAAGGCACATACCCCATAAAAGGCACAACAATAGACATCCTGCCCGGTCAGTTCGTAGCCTCGACACGAAAACTGGCCGCCTCAATCGGAGCGGACAAAGACACAGTAGGAAGATACATGAGGATTTTTGAAGCGCAGAAGTGGATACGGAGACTTGAAATAGGCAACGCGACACTATACACGGTGCTTGTCATGGATCAGATACCCGGCTTTTCAATCATGGCTTCACAGGATACAGCGGCTATCGGGGCTTCTTCAGAAGCTCAATCCCCCACAAATGGGGACACTTCTTCCGACACTGTTGGGGACACCTTTGGGGACATATATTATATAGATAATAATATAAATAAAAATTCTCTCTCCCCCGCGCGTGAAGGAGAAGTTTTTGAAATTTTTTCAAAGGATACGGCTTCGCTCGACGAAATAGCCGGAGCCTTGCACTGCGAAAGGAAAATACTTGAAGATATGCTGCCTGACTTTTTTCAAGAGTGCAGGATCAAGAAAAAGAACCATCTGACCGTGCAAGAGTGCAAGGATCATTTTTTCAACTGGGCCCGCGCCCGATTAGAACGAGAACGGAACAATGGCAAACCCCAAGAAAATAAACCCGGCGGAAGCCGTCAGGGAAATCAGAGAGGCCGCAGAACGCCGGTCAAACCGAACTGTGGACTTATCGAGGATTAGCGAATACAAGACGCTTTTCATGCAGTGTGCGGTTGCCGTCTGCCCGGGCTTCACAGTGAGGGAAGAAATGAAACCGGCATACAACGACATCGTTCACTGGGCGGTGATGGACTATGATGGCAACCTTGACCCGGACAAGGGGCTGCTTATCTGGGGCGACATCGGAACGGGCAAATCCACCATGCTGAAAATCATCAGGGAGTTCTGCTCCCTTGTGAGGCCGCACATCGAGGGCAACCGGTATTATTTCCGGATAGACAACGTGATTGATGTATGCGCCGCTTACGCCGATGAGTCAATATACGGAGGCTACCGGGGTATCAGGCAGTATATCGACAGTCCGAGACAGGCGTTTGACGAACTTGGCAGCGAGACAGTGCCGACAGGAAGGTACGGCAACTTCGAGAATGTTATGCAGTACATCTTCCAGTCACGCTACGACAACCGCTACCACCAGTTTACCCATGCCACCACCAACTTCACGATTGACCAGATACAGGATGTCTATGGCGAGAGGATATACGACCGCTTCAAGGAGATGTTCAATTTCGTCGCCCTGCGAGGAAAGACATTCAGGATAAACACTCAAAAGAACATGGAAAAATGAAAGACAACGTAAAACCCACACCCATAGACTGGGAACAGCGGAAATATGACCTTGCGGTCGCGCTGTATTATCACGACATACGGCTGTCGGATATAGTCACGCCGGAGAACCGTCTTGCACGGTGGCCAGAACATATCAGCGTCTCCGCAGAAATGGCAGTGGAAGCCGCCGAAGTTTTCATAAACGAATACCGCCGGCACGCGGTGATGGAAAGTGGGGAGAAAAGCCATGCGCCCTGATTTTCAAAGGATAGTCCCCGATTTGCTGTATTCGGTGATGGCGGCAAGAAAACTGCTCGGCATAAGTCATACGACGATTTACGAATACATGAGGCAATCGCCCCCGGTACTCCCATACCGCCGCTCGGAAAACGGCTGGCACAGGCTGATACTCGGAAGCGATATAATCTTCCTGCTCGACCACCCGCAGGTCAAGCGGGGAAGAAAACGGAAGAAACGGTAAACGGCACTGTCAGTTCCAGAGATACCACAGTGAGGGGCGCGGAGCGGCGAAGGCTTCGGATAGGTCGATGGCGAGTAGCCATGCCCGGGTGCGTATGCCGTCCATGTCGGAGAGTGTCTGAGCATAGCGACTCTCTCCTGTACCCGAAATCCGGCACCACTGCCGCGCGAAGATGTCGGGTTGGAAAGCGTCGATGAACGACAGTATGTCGTCCACAAGCGAAGCCGGTTTGCCACCGGTCATGTCGGCTGAGAAGCAGAACGGCACTCCGCTCTCGGTATTCCGCCGGAAATCGAAAGAGGTGATGTTTCCGTCTCTCACATTGGCGGTCACGCTCCAGCCGCATTTGGCGGCAACTTGGATTATGGTTTGTAAAATCATGTCAGTACACGTTTATGTCTGCCACGTCCGGCATGGAGGTGGCAGACCGAATTTTTCGGTAATGTCAGCCGTGGCACAACACCACGGCTGACGTGTTCGGTCAATCATAGAGGCGGTTCAAGAAGTCTTGAAGTCTCTTGTCGCTTATCTGCCCTATGGGACACGGGGTGAAATACGGCATTTGTATCACTCGGATAATGCCGTAGCCTTGTTTGCGGTAGTCAAGTTCGACATCGGCAAGTTCGTTGAGCGACACATAGCCGTATTCATCTTCGCCGAGTCCGACCACTATGCAGAAAAGGATTGTATCGTCTCCCTCTTTGGCTCCTTCAAGCACAAACCAACGGATATTTCCGATAGTGAATATCGCCACACACACGGCATTTCTCTCCTTGCCGTCCTGCGAGTACAGAGGATAGTCCTTTATGGCTTCCTCAAATTTCGGTGTCAACAGTCTGTTCATAGTCAGTCAAATTCAATTTCATCTTCATAAAGTTCAATCCTCGCGCCACTGCTTACCTCGATGATGAAGCGGTAGCCGTTCAGCCCTACGATTGTGCCACGGTGGTAGCCTCGCCACGGTGTCAGCAACTCGCACTGGCGTCCGTATTCGGGAAAATCGGTGTCGTTCATACGCTTTTATCTTTTAGTTCTTTATATTCGGGGTCATAGATTTCATCGCCGTTCATCAGCGTGTCGTACATCATCGCCGCTCTACGTGCTGCCATTTCGTTCCGCTCATCGTAATAGCCGGTGCGGTAGTTGACTGCGAGCTGACGGATATATGCCACACACACCTTGAAAGCCTGCGACTGCAAGTAGCGGTGTATTGTGGCAAGTGCCTTTCCTGTGTTGGTTGCGGATTGCATTTTGCCGTTGACAAAGTTGTCAAACGCCACGACAAATTCCTTGTCGGTCTTGGATATTGATATTCCGTTATAATTTTCCATATTCTTATGTCTTAGATTGTTGCCTGATTGTAGATTGAGGGTTCGGAGGTTACGTTGTAGATGTAGTTACCACAGCGTACCAAAAGGCAGTTCTCGCCATAGTAGAGTTTTTTCATGCCCCTAATGGAGCCGGAGCGGTGGAAATTGGGGAACTGCCCGATATTGAGCCGTCTGCCCTCTGCTACTTTCATTCTTTTTACTCGCATAGTCCTTTGATATTTGAGCGTTTGAGTTAATTTTTCTCCCTTTTGTTTGAAGCTCTTTGAGCTTCTCCGGCAGGGCTGGCCGTTTTTCGTGCAGTTTCACAACTGCGGCCATAAGGGAGGATAAGGCAAGTGTGTAGTCAGCGGCAAGCGAGGGATACCCAAATTGTTTGAGGCACGAGAAGAATTTGTGGAGGCTCACGAGTGCGGCCGCCGACCACAAGCGTAGCGTCACTTGACGGTCCTCCCGGACGCAGTAACTTCGCACGCCAAAACGCCTGTCCCTGCCGAGGCTCAAAATCTTCAAGGGAAAGAACCGGCCACCTTTGACTGTTGCCGTTTAAAAGTGCCAGCCTTGAAGCGGCCACAGTCATCGTTTGCAGACTGGTATTCCAAAGAGAGGCGGCAACGCGAGAGTCGAGCGAAGGCTTGCCCTCGCTTTGCTCTGGCGTTGTCGCCGCCTCCGGCTTCAGCCGGACATCATATCCAAAATCAGAACTGCCCGAAGCTGAATCGGCGTGAGACACGGAATCAGTCGGGCAACCGGTAAACAGCACAAGGCGATGTGCCGTGCCTGTGGATCCGTGAACCACTGACACGGCTTATCGCCTGAAATATCACATCATTTGGGAGCAAGCGGTGGCGATAAGGTTGTGTGAGGCAATAAGCCCCGCGCACTACCTCACGCTCCTGTCGCCACGGCTTGCAAACAGTAGAATTTGCTCTCACAAAATCATTCCCAGACATCTGACAGCCATTTTATTAGAAATTTTTACTAATTTTGCAATAGAAATGGAAATGCTTGACGAAATTTTCATACCCAACAATAACATCAAGTTCGATGATGAACTTGATTACAGTAGAGTGGACGAATATATCTACTCTACAAAGGCATTTTCTCACGCCACATACTAATGTGAGTATATCATAGACTATTTCAAACACAAAAAGTCCATTTAAGATGAAGAAACCAGTCAAGATTACACTAATTGTTCTGAGTAGCATTATTGGATTGCTACTGATTGGATTGGGTTCGTTGATTGTGTACGCTCAATTCTCTAAAACTCAACACGAAGAAACCATCAGGTATTATGTAGATGAACTGAGTCTCGAAAAGAATGATTTTAAGAGTGAATTTGAGGAAATATACCAACTCACTCTTGATAACTATTCTTTGTATCAAGCCAAAGGGTTGAATATGGATAGTATTCACAGTTCGTTTTTACAGCGATTTGAAAACACTGATGTTGACAAGGCTGAATTTGGCAATATTCTGAAAGAATTTTTCAGTAGCTTGAATGTAGGACATTCGTTTGTCTATCTGAGGGATTACACCGCAGGCTATGCTCCTGTTTTTATAGAAAATCGAATTTTTGTTGATACTCCTAATGAGTACTTGTTGGCAAACGGCTTCAAAGATAAGGACGAGATAATAGCCGTGAATGGCACTGCGGTGTCAGAATGGTTGGATAAACATGAAAAATTCACATCAGCATCTACTGATGAAGCAAGAAGATTGAACACGGCCTTAGCTGTGTTCCGTTCTTGGGAAGATACGATAGCTACATACAATGTAGTCCGTGAAGCGGACACGTTGGAAATTAGACTACCATTAAAGAAATATGACCTTTTGCCAAAAGAGGCGGAAGATAACCAACTTGTCAAATGGTCGATAATTAATGATTCTATCGGTTATATCAATATTCTGTCGATGATGGATCCTGTGACTGATGATTTTATAAAGGCATACAGGAATGTTCGTGGTCTTCCACATCTGATTGTCGATATTCGGAGAAACGAAGGTGGCAATAGTGGGAATGGCATGGATATAGCTGAATATCTTATTAAGAAGCAGCAGCCACACTGTGTTTCTCCATCAAAAGTCATGGAGCCTCAAAATGACGCATACAAAGGGAAAGTTTATTTGTTGATAAGCCCATGTACCTTTTCCGCCGCTGAGAGTTTTGCTCTGGATATTAAGGAAAGTGGAAATGCCATTCTGATAGGCTCTGCAACAGCAGGTGACACAGGCAATAGTCCAAAAACATTCCATACCTCAAATGGCATATATTTCCGACTCCCAACACGAGAACCGTCAAAATCGCCAAAAGGATTTCCGATGGAAGGTATTGGTATTAGTCCCGATTACAAGGTTGAGCAAACTGTTTCTGATTTTATGAACAGCCATGACACAGTTTTGAATTTCACCGTTGACTTAATCCAAAATGAGAATAATAGATAATTGTTTCAAAGGGAATAACGCTGGAACTGGATAGGCTATATTGTACGATGTAAAAAAGGTAGCTAAAAATTTCAGACAAATCGCAAAAGCAAAGAATACTAAGACCATAAGCCCCTGTTTAATGCCAGGGGCTTTTTAGTTTTCCAAGAACGCGGCTTTTGTGAGGTGACGAGCAAAAGCCGCCCCGCGTAGTTGCAGGACGGTTTGGTGGTCGCTGTGACATTCTGGGATTGGAAGCCATTTGGATTTCAGTCAAACCATTCGGGGTTGCTCTCTCGGAGTATTGCGACAAGTTCGTTGTCGGGCAGCTTCAAATCACTTTCGGAGGTATAGAAGAAGATTTCTTCATCGACACGCTCTGCTTCCTTATCGGCGAAGCCGTCGCATTTGTCGGTGATTGGATAAGGCATAAGTGCGTCAAGCAATTCCAGCCCACCGATGATAAGGCTCTCGCCCTCGTTGCTTGTAACGATACGGCAGGTATAGTCCGTGCCTTTGTAGTTGATTTCGGTTGTCGTCATATCTTTCGGTTTTATGCTCCCTGCTCTCCATAAGGATTGCAGGGTGCTGTTTATAACTCAGTCTATATCAATCCCGATAAAATGTTCATCATCAATCAGGGCATAGTAATATCCGTTGGCACAGCCACGATACTCTTTACTGAAGCCTGCGGCAATATCTCCCGCTTTATAGTAGTTATTGTTATCGTCCTTTTGCTTGACCTCAATCCATAGGGAACCGTCATAACCACGGAAAGTGAATGTTCCGGAATTATAGTTGCGACGTTCTTTGAGAGCCTTTCTGAACTGTTCCACCACCCAATGGTTATATCTGGAGATAGCGTCAAGGGATATTATCTCTCCGTCTATGCGAGTGCCGGTGGTAAGACGGTTCTCGTAGCAGTCCTTTGTCGGGTCAGCTTCAAGACACTTGCGAACAAATGCAGACGGGAAAGTTGCACGCGAGGCATAGCGTTGGAATTTGGCTACGATATTCGTTGTCGGCTTTGTCACTTTGGAGATAGACAGCCAACATTTGATTTCGTTTGGCTGTATCGGATAGCCTCTCCTGCGAGAGCGTTTAGCAAACTCACATACCTTACTTTCAGTGGAGAGGAACAAACGTCGGCGTTGAGTGCCAAAGGGCGTGGTGATGTCGAAAACACCATGATTGCGATATAATATCGCTGACACATCTTCGTATTTCATATCCGTATGATTTGGATTATCGTTTGACTTTCGTGAGATAATGGCTACAAGGTCATCACATGGCAGTCAGTTACCTCGGCAGGTAGTCCGAAAGCAGGGAAATGGGAGAAATATGGGTTGCACTCTCCCTCGGCTTCCGAAGCGGTGGTGACGGTCTGCACTTTGTTGTCGGCATACCACTTGTCAATCATCGCAATTTCATCGTCAGTCAACCCTGTCGGGTCTCCGTTGATTAGATAGCATAACGCCCATGTCGGGATAGGCTCGGTAAAGAACTCCATGACTATATGTTTTTAGTTGTGATACCCTAATATTGCTCCGATGTATAGTCTATCGCCCTTTTTCAGTCGGGCGATAATATCTATTAGGTCTGCGGAGCGTTCAGCCGTGCCTGCGCCACCATAGAACTCGGTCACGAAAAGAGCGTCAACGCCAAGCGGATTGATAATGGCTTTTTTCAGTTGTCCTATTGGTCCGTTCCATTTCATCACGTTTGCAGGGGTAAGTTCGGCAGATATAGCCTTGATGTTGTCGAAATGGGATTTCCGCCATATTGCGAAGCCACCATTGTAGGTAAGGGCGTTTTCATCGGTGGGCGTAAACATACCTTTCGGCAGGATATGTTCAAGAAGAAAGTGGATGTCAAACTTGCGCCCGTCCTCGGTATTTTCACACACATAGGATATAGAAGCGTTTTCTCCTGCCACGATACGGTTGATGTTCAGATAGTCGTTCTCGGCTATCGGCTCGGTGCTGATTTGATAAATAGTGCTGTGCATAGTCTTTTGATGTTTGAGTGTTTTACTACGGTTTAATTCTTGTGGTCTCGCCAATTTTTGTGTCAGGATGAACCGGGAACTCCCAGTTTACTTCATCATCAGGTAATGTGGAATGTATGTCACTGCCTATAACCAATCCGCAGTGTTTTTCAACATACTCCCTTGCCTGTGCCGCGTTTTCAGCCTCTATGTCAAAGAAGCCACTGAATATGTACTCTGTTCTGACTCTGAATTGTGCCATTATTTTTTGGTGTTTGAGTTAATTTTCTCCCTTTTGTTTGAAGCTCTTTGAGCTTCTCCGGCAGGGGTGGCCGTTTTTCGTGCAGTTCCACCACTGCGGCCATAAGGGAGGATAAGGCAAGTGTGTAGTCTGCGGCAAGCGAGGGATACCCATTTTTTCGGAATTGAGTGAGAAAAAAATGTGGAGGCTCACGAGTGCGGACGCCGACCACAAGCGCAGCGTCACTTGACGTTCCTCCCGGACGCAGTAATTTCGCACGCCAAAACGCCTGTCCCTGCCGAGGCTCAAAATCTTCAAGGGAAAGAACCGGCTACCGTTGAACTTTGCCGTTTCAAAGTGCCAGCCTTGAAGCGGCCGAAGTCATCGTTTGCACACAGGTGTACCAAAGAGAGGCGACAACGCGAGAGTCGAGTGAAGGCTTGCCCTCGCTTTGCTCTGGCGTTGTCGCCATCTCCGGCTTCAGCCTGACATAATATTCAAAACCAGAACTGCCCGGAGCTGAATCGGTGTGAAACACGGAATCAGTCGGGCAATCGGTAAACAGCACAAGGCGATGTACCGTGCCTGTGGATCCGCGGGCCACTGACACGGCTTATCGCCTAAATTCTCACATCATTTGGGAGCAAGCGGTGGTTATAAGGTTGTGTGAGGCAATACGCCCGGCGCACTGCCTCACGCTCCTGTCGCCACGGCTTGAGAACATTAAAGTTCCCCAAACAAAGCTATTTCCATACCTCTGACAGCCATTTTATTAGAAATTTTCGCTAATTTTGTAATTGAAATGAAAACGCCCGACGAATTTTTCATACCCGACAACGAGGTTAAGCTACCTGATGAACTCGATTACTGCAGAGTGGACGAGTATATCCGCTCCGCAGAGGCGTTTTCACGCTCCACATACCAAAGCGTCTATATAATAGACTATTTCAAGCAGAATTTCCTGTATGTGTCGCCCAATCCGATGTTCCTGTGCGGACTTACGCCGGAGCAGATGATTGACCTCGGCTACCAGTTCTATCTTAAATATGTGCCCGAGGACGAACAGGCCCTTTTGCTCGACATAAACCGCGTGGGCTTTGCATTTCACAATCAAATCCCACTCGAACAGCGCAAGGACTGGTATATATCATACGATTTTCATATTCTCAACGACGGCCACCCAATTCTCATTAACCATAAGCTGACCTCCCTTGCCCTGACTTCCGACGGCAGGATTTGGCTTGCCCTCTGCGTTGTGTCTGCCTCCACCCACACCACGCCCGGACATATCGAAATGCACCATGTCGGCACCCCCGACTATTTCGCATTTAATCCCGTCACCCGTCGGTGGGATAAGAACACTATGCCGAGTCTTACCGAGGGGGAGAAGTCGGTGCTTACACTTTCAATACAAGGCTATACGATGTCGGAGATTGCCGACCGCATCTGCCTCTCGCCCGACACCGTCAAGAAATACCGTCAGCGCATCTTTGAAAAACTCGGTGTGCGCAACATATCCGAGGCTATCGCGGCTGCCACCAACAACAAGCTACTCTAAATTTTTCGATAGGTAGAAGCGCGGAAAGTGCTTCACATCACGCCCTACTGCGATATTAGCCAATATCCGGGCGCAGATACAGGCTGCTGTTTGCTGCGCCTTTGCGGATTGTTCGCCCTGCTCAATCCTCGGCAATACCACGCGCAACCAGTCGCTGTTATCAATATTCCAAAACGCGCAATACCCCGACATATACTTTGCGGCACACAGGCGCACATCGCCCTTTGCCTCAAATTCAACCTTATCATCGGGCAGCACAACCATAGCCGCGCCACCCTCGATAAAATCAAACGGATATACGACCGGCAATTTACCGCCCAACCGGGCCGATATTCCGTTCATCGCCACATCAACAGCAATATCGGCAGACTCCGTCGGAGCTTCCACATATATAATATTGTGGAACCCGACTTTTAGCAAAGCCGTATTGATAGCGTCTGCAAATTCACCGTTGCCGACTATCATTATCCGGCAGCTCTCAATCTTATTCTTTTCTTCGCTTGTCATATCATTTTTTATCTGATGCAAAATTAGAGAAAGCCCCAAGCGTGTACCATACCCAAAAGTGTATATTTTCATCTGCAAATGCAAACGTACACTTTTGGGTATGGCAGAAGAAAATATGGTGGCTTAACTTTGCATCAGTAAATTAAAACAGTACAGTTATGAAAAAATTCATCTTAATTACGATAGCCCTGTTGCCTCTTTTAGCAATGGCGCAATCCGAGAAACAATTACAGGAAGTAACCGTGGTTGCCTCCCGTACCACGAATAATGCCGAGGGTTACACTACCAGTCTGCGCGGAACGAATATTGCCAAAGGCAAGCCCACGGCCGATGTGCTCGGTTTTCTGCCGAATATCTCGCGCGAAAACGGCAACTTCAAAATCAACGGTCTTGCCGTAAGCGAGATTTATGTGGACGGAGTGAAACTCTCCGACATTTCGGAACTCAACAACATTCCCGGAGAAATGATTGACAAAGTGCAGGTAAAATATCTTGCCGGAAGCGATCAAAACGCAGCTTTAAGCGGTGGCACAATTATGATAACGCTGCGTCGCCCACCCGAAGGGGGCTACTACGGAAATGTTACCCTCAATGCCGACTGGTACCGCTCATGCGGTTTTGGCAATGAAAGTGTGAGCGGACTTTTCAACTACCGCTATAAAAACCTCAGTATATACGACAACCTATATATAGGTGCCGATAAGTTGGAGGAAAATTCGGAACAATGGTTAACCGGTCCTGACTTGAACACCGTGATTGAAGAAACCTCAAAGTCGCACGGTTTTAATCTGCGCAACCGGTTAAGTCTTACGCAGCAGTTCAAGTCCGGCGCACAGCTCGGAGGTAGCTATCTTATTGCTACAACCCGTCCGCGTCCTACTTCTTCTTCTATCGTAAACGAAACTTTATCTTCTTTCGATAAACGCTCCAATATGCTTGCGCAAGAGGGCACAATCAAATTCTCTTTGCCGCTGAATAATCGTGGCGCTTCTATGGAACTCACTGCCGATTATTATAACCGCCATAGCGATGATAACGCCGATTATCTTATAGATAACGAGCTTATCGGCAGTCAGGCAGACGAAAGCAATCTAAACCTTTGGAAAGTAAAGGCCGACTTCCTTTATCCCCGTAGCAGAAAGCTCGCTTTGAAATTCGGTGCTTCCGCCCAATGGATAACTTCGGAATTTACTCCCTCGGCTGTTGTGGAAAGCAACCGTTTTGAATTAAGCGACATACCGACAAAGACAACAGGCTTTACGCCTATCGTATATGCCGCTGCACAGGGTATGGTATGGAAACTGCGTTATAGTGCCGGATTAAACTGGCAGCTTAATCGCATAGGCTATACCGACCGCGAACAGCACGTTACAAACCACAACACACAATGGTCTATAAATCCTACCGTACAGGTAATGATGCCTTTCGGCGCGAGAATGAACCACGCCGTTATGCTGAACTATAAACGTACCCTCAGCGATATTCCATATACCGCCATATCCTCCGTGATAAATTGGGCTGATGCCTACAACTATTCCGTCGGCAACCCCAATCTAAAAGCGCAATCTGCTGATATGGTAATGGCCGGTTTATCCTTATTCCGCAACAAACTCAACTTTACGGCTTTGTACGCACACTCACACGACCGCATATATTGGCAGTCTTTCCAAGACGCTTCAAACGCTGATGTATTCTATACCAAACCCGTAAACATATCCGGGCAGGGTGTATGGGGTATCGGTGCGGAATGGATGGAAGCACCTGTGAAATGGTGGCGTTTCAAGCTGTCAGGACGAGTTGAGATCACACCTGAAAATACTACTATCGACGGCGTTCTATATAACAAGACCCGTTTTAAGGAATACTTCTATTTCAACAACAACTTCACTTTCTCCAATGGCTGGGGCGGTATGTTGAACGCCAACTTTGAGCCAACTTTCCGCACTCTCGACCGCACATACCACGCGGTTTACAATGTAAGCGGACAAATTTACAAAACATTCCTCGGCGATAATCTACAAGTCGCTCTTGACTTTACAGCCGTTGGCAACCGTCGCAAACTTGACCGACAGGTCGGTGCAAACAAAGTATCGTACAAATACACCACCCCCGTTCAATACATAGGCATATCCGTAGCTTGGAATTTCTCCGGCGGCAAGAAAGTCAATGTTGACGTTGTGGACGGCATACAGGAATATCGTGAAACCAAAGATAACCGATAATGATATGAAAAGGACAACATACATCATTATAGCCTTGGCTTTATGTATTGCAACCTCTTGTTCTACAAAATCAGACTATGAAATCGAAAAGGAAGAATTTGTAGCAGAGCAAACCGAATTAGCCAAAGAGAGGCAGGAACTTGCTGAAGAAGAGGCTCAGCTCTGTCAAGAATACGAAGAACTCCGTCAAGAGTATCTTCGTGAAAAAAAGGAGTTTCAAAGAAACGTGGCGAAGGAAAAGAGATCCAATCACAAGAAGCCTCATCAACTAACATCTTCCGAACTTGATACGCTATCAAGTAAAGTACGTTCTTCGGCTCTATAGCCTACAAGTGACACGAAATAAAAACAGCTAATCATACTAAGACAATAAGCTCCCGGCGCGAGTCGGGGGCTTTGTTGTTTTCCAAAGAGGCGGCTTTTGGGCGGTGACGTGCAAAAGCCGCCCCGCGCCTCTCGGCATGGGGTGGCTTGCTCAAACATAGGTGCTTGTCGCTTTATGCAACAGCTTCTTCGCAGTACCTTTCTTCTTCGGTCAGTATCGCTTCGGCTTCTTCTTCCGTTGGTTCGTATTGGATAGCCTCGGTCTCTACCTCGGAAATGTCGGGAGTGGCTTCTTCCGTGGTGGGTTCAGCTTCCGGCACGATTTCTTCTTCGGGTGCGTCCTCGGCTTCCGGCTCGGTTGCTTCGGGTTCGGTATCTTTGGCGAGTAGAGCCTT
>ERZ777305.2677-NODE-2677-length-14326-cov-3.281900_pt1 | contig 14326 bp, 15 predicted proteins | sample MGYA00374965_ERZ777305 | MGnify/ENA primary metagenome ERZ777305 (study PRJEB29328, sample SAMD00013331) | mouse gut metagenome | study: EMG produced TPA metagenomics assembly of the Metagenome analysis of fecal microbiota from mouse which was promoted... | reverse complement strand
GGCCCGCCAGGACCACTTATAAATTTCTATTTATCTCATCACCGCTTCATGTACTTCCACAGCATCACCGCCGCCTCGCAGCGGACGGCGGGACGGGTGGGGGCGTAGTTGCCCTCTCCGTCTCCTCCCGCGATTCCCAGGCCTTGGGCCAGGGCGGCGTAGCCCAGGTCGGATTCCGGGATCTGGGCGGCGTCGGCAAAGTCGCAGCGGAAGATACCGGAAAGCTGGGCTACTTTTCCGTAGCCCCGGCTGTTGAGGAACATCTTCACCAACTCCGCCCTTGTCAGCACCTTGTCCTCCTGCCGCTCCTCTTTGGTAAGGATCCCCTGGCGGTAGGCGATCTCATAAAGCGTTTCCACATCCTCCTCGCCGACGTTGCTCCAGCGGTAGCCCTCGGCACTGGAAAGAAGGAGGATGTAGTCAAGCTGGGTCAATGCCTTGTCGGGCTCCGCCTTGCCCCCCATCCAGCCCACGCCGTACCGGGCCAGCTCGTCCAGGATCTCCTTGGCCCAGTGGCCCTCCAGGTCGTCATAGAACATGGTCTCCGGCTCGGTGGTCTCCGGCTCCACCAGTTCTCCGGTCTTGGCGTCCACCCCGGAGTACCAAGCGTCCCGGTCTCCCAGGGCATAGCCCGGCTTCAGGGAATTATAGTAGGTGTAGCCCGCGTTCCGCAGCAGCTCAAACTCCTTGGACATATCCAGAGCCACGGGGATCTCCATGTATCCCAGCTCCACCGGGAAGCTGCCGCACCAGACGTCGATGGCTTCCTCCTCAGAGATCAGCCCGTCGGCGGTATCAAAGACCACCTCGTCGTCAAAGCTCCTGGAGAAGCCCATGATGGAGCCGTCGGTCCCATCCACCCGGACGGTAATGCTGTTTTCCGGGAAAAAGTAGCCGTTGACCTTCTGGGCGAAGGTGAAGGAAACGGTGGAGGCCTTTTCCTTCCCGTCCACCTCGTTGTACCGCTCGGTCTTTGCAAGCTGCTCTCCCCAGAGCCGCTTCAGGAAGGCCTCTCCCTTCTCCTGGGCCTGGGCGGCGGTGAGCAGGGCCTTATATTCCTTGCTGTCCTCCTCCAGCAGTACCATTCTGGAGGGGTTATTGCCGTACATGCTGATGAGCTCGCCGGTCTTGGCGTCCACCGTCACATAGCGGCGGTAGATCCCTTCCTCGGTATTTTTGGCGTAGGAGACCCGGGCGGTCACATCCCCCGTCTCCCGGTCCACGTTGTAGCCGGCGGAGCCCAGGGCGTAGGCGTCCAGGCCCAACTCCCGCCACGCCTTGATCTTCTTGTCCAGCCCCTCCTTGTCCAGGACCCCCTCCAGCTTGGCGACTCCCTCCAGCTCCACCTCGGAAAGGGTGGGAGCGGCCTCCGGGGCGGCGGCGTCCATGGCTGCCATGGAGGCATTGGCCATCAGCTTATTCCCGCCGGTGCCGGCATACTCCTGCCGGAGCTTGTCCCGGAGTTCGGTCAGGTTCACCAGTTCCCCGGTGGCGGCGTCCACGTAAAATTCATCGGTCCCATTGGGTAGATACCGAAGGACCGCCTTCCCTTCCTCTCCGTCCCGGACATACTCCAGCCGGAGGGACAACGTGGTCTTCAGAAGCTCCCGGGCCTTTTCCTCCGTGGTGGAGGTCTTGGCCTCGCCGGGGGCCCCGGCGTAGTCGGACACGTCCCCTCGCCAGAACCGGGTCACCTCTCCGTCGGAGAGCCGCACCCGGACATAGACGCTCATAGGGGAGGGAAGACCGTTGAGCTCCACGTTCCCCCGGAAGGAATACTCGGTGGCAGAGAGAGACTCCGCGTCCTCCTCGGTAAAACTCACCTTCTCATTCTCCGAAAGGACCTTGTCCAGGAATGCCCTAGCGTGCTCTCCGGCCTGGGCGCGGGTCATGGCGGGGAAGGACAGCTCCCCAGAGGAGCCCATGGCAAAAACGGGCTCCACCACCCGGTCACCCTTCTCCCAGCGGTTCAGAGAGAGGACCTTACCCTCGTCGGTGGCGGTGACGCTCAGTTCCTCGTCCTCGCTCTTCCAACTCAAGCTCCAACGGGTCCCCAGGGCGGTCTCGTCAGGCTCCCCATAGAACTCGGTGTACTCGTCCCCGATCCCCAGCGTTCCTTTTACCTCCAGGGTCACCCGGGCAAGGCGCTGATCGGCGGCCTCCGCAGCCAGGGCGGGGGCCACCAGGCTGAGGCTCAGAGCGGCCCCGGTCAGAGCGGCGGCAAATTTGCAAAGCTTCATGTCAGGTCCTCCTTTTCTTTGGCCCGAAGGCCATCTCTTGCTTTTTTAGACGAAGGAGGGATGAAAAAGTTTCCTCCCTCCCCGAAAAAATTTTCCGGGAAATCGAAAATTTGTTCTTGACGCATTCGAACAAATGTTGTATAGTATAGAAGAACAGACGTTCTATTTTTTAAAAAGGGGACCTGTGGTTTATCGGTCCCGTTATTGGGACAATGGATCTGGTAATATTTTGTTATCAAATCCAATAGGAGGGTTCAGCATATGGATACCGTATATTATCATCTTCAGGCCAAACGAGTCAAGGTCAGCGGCGGCGCCGACCTTGTGACCTTCCTGCCCACTGCCGCCCCGGTCCCCAGGGAGGGGAAGGGGGCGGTCCTGGACTTTGACCGGTGCCGCCGGCGGCTGGAGACCAAGGCGGCCTGGAAGGAGTTGAACCGGGCGGCCCTCTCCCCAGAGGAAGAAGTTCCTGAAGAGGCCCCCGCCCCCCAAAACGCCCCCTCCCTCCGGGAGCGGACAGCAGGCTGGCTGGAGATCTGCGCCTCGGCAGCGGTCATTGCCGTCAGCGTCGCCGCGGTCCTTGCCTTTTTGAGGCTGGTATGAAAAACATCACAAAGCCCCTCCCCCCTTTGGAGTACACCCCCAAAGAGGGTGGGCCTTTGTGTCGTCCACATAAGGAACATTTTATTTTAGGAAGGGCCTGCCGTAATTAGCGGCAGGCCCTTCCTTTAAAGCAAACCATTCTAAGATTATACGCACAAGTCAAGAGGCAAATCAGAAATGTCTTTTAGCCGCTTTCCCTCCACCAGATTTTCAAGGGTCTCTATGACATCCTCTCTCCCTCCCGCGCCATATTGTCTAACAGCATCTAGCAGTTCATATAGTGCAAAATGGTATACGCAGTCTAAATCTCCAGTTCCCAGGGCAAGTGAAGCCAAACGGGAAGGAAGAGGTTCCCCTGTTACCACAACTATGTGGGGAAGATTACCCTTTCTATTTCTAATAAGGTTTAACGCTTCCGTGCGACTGTTTTGCGCTCTATCGCTGCGCATAGTCCACTTTGCAGATATAGATGCATGAAGAATAGGTTTTCCGCCATTTTTCTTTCTAATGTCTGACATGGTGCAAATATCATCGCTTATAAAGACATGCCCTTGATTGATCTGTTCGTCCTCATATAAGGCTCGATATACAACAATATCGGGAGCCACCATATAGTCATTGCCTAGCATGGTGGATAGTTGCCTGTTTTCATCCATGAGTTTTGAAAGATACGCTAAATGCTCATACTGTGCAAAATCCCATGTTTTTATTGCATTTTGATTTCCCAGATTTAAGACAGTCCAGTCCCCAGGGCGAAGATGTTGAAGATAGGGAAAGGTATCAGCAACAAATTTCATAGTAATTTGCTCAAATAGTGTCCCCGCTGTTTGCCCCTTCACTTTTGGAGCGGTGGGAGCCCCAATTCTTTCAGCCACTATTTTCGCAATAGATTTTGAGGGTTGATTGCTTCCGTCAGCATTGGATGCAATGCCATCAGCCGTTATTGAAAGAAGGCCCGAATTTATAAGTGCTTTATGATAACCTTTTCTTGCTTCAAGAATCAAAATATCATCCATTTTCCAAACACCGCCTAATTTCATTCCCCACCGCACAAGCAACAGGAGGAGGAAACGCATTCCCAATCATCCGACATGCAGCAGTTTTTTTCTTCCCAAAAGTCCAACTTAACGGAAATCCCTGTATGTGCGCAATCATTTCTTTTGTGAGTTTTGGAGCGCCTATAAAGTCTGGAGTTGGAGCAACATCAGCAACTCCGTTCCCATTGACTCCCAATTCAGCCCACGCCTTTCTTGCACGAACCGGGCCAAGATCCGGGCCGCCATGTTTTTTGCTACCGCCTACGATAGTAGGTGCAATTTTATTAGCATTTGCAACCCATGAATCAAGCTGTTTCCAACCATTTTCTCCCATAAGGGTTTTCAATGCTTCCCCCACGGTTGGCGTATCAACATTGTGTGCTGTCGGATATTGAAATTCAGTGTGTACGTCATTGCGGATACCAACAATCACTACCCTGGGTCTTAATTGAGGAACCCCATAGTCACTTGCTTGCAAAAGTTTGATGTATACTTTATATCCAAAAGCAGAAATAGAATCTAAAATATGTTGACGGTAGCCATCAAATTTGGGATCAAGAAAACCACGAACATTTTCTAACATAACTGCACGGGGAAAAATTTCACCAATCAATCTAATTGCTTCTGGAAATAAATCTCGTTCATCATCTTGACCCAACTGCTTTGAAGCTACTGAAAACGGCGGACAAGGCACTCCGCCAGCGAAAAGGTCCACTCCCTTATAAGGCGCACCATCAAATTGGTGAACATCGCCACATATTACATTCCAGTTCGGCCTATTTTCCTTCAAAACGGCGCAATAATCAGGTTCATATTCTACAATCGCAATATGTTCAAATTGCGCCATCTCCAATCCGAGCGCTTGTCCTCCAGCACCACCGCATATCTCAACGCATGATAACAATTCAAGCGTTCCTCCTTTGTTAAGCCATTTTATATTGCCTCATTTGCTAACAAGGAGCAATCCCGCAAGTGAGGACAACAACGTACAGCAGCTGGGATCAAATATATTGGGGCCTCCAGGTCTATCGTTATTTTTATTTCTGTTCCCAATGTTGTTCTGCTGCCTTTTAAAAAAGTATACCACATTTTATTTTAAAGTGGGAGCCTTTCAGAAAAAATGTCTGGACCATCAATGATAACCTTCAGTTCAACGGCAAGCCACAATTTAATTGGCATCAGCTTCGCCCTTACCAAGTGTCTCTTGTGCTACCAATAGACACACTTGTTCACGCAGCGGAGCAAATCATATAACAGATCCCAATATATGAAAAGGACGCAACCCGGCAAGTTGCGTCCTTTTCTGGCTACTTTTTATTGTATCAATCAAGCGGGGCACTCAGTGTCCACCTATAAAAATGTCGGTTTTGTCTCTCCCTTTATAGGTAGCCATTTTTTCTTTGCTTTTTACGTTCCTTTATATTTTTTCCTCGTGGCAATGCCCCCCCGGATATGGCGTTGGGCCTTGTTCTCCTCCAGAACGGCCTTGGCCTGGAGGTAGAGGGCCCGGTTGAAGGTGGGCAGACGTTCGCTGAGGTCCTTATGTACCGTGGACTTGCTGACTCCAAACCGGTCCGCCGCCGAGCGGACGGTGACCCGGTTTTCTATAATGTACTGGGCGAGCCGCACGGCCCGCTCCTCCATATTTCCTTTCACGCGCAACACTCCCCAATGTGTTCGTTCTGTGAAAGATATATGTGCCCCCGCCGGAAAATATGAGCGCTCATCCCTCTTCCACCAATCCCAGAAACACCGCCCCCGCCGCCCGCGCAAAATCCCTGGCCCCGGCCAGGGCCTCCTGAAGGGTATTGCCGTGGGTGCCCACCTCCACCAGCAACGAACCGGGACACAGGCCCTGATTATAGGCGGAGGTACGCAGAGCCATGGGTCGGGCCAGGGTGGGGTAGAGGGTATCCAGATTTTTTTGGAGTTTAGCCCCTAACGCCAAATTTTCCTGCCAGTTTGGGTGTTCGCTTCCCCCCGCGTTGGTCCCCACCACCACCATGACCTGGGCGGTCTTTACCCGGTCCACGGTAGTCACCGCCTTGTAGACCGTGCCATCTCCGCCCACCAGGGCGTCCCGGTGGACGTCCAGCACCAGCTTAATGGTGGGATACTGCTCCAGATACGCTTTTACCGCCGCCCCCGACCGATCATAGGCCCCATTATAGGCCGGATAGTCATACACACCCCGGTCATGGACCACGGAAAGGCCCATCTCGGTAAACACCGCCTCCATTTCGTCTCCCACCCGAAGCATATTATAAGGTTCCTCCAGAGTACGGGTATTGTTGTCGCTGGGGGCGTATACGTCCACGCCATCCGGGGTATAGGCTTCGGTGGTGTGGGTATGGATAATGAGGATCTGAGGCCCCGCTTCGGCGGGGGCCAGGGAAAAGGGCAGGTCCTGATACAATGCGGATGTCAGGTCCACCTCCAACTTGGTCCGGTTATATAAGTAAAGTCCCGCCCCCGTGGCGTAGCCCTCCGAACTGAGGGGGGTCAGGGTCCGCTCCACAATGTCCTCCGGGGCGGCGGTGATCTGGGGCTGGTCCTGAACGTCGTCATGGTCCGGAGCGGGCTGGGCATTGGGCAAAGGCTCCAGCGTCTCCACCGGACGCGACTCCCGATGTTCCAGATCTCCCGGATTGCGCTCCAAAAGAAGGGACTGGGACACTGCCAGCCGCTGCCAGAAGGGAAGGGGACTTTGCACCTCCCCCAGTTCAGTACGAAGGGCGGCGAAAGCCAGGGTCTCCTCCCCGATCCCCCCGGCGGCCCCCACCGCCGCTCCCGCCAGCAGCAACCACAAGGCCACGGCGGCAAAGCAAACCGCCAGGCTCCGGCGAAAGAGCCTCCCCCATCTGATATTCCACATCGCTTGTCCCCCCTTCCTCCAGCCGGATACAGGACAATGTATGCGGCGGGGGAGGGGAATATGAAAGGGGGGGGAGAAATGAAAATTTATCGGTGAGTGTAGACGGGCCGGTTTAGAACCGGCCCCTACGCACAGGTACGTTGGATGGGGTTCGTAGGGGCGGGTTCTAAACCCGCCCACGCAGACGTTGGATTATTAAGGCTAAATATAAATTTAGCAGACAGTACCGTAGGGGACCACCCCGATAAATATCCATTTATTCGATCAGCATTTCCAACCCCGCCAGATCCAGTTCCGGCTGAAGGGAGAGGCTGACGGCGTAGCCGATGACCTTAGCCAGGTCCTCCACCCGCTGGTCGATGTCTCTCGGGGTCACCATCAGGCTGGCCCCCGGCGCGTTTTTCAGCATTCCGGGATCCAGTTCCGCTCCCGCCTCCTCCAAAAGATCCGCCGCCAGGGTGGCCCCATCCACCACCGTGGGGACTCCCACCGCAATGACAGGCACGCCCAGACTCTCCCTGTCCAGGGCAAAGCGGTGGTTTCCCACCCCGCTCCCGGGGGCGATCCCCACATCACAGACCTGCACCGTGGCGCACAGCCGCTCTACCCGGCGGGCGGCCAGAGCGTCGATGGCGATCACCGCCCCCACCCCTACCTTGTCCGCCACCGCCCGGACGATCTCCCCGCTCTCGATCCCCGTGGTGCCCAGTACCCCTGCCGCCAGGGCCGCCACCGGGCGGAAGGACCCAAAATGCTCGGGGGACAACTCGATCAAATGCCGGGTCACCAGGGTCCGGTCCGCCGCCAAAGGCCCCACGGCGTCGGGAGTAATGGCCCGGTTTCCCAGCCCCACCACCAACACATCCCCTTCTTTCGGGAGCAGGGGAGAAAGAAGCCCGGACAGTGCCCGGACCGACCGGGGAAAGGCGTTCTCCTCCCGCCGCTCCAGCCCGGTAAGATCCAGCGTATGGTAGGTCCCCTCCGGTTTCCCCAGCGCCTTTGCCCCCTCCGGTCCCATCACCCTTACGGTAGTGAGAGGAAATCCCTCCGCCTGGGTCTCCCGGCTTTCCACTCCCGGCAGCGCTCCGCCCTTTCCCCGCAGTTCATGGGCCTCCATGGCCAGGTCTGTCCGTCTCTCCAGCATAAAAACGCCTTCCCTTCAGCACAAGATATTGTGGTTTTTGCTTTATTTCCCTTCTATTTTTGGCAGAAAAGTCTTCACTATGCGAAAAAATCGGAAATTGCGAAAATAATTCTTGCATTTTTGGGGGCAGTCTGCTAAAATAGATACCTGCACGGGTATAGTGCCCGAAAAAATCGTCGTTCGGAGGAGGTGTTTGGTTTGCCGAACATTAAGTCTGCCAAGAAGCGTGTCTTGGTGAACAAGGCCAAGGCGCTGCAGAACAAGACCGCCCGTTCCGCTCTCAAGACTGACATCAAGAAGTTCGAGGCCGCGGTGGCGGAAGGCAACCGCAGCGAGGCCGAGGGCGCTTACAAGGTGGCTGTCAAGGCGGTGGATAAGGCCGTCTGCCATGGGATCCTGCACAAGAACAATGCCGCCCACAAAAAGAGCGGGATGACCCTGAAGCTGAACAAGCTGTCCTGAAAATCCCCTTGGGTCCATAGAACCGCCTGCTGCGCAGGCGGTTTTTTATGTCTTGCCCGTTTTTTAGAAAGGAGGAGAGCGCCTTGGAAAAATGGAAACAGAACGGCTGTGTCCGCTTCCTTTGGGACATGGCGGACCTTTATTTTTCCAAACGGGTCTCCCGCTCAGCGGCGGAACTGGCCTATTTTCTCATTCTCTCCTTTTTCCCCGCCCTCATCTGTATCAACGCCGTCATCGGCACCCTGGATCTGAACGTGGCCTCCCTTTTGGAGGAGGCCTCCGTCATCATTCCCGAGGCTGCTCTGGCGGTACTTACTGAATATGTCCGCTACATCACCACCAACCAGTCCCATGCCCTTCTGTTGGCGGGGATCGTCATGATGCTCTTCTCCGCCTCGGCGGCCATGCGCTCGCTGATGAACGTGATGGGCGATATCTACGAAAAGAAGACCTACACCGGTCTTTGGCAGATCGTGGCCAGCGTTGCGTTCTCCGTGCTGTTTCTCCTTACCATCTATCTTTCCCTGGTGGTGGTACTGACGGGCAACTGGTTTTTTCACCTGCTGGAGCAATTCCTTCACCGCTTCCCCCGGCTGGAACACGTCAAGCTCCCCTGGGAGTGGCAGTGGATGCGCTTTCTCATCCTCTTCTTCCTTGTAATGACGGTGGTCATGTTGATCTACCGGGCCACCGTCCCCCGGGGAAAACCCCGCGCTCCCGTTTTGACGGGCGCCTTTCTGGCCTCCATCGCCCTGGTGCTGGCTTCCATCCTTTTTTCCTACTTCATTGGCCTGTCCTCCCGGTACTCCCTGGTCTACGGGTCTTTGGGATCGGTGGTGATTTTGCTGGTGTGGCTCTACCTGTGCGGCAATATCGTCATTTTGGGAAGCTGCTTCAACCGGGTATGGTATGGCAGGAAGCTGGAGCGGTCCAAGGGGTGAGCCTCCGGCCCCGCCCCTTGCAATCCCTGTATTTGCGATGTATAATAAGCTGTAAATACAGGCGGAGCCCCGCCAAATCTGACGATACGAGGAGCTGTCATCATGACCTACAAAATGAACATTGCCGGGCTGGAGCGGGACCTGCCCCTGTGCCCCGTCACGGACGACCTGTACATCGCCGCCTTTGTCCTCTTCGGGGACGCGGAACTGACCACCGCCTGCGCCAGCGAACTTTTGAAGCGGATCCCCCCCGACAGCTATGATTACATGATCACCGCCGAGGCCAAGGGGATCCCCCTGATCCACGAGATGGCCCGCCTGTCCGGGGCCGACCACTACTTCCTGGCCCGAAAGGGGTCCAAGGTCTATATGCAGGACCCCATCCATGTCTCCGTCCGCTCCATTACCACCCTGCGCCAGCAGGACCTGTTTTTGGGCGCCGACGACTGCGCCAAAATGAAGGGAAAGCGGATCCTCATTGTGGACGATGTGATCTCCACCGGCGAGAGCCTCCACGCCCTGGAAAAGCTGGTCCAGGCCGCAGGCGGCATCGTCTCCGGCAAGGCTGCCATTCTGGCGGAGGGCGACGCCCTGAATCGGAAGGACATCACCGTTCTGGGCCCCCTTCCTGTCTTCAACGCCGACGGCACCATCAAGGGTTAAAGTCTATACATAAAAACAGTGGGTATTCTTCTCGGAGAAGAATACCCACTGTTTTTATCCGTCAAAAAGGCTTTCCACTGGAAGGAGGAAGCCTTTTAAGGACCGGGCGGCTGATAGCCACCCCTACGTCACTTATTCATCCTCATATTGTAGGGATGAATATCAGCCGCCCGCCCAGATCTGTTCCTAAAACAGCACTCTGCTGTCGCCGGGGGTGCTTTCGGCGATCTTCCGGCCCTTTTTGTAGGACGCCAGTACCGCCGCGTTGGTGTTGAGGGCGTCGTAATAGTTCTCCGCGTCCAGCACGATGAAGCTGGCCGGACGACCTTCTCCTATCCCGTAGCCCTCCCCCAGATGGAGGGTCTTGGCAGCGTTGGTGGTGATGAATTGATAGGCCCCCATGATCTCCTCGTAGCCCATCATCTGGCAGACGTGGAGGCCCATGAACACCACGTCCCGCAAGCTCCCGGTGCCCATGGGGTACCAGGGGTCAAAAATATCGTCATGACCGAAGGAGACGTTGATCCCCGCCTCCCGCAATTCCTTCACCCGTGTGATCCCCCGGCGCTTGGGGTAGGTATCCATCCGCCCCTGAAGGTGGGTATTGACCAGGGGGTTGGAGACAAAGTTGATCCGGCTCATTTTGAGAAGCCGCATGAGGCGGACCACATAGGCGTTATTATAGGAATGCATGGCGGTGGTGTGGCTGGCGGTGACCTTGTCGTATAGGCCCAGTTCCAGGGCACGGGCAGCCACCGTCTCCAGCCCCCGGGAGGCCTCGTCGTCGATCTCGTCGCAGTGGACGTCCACCAGCTTATTCTCCCTGGCCGCCAGTTCCAAGGCAAAGTTCAGGGACTCTACGCTATACTCCCTGGTAAACTCGAAGTGGGGAATGGCTCCCACCGCGTCGGCCCCCAGCTTGACGGCGTCTATCATCAGCTGCTTTCCGTTGGGGTAGCTGAGGATCCCCTCCTGAGGAAAGGCTACGATCTGAAGCTCGATGGTGTCCCGAAGCTCCTCCCGAAGCTCCACCAGAGTCTCCATAGCCACCAGGGAGGGGTCGGTCACGTCCACGTGGGTCCGAATAAACTGGACCCCGTGGGCGGCGTAGAGCCGCACCGCCCGGTGTACCCGCTGCCGGATATCCTCCCTGGAAAGCTTGTCCTTCCGCTTGGACCAGCACTCGATCCCCTCAAAGAGGGTCCCCGACATATTCCACACCGGGTCCCCGGCGGTAAGGCAGGTATCCAGATGGACGTGGGACTCAATAAAGGGAGGCAGCACCAGCTTTCCGCCCAGGTCCACCGTCTCCTCCTCTGGAAGGGGCTTCAGTTCGGGGCCGATGGCGGTAAATTTTCCATCCTCCACCCGGAAGGAGGAAGGGGGGGCGTTCTCGATCCGTGCGTTTTGAAACAGCATATTTTCTTCCTCCTTACGCCTTGCCCTTGTCCAGGGCGCCGCACACAAGATAGATCACACAGGCCGCCGCCATGGCGTTCAGGGACACGATGCCCCAGTGGACCAGGTTGCCCACCAGGGCGCCCCCCGCCACGCCCAGAATGGCCCCCCAGTTCACGTCACGGGTGACGACAGTCTCGGCGGCGTAGTTTTCTTTGTGAAGGAAGTAGTCCAGAATGACCAGGGCGCCCACAGGGGGCAGGGTAGCGTTAAGAATATTGAGGAAGGAGACAAAGTTGTTGTAAAGCCAGATGGCGGTAAGGGTGCCCACCACCCCGGCCGCCAGCACCATGGGCCGCTTGCGGATCTTGGTAATGTTGGAAAGGCCCAGCCCGGAGGTATAAAGGGCGTTATCATTGGTGGTCCAGATGTTGGCCCCCAGCACGATAAGGGCGGGGATCATCAGCCCCTGGGCGATCATCACATAGAAGATGTCGTCCTTTCCGGTAAAGGCGCCCCCCACCGCGCCAAAGGCAAACATGAGGGTATTGCCGATAAAGAAGGCGATGACGGTGGTGACGACAGCGTTCTTCGGGGTATTGGCAAAACGGGTAAAGTTGGGGGTGGCGGTCCCTCCGCTGACAAAGGAGCCCATGACCAGTCCCGCCCCGGCAAAGACGGTCAGTTCCCCGGCGCTCTTGGCAAAGATGGCGGTGAGCCCGCCCCCCGATACGGTGGCGGTCACCATGGAGTAAATGCCCAGAATGGCGATAAGGGGGACTGAAATATAGCTGACGATCTCCAGGCCTTTGATCCCAAAGTAAGCCGAGCCCGTCATACACACTCCGGCCGCCACCACCAGCACCCAGGGGTTTACATGAAGCACATCGGCGGCGGGGACGGCAAACATGGCTACCCCTACCCCGAACCAGCCGATCTGGGTAAAGCTGATAAGGGCGGAGGGGAGGTAAGAGCCGTACCGCCCAAAGGACCGCTGGGCCAGCAGGTCCAGGGACATGCCCGTCTTGCTGCCGATATAGCCCAGGCCCCCGGTATAAAAGCTCAGAATGGTGCTTCCGATGAGGACGGCCCACACAAAGCCGTTCAGATCCAGGCCGTTACCCAGCTTGGCCCCCACCGACATGCTGGCGGAGAAGAAGGTGAAGCCCAGCATAATAAAGAACATGGGCCAGAAGCTCTTTCGGTCCGTCCGGGGCACCGCCTCCAGGGAGTAGTCCGCGTCGGAAGCGGCAGGTGTTGTCTTGGGTGTTGTCATGGCTGTGTCTCCTTTTCTTTGGGTTTGGGCAAAAAAAGAGACGGCCAATAAGGCCGCCTCAACGAAAAATTCGCCCAGTCAAAAAAGAAAGAAAACCCCCGTGGCAGCACCGGCAAACAGGGCAAGACAAACTGGTCATGGCGGTCTCCCTCCTTTTTTCTCATTGCGAAATACTATACCAGAGGCAAAGCCCCTTTACAAGACGGAATTTTGCACAAAAAGAGGTTTCCCGCAAAAAGCTTCCGCCGGGTGCATAACCCCCGGCATATTTGTCCACACTTTCCATAGAATGGAACGAAAGGACGGTGGCTCATATGGGAAAGGGAGCATTCTTCCGGCGAAAAGGCCCGTCGGCGGAGACAGTGGAACTGGAGGAGAGTCTTCAGGAGACAAGGCTTTTGCTGGCCCAGGCCTACGCCGGCTTCAACACCGCTTCTGATAACGACCTGATCGAGTCCTATATTTACGAAATTCAGTCCCTCCAGGCCCGGTATTCCTACCTTCTCCGCTGCCGGAAGGCCCTGAACTCAGATCCCGCCCAGGCCTGCCCAGTCTCTTCCCACGCCTGCGGGGCGGATGGGGGCGGCCCCTTGGAGTCTTCGGGCTCCACCGTCCTCCCGGTGGCTTGAGATGTCGGGGCTTTGGATGACCACCCTCCCCTGGCTTTTGGGCTCCTTGGGTGTGGTGATAGCTTTGGCCCTTCTGCGGCGGCCTCTTGGAACCTTTTTTCGGCTGGCGGGCCGGACAGGGGCGGGGCTGGCCTTTTTGGCCCTCTTTGCTCCCCTGGGGGAGTTTCTGGGGGCGGGGCTGGGCGTCAACCTGTTTAACGCCCTGGTCCTGGGCCTGCTGGGGATCCCGGGGTTTGGGCTTCTGATGATGCTGAACTGGGTGCTTCGATAATGGAGCGTGGGCAGGCCGAATGTCCGTTGGGGCGGACCGACCGGGTCTTTGGTTTAATCTGACCCTTTAACATTTATCAAAACTGGCTCTTGTGAAAGGGCCAGTTTTGCTTTATACTGGGCCCGTTCACCAAGAAAGGAAGTATGTGTATGCAGCGTTCATTTTCCACCCGAAAGCTCGCCCTGGCGGGTATGATGGCGGCGGTGGTCTTCGCGGGAAACTATGCCCGGATCGTGATCCCCATCTCCCTGGGAGGACAGACCGCCTTTACCCTGGGCAACATTTTCAGCTGCCTCAGCGGGCTTCTGCTGGGGCCTGTGGGGGGATTGGCCTCCGGAGTGGGCGCGGCCCTCTATGACCTGATGGACCCCCGCTATGCCGCCGACTGCTGGATCACCTTTCTCACCAAGGGCGCCATGGGCCTGGCCGCCGGATTGGCTGTGTCAAAAGCCCTGAAGCGGGATGAACTGACCTATGCCCGGGCCCTTACGGGGACGGTGGCCGGGTGTGTCACCTACTACCTCCTCTACTTTGCCAAGACCTTTTTCTACAGCGGCCTGCTGCTCAAGGGGCTTACCCCGGCCCTGGCAGGGGCGTTGGTGCTGGAGAAGATCCCCGCCTCCCTCTTTAACGCCGCCATTGCCATCATTGCCGCCCCACCCTTGGCCATCGCCATCCTGGCGGCTTTGAAGCGAAGCGGGATCAAGCGCTTTGCCGATTGAGTTGAGACCAACAAAGGAGCCCTCCCGCCGGGAGGGCTCCTTTGTTGGTGGGGGGAAATGAAAAT
>ERZ777305.2676-NODE-2676-length-14328-cov-3.413648_pt1 | contig 14328 bp, 9 predicted proteins | sample MGYA00374965_ERZ777305 | MGnify/ENA primary metagenome ERZ777305 (study PRJEB29328, sample SAMD00013331) | mouse gut metagenome | study: EMG produced TPA metagenomics assembly of the Metagenome analysis of fecal microbiota from mouse which was promoted... | reverse complement strand
AGCGTCATAAGGACGAGCTGGCAAAAAGATTCAAAGATAATAACAGCCCATTGAAGATTGCCATTGTGGTTGATATGTGGCTGACGGGATTTGACGTTCCTTCACTTGCCACTATGTACGTCTACAAACCGATGCAAGGGTATAATCTGATGCAGGCGATTGCCCGCGTAAACCGTGTTTTTGCGGATAAGGAAGGTGGTCTGGTAGTTGATTATGTTGGCATCGCTTCTGCGCTGAAAGAGGCGATGAATGATTATACATCACGTGATAAGAAGAATTACGGAGATACGGATATAGCAAAAGTGGCATATCCGAAGTTTTTGGAGAAACTTTCTATTTGCCGGGATTTTTTCCATGGATACGATTATTCAAAATTCACGACCGGTACTGATTTGGAAAGGTCAAAAGCAATCAGCGGGGCGGTCAATTTTATTATTTCTAAGAATAAGGAGCGCGAGAAAGATAGTTTCTTAAAGGAAGCGTTGCTACTCAAGCAGGCGTTATCACTTTGTTCATCACTTACAGAGGAATCGTTGCGTATTGAGGCAGCATTTTTTGAGTCGGTGCGTGTGTTGGTTATGCGATTGATGAATCAAGGAGAAGGGAGGAAGTTTTCTCTGCTGGAGATGAATGCCAGAATCAATGCGCTTTTGGAACACAGTATAAAGAGCAATGGTGTGATTAATTTGTTTTCAGATGTAGACGGAGAGTTTTCGCTTTTTGATCAGAAATTTCTAGAAGAAATTGGAAAAATGAAAGAAAAGAATCTTGCGGTGGAGCTTTTGAAGAAATTGATTGCTGAGCAAGTTATCATATACAAGCGGACAAATGTAGTAAAGTCCGAGAAGTTTAGCGAGATGATCCAGCAGGCAATGAATCGCTATTTAAATGGAATGCTCACTAACGAACAGGTTATAGAAGAGTTACTCAACCTTGCAAAGCAAATTCAAGATGCGCAAAAGGAAGGAGAGAAACTTGGGCTGACGGCGGATGAGCTGGCATTTTATGATGCACTGACGAAGCCGCGCGCAATTAAGGATTTTTATGAGAATGAGGAATTGATTGCCATTACGAAAGAGCTGGCAGAATCTTTGCGCAGCAATCGGACGATAGATTGGCAGAGACGTGATTCTGCGCGTGCGAAAATGCGTATGATGATACGGAAATTGTTAAAAAAGCATAAGTATCCGCCGGATGGTATGGATGATGCGGTGCAGACGGTTATGCTTCAGTGCGAGCTGTGGACAGACAATAATGACATGGGTGCACGAGTGGACGCTTATGAGGGCAGGATTGAACAGTATGCGTCAGCTACATACAATTATGACTATAATAGAGAATATCCATTAATGGTGGCAGAAACCCCTGTGCCATATGGAAATAAAAAGTGACTTTTGGAGGAATAGTATGGACGCAAGAAAAGGCAATATCTATGAGATCTTAAATGGGAACAGACAATTTCTGATACCTGTCTACCAGCGTTATTATAGCTGGGATGTGGAACAGTGTAAGCGTCTCTGGAATGATATTGCCGAGATGCAGAAGAGGGGAAGGGAGGGGCATTTTGTAGGCTCTATTGTAAATATTGCAGAGCAGGCTATGCCCACCGGTGTTCAAAAGTATATGATTATTGACGGGCAACAGCGAATGACGACACTTTCGTTACTTCTGATTGCTCTTCGTGATTATGCTGTCAAAAATCCAGACGACACAACAATCAATGCCCGCCGTATTGATAATATGCTGTTGAAAAATGAGTATGAAACTGGCGATGAGCGCTACAAGCTGCTTTTGACGGAATCGGACAGAGATATTTTAAAGTGTCTTGTAGAAGAAAAGCCTATTCCGGATGACACAAGGTCGAAGCTGTTGGACAACTATAGATTCTTTGCAAGTAAAATTGCTGACAAGGAATTGCTGCCGGCAGAGGTATATGAGTCTATCGGTAAATTACAGATTGTTAATATTACGCTTGACCGTTTAGTGGATGACGCGCAGGCTATTTTTGAGAGTCTGAATTCCACAGGTAAAGAGTTGTCAGAATCTGACTTAATTAGGAACTATGTTTTAATGGGATTGGAACCTGCTGAACAGACCTATGTTTACGAGCATCTTTGGCGCCCGATGGAATTGCTTTTTGTGTATGAGGCACAGGGCTTGGTTATGGACAAGTTCTTTCGCGATTATTTAACAATGAAGACTACGCGCATACCGAAGCAAAATCGTATATATGAAGAATTTAAACTTTATCACTTAAATTGTGAATTTGGAACTGTTCGGGAGTTATGTTAGGATCTGTTTACCTATGCCAACTATTATACGGATATGGCATTTGGGAGAAGTAATAATTCTATACTTAAGGCTCTTTATGAGGATATGAATGATTTGCGTATGGAAGTATCTTATCCATTTTTGCTCAAAGTGCATAATGATTATGCTGAGGGTATGATTAAAGAAGATGGTTTGCAACAGATTATTCGGCTTTGCATCAGTTATGTATTTCGCCGTAGTATTTGCGACATTCCGCCAAATTCTTTAAATAAAACTTTCGCGACTTTGAAAAACGAAATTAGGCCGGATGACTATGTAAATTCTATTAAGGCATTCTTTATTATGCGTGATGATTATAAGGAATTTCCGAATGATGATAAATTCACGGCGGCATTTGTTTCTAAGGATATATATACAATGCGTTCCCGTAACTTTTTTTATGTCATTTGGAGAATTATGGTAATAAAGCCCAAATTATCATAGAAAATTATACAATAGAGCATATCATGCCGCAGAATAGTAATCTGAGCCCGGAATGGCAGCAGATGCTTGGAACTGATTGGCGGAATGTACAGAAGACCTATCTGCATACAATAGGGAATTTGACTCTCACGGCATATAATTCTGAAATGAGTGACCATCCGTTTATGGTAAAGATGGACATGGAAGGCGGTTTTAAGGAGAGTGCACTCCGGTTGAACGCTTATGTAGTCAAAGTTACCGAATGGAATGAACAGCGGATAAAAGAGCGTGCCCGTCTGCTGGCTGATAAAGCCAAACAGATATGGGCATTTCCGGATATGACGGCAGAGGAATTGGCTCCCTATCAAGTGGAGGAAAAGCCGGCAGAGAAGTATAATCTTGAAACCTATGATACAAATGTATTCACCAAAACACTGTTTGATGTTCTGGACCGCCGTATTCGGAATCTCTCGCCGTCGGTGAAACGTGAATTTAAGAAGCTGTATGTTGCGTATAAACTGGATACTAATTTTGTCGATATTGTTTTCCAGAAACAACGTTTGCGAATCTCTATCAATATGAAGTTTTCAGAGGTTATTGATCCGAAAGGCATTTGTAGAGATATTACGGGTCTTGGACGCTGGGGAAATGGGGACGTGGAATTATACATGGAGCATACCGCAGATATTGACCAGATTATGGAGATAGTTGAACAATCCTATTGTATGCAGGCTGATGAAACATAACAGGAGTAAAACCAAATGAACATAGAAGAACAATTCAACTTAATCGCCCAAGAATACGATGCCAACCGCAAAAGATTTATTCCCTGCTTTGACGACTATTACATAGACACGACGAAATTTATCGTGTCAAACATAGTGGAACCGAAGCGGGTTTTGGACTTAGGGGCAGGGACGGGGTTGTTGTCCTATTTCTGGTATCAGCATTTTCCAGCGTCCGAATATGTGCTTGTCGATATCGCGGATGACATGCTGCAGGTTGCCCGGAAACGGTTTGCAGGAATAGATACGGTTTCATATCAGGTGGCGGATTATTCCGAAGAGCTGCCGATGCAGGATTTTGACGTGATTGTCTCGGCGCTGTCCATACACCATCTGGAAAACAGAGATAAGGAAAAGCTGTTTGAAAGGATTTACGACAAATTACCCGAAGGCGGGTTGTTTGTGAACTATGATCAGTTTTGTGCGGGACAGGCTGGCATGGACGGCTGGTTTGATTCCTATTGGGAGAGCCGGCTTGCGGAGAGCGGACTGACAGAACATGATATTGAATTGTGGAAAGAGCGCAGGAAGCTGGACAGGGAATGTTCTGTTGAGGAGGAAACGGAGATGCTTTGCAAATGCGGTTTTAAGACTGTTAAATGTGTTTATTCTTATCAGAAGTTTTCTGTTATTGCAGCGATAAAGTAGGTACCGGCTGCAGCGATGTTTTAGCAAAACGCGCTGTGCGGTACGCGTGAGGGGATGGAAAGAAATATGAAATTGATATTGGAGGGCATGGATGAGCTGATAGCTTCTGCAGGATATAGTGCCAAAAGAAAATATGAAAATGAAGTGCTGAATACGATATATCATTATTGTCTCTTATTTTATACGAAAGAGGACGAAGTTATTACGCTTTCAGGAAAGTCTCTTGAGGTAGTCCTGTATAGCAAATATTATTGGCTTACACGGTATGTGAAAAAATATAATGAAGTAAATGAATATGATGCGGGTATGGAGCAGCAGCAATTTAAGCTGATTGAGGAATTGGAGCAGAGGCTTGGAGATGTTGATTGGAACTTGCTTCAAAGAATAGATGATGATATGGTGAAATGAAAAGAGGGAGGAATCGAAAATGACTTTAGCCAACATAACTGTTAACACCCAGAGCAGCATCCGCATCGGGGGATCGAAAGTCTTATACTTTGATCCGTACTTAATTCCTGCCGCCTCCCACGACGCGGACCTGATCTTTATCACGCACGAGCACTACGATCATTTTGAGCCGGAGTCCATTGCGAAGCTGCAGAAGGTGGAGACGCTTCTTGTCGCGCCGGAATCCATGAAAAAGAAGGCGCTTTCGGAGTCGGGCATGGCAGAGGGAAACTGTCTGTTTTATCAGCCGGGCGAAAGTTTCGAGGCAGGTGGGATCGCGGTTGAGACAATCCCGGCTTACAATAAACTGAAGCCTTTTCACCCGAAGGGAAAGAAGTGGCAGGGATATGTGGTGACGATGGACGACACCCGTTATTATGTGTCCGGCGATACGGATGTGAATGAGGATATCAAAAAGGTGCGTTGCGACGTGGCATTGATTCCGGTCGGGGGCTTTTACACGATGGATTGGAAACAGGCGGCTGAGTATATCGCGCAGATAAAACCGCAGACGGTGATCCCGACGCATTATGGCAGCATTGTGGGAAATAAAACCGACGGGGAGGAGTTCCAGAAGATGCTGGAAGGGCTGAATGGCGATATTCATGTAGAATTAAAACTGTAAATAAAGTGAAAAGAAGTTCTAGTGCTGAGAGTGCCTAAAATGAGGCATCCTCAGCGCAGATTATGGGGGTTCTGTGTAACCGGGGAGACTTTTATGCAAGTCTCCCCAGTTTTGCCGTATCGGCAATCACAATCATTTTCATGGACGGCTGTAAAGGCATTTCGGGGTCAATGGCAATGCAGACGTTTTTGTCCTCTATGATTGCCACAACGTTGATGGAATACTTTTTGCGGAGATTTAATTCCATCAGTGTTTTTCCTGCCCATTCCGCCTTGACGGGCAGTTCCACCATGGACATGTCCTTGGAAAGTTCCATGATATCCATAAACCCGGAGCTTAAGAGGTTTTTTGCCAGACGGATGCCGGACTCGCTCTCTGGGAATACAACCCGGTCTGCGCCTACTTTGCGCAGGATTTTGCGGTCTAAATCGGTGGAGCATTTGGCGATCACGGTTTTCACGCCGATCTCCTTGCAGAGCATGGTCGCCATGACGCTTGCCTTGAGATTGCTCGCCATGGCAATGATGACGACGTCGATATTGGCGATGCCGAGCTGTCTAATGACTTCCGCCTCGGTGATGTCCGCGCATTTGCAGATGGGGATCTCGGCGATGGCGGCGTTGACCAGTTCTTCGTCCAGATCCACGGCAAGCACTTCCGCGCCGCTGTTTACAAGCTCTTTTGCCACGGCAAGACCGTATCTGCCGAGACCGAATACCGCGTAAGATTGTTGAATGCCCATAAGGTAATTTTCCTTTCTCAGCCCACGCTTATATCTTCGGTGGGATTCTTGATGATGTTTTTCGTTTCTTTCTTTGTGTTCAGCGCGATCATAAGAGAAATCGGACCGACTCTGCCCAGATACATGGTTATGATGATGATGATTCTGCCCCAGATATTCAGTTCAGATGTCAGGCTTCTCGTCAGACCTACCGTGGCGGCGGCACTGACGGTTTCATATACGACGTCAAGGGCGTCCGCGTCGGTGACAGCCGACAGAAGAAGGGTTGCCGTAAACAGGATAATAAACGCCATACTCACTACCGCCATCGCTTTGCTGACGGCATGTTTCGGAATGGTGCGGTGGAAGAGCTCCGCCTCGGCGTGGGTTTTCATTGTGGCAAATGCGGAGGTAATCAGTACCGCGAAAGTTACTGTCTTAATGCCGCCTGCGGTGCCTACCGGCGATCCGCCGATGAACATCAAGAGCAGGGAGGTGATGGCAGAAGCGTTTGTCAGGTCTTCCTGCGGGATGGTCGCAAAGCCGGCGGTTCTCGTGGTCACGGACTGAAACAGCGATGCCTGCAGTTTGTCAAAAATAGAAAAACTGCCCATCGTAAGCGGATTGTTATATTCAAAGACAAAAACAGCCGCCGTTCCGGCAAGGATAAGGATCCCAGTGACGGAGAGGGCAATTTTGCTGTGAAGGGTCAGATTGGCAAAACATCTGAGGCGCTGCCGCCGTATATTTTTCAAGGCGCCCACAAGATCCCACCAGACAATGTAGCCGATCCCGCCGAAAACGATCAGCAGGATTGTCACCATATTGATAACGGGATTATGGACATAGGCGTACAGGCTGTCTGCAGAGATTACGTCCATGCCCGCGTTGCAGAAAGCGGACACGGCGTTAAACAGGGAAATCCAGATGCCTTTTACGCCAAATTCCGGGATAAATACCGTCATGTACAAAAGCGCGCCGATTCCTTCGACCAGAAGCGTACCGGCAATCACTTTTCGGATAAACTTAACCATGCCGGACAGGGTATTCAGATTGAAGGCGTCCTGAATGAGCATTCTGTCCTTGATACCGATTCTGCGGTGCAGGCTGATCATAAGCCCGGACATGATAGTGACGACTCCAAGCCCGCCGATCTGGATGAGAAAGAGAATGACAATCTGCCCAAACAGGCTCCACGTCGAAAAGGTTGGAACGGTCACAAGACCCGTCACACAGATGGAGGTGGTTGCAGTAAAGAGCGCATCTATATAAGGTACGGCAATGCCGTCTGCGGAGCTGACCGGCAGGACAAGCAACGCGCTTCCCAAAAAAATTGCCAGCAAAAAACTGAGCAGGATTGTCTGCGTTGTGGATAAATTAATACGAGATTTCTTTTTCATAGGAAAACCTTTCTGTTGATACAGATATAGTTTACGCCGTATTCTGTACAATTTCAAGGGAATGTATAAAACTCGCCATGCATGGAATTGACGACCAATGGTCGAAGTGCTATATTTCCCATTGAAAGAAAGAGGTGTTGCTCTATGGAGAACGAGAAAATGGAAAAAAAGGGCGGCAATCAGACAATGCTCAAAATCTGCGGATTCATTGTGGATAAACGAAATCTGTTTTTCCTGCTGTTTGGCATTCTGATTATTTTTTCCGCCGTATCAAGAAACTGGGTTAATGTAGAGAACTCCATGTCCCACTATCTTCCGGATTCCACGGAAACGAAACAGGGTCTGGATCTGATGGAGCAGGAGTTTATTACATACGGCACCTGTGATGTGATGGTGGCGAACGTTTCTTATGAGCAGGCGGAGTCTATTGAGAGGAAACTGGAATTTATACCGGGCGTCTTTATGATAGACTTTGATGACACGGAAGAACATTATTTTAACGGTTCTTCCCATTATAATGTCACTTTCGATTATGACGAGAAAGACGACCAGTGTCTGGAAGTGCTTGACCGGGTGAAGGAAGAACTGGACGGATACGACTACTATCTGTCTACCACGCTGGGGGATATCGAGGCGGAGCTGATCGCGGAGGAAATGAATGTCATCGTCGTGCTGGTTGCTTTCGTTGTGGTGACGGTGCTTCTGCTCACCTCGCAGGCATATGCGGAGGTTCCGGTTCTGCTGATTACCTTCGTGGCAGCGGCAATTTTGCAGATGGGTACGAATTTTGTGTTCGGCACAATCTCCTTTGTGTCCAATTCCGTGACGGTGGTGCTGCAGCTTGCGCTGTCGGTGGATTACGCTATTATTCTTTTGAACAGATATAAGGAGGAGCATGTCAATCTGGAAGCCCGCGAGGCAATTATCATTGCCCTGAGTAAGGCGATCCCGGAGATCTGCGGCAGTTCCCTCACGACCATAGGTGGTCTGATCGCCATGGGCTTTATGCAGTACAAGATGGGTCCCGACCTGTCCATGTGTCTGATCAAGTCCATCTTTCTGGCGCTGGGCTCGGTGTTCCTGCTGATGCCGGGCGTGATCATGCTGTTTTCCAAGCTCATGGATACGACCAAACATAAGAACTTTATCCCGGATATCCCCTTTGTGGGAAAATTCGATTACGCGACGAGACATATTGTGGCGCCGCTTTTTGTGCTTGTCATTGTGGGAGCGTACACGGTTTCCAGCAAGTGCCCTTATGTGTTCGGCGATTCTACGATCACGCCGCCGATTCAGAACAGCATCCAGAAGACGGAGGAACTGCAGACGGACAATTTTGGCGCCAGCAATATGGTTGCGCTGATTGTGCCGGCGGGAGACTACGAGAAGGAGGCGAAGCTTCTGGAGGAGCTGGAGGCTTGCCCGGAAGTGGACTACACGCAGGGACTTGCCAATATAGAGGCGCTTGACGACTATTGTCTGACGGATAAACTGACGCCCAGACAGTTTTCGGAGCTGATTGATCTGGACTATGAGGTGGCGGAGCTGGTGTATGCCGCTTACGCCGTAAATGACGAGGACTATGCGAAGGTGGTCAATGGTCTGCCGGAGTATAAGGTGTCCCTGATTGATATGTTTATGTTTGTCCACGACGAGGTGGAAGAAGGGTATGTCACGCTGGAGGATGACCTGCAGGATACGCTGGACGAGGCGTATGACGCCATGAACTTTGCGAAGAATCAGCTGCAGGGCGAAAACTACAGCCGTATGCTTGTGTTCCTGACGCTTCCCGAGGAAAGTGAGGAGACTTTTGCCTTTCTTGACAGGATGCACGAAATTGCAGACAAGTATTATCCGGGAGGCAGGGTATTGGTGTGCGGCGAGTCGGTGAGCCAGTACGACCTGCAAAAGACTTTCGGGCGCGACAATCTGGTAAACAACGTGGTGTCCATTCTGGCTGTGCTGGTGGTGCTTTTGTTCACCTTCAAGTCAGCGGGTATGCCGGTGCTTCTGATTGCGGTAATTCAGGGCTGTATCTGGCTGAACTTTTCCGTTCCGGCGCTGCAGCATGACAATATTTTCTTCATGTCCTACCTGATCGTCAGCTCGATCCAGATGGGCGCGAATATTGACTATGCCATCGTCATTGCCGGGCGGTATATGGAACTGCGAAAGGAATACGGCAGACGTCAGTCCATTATAGATTCCATGAATCAGGCGTTTCCGACGATTATTACTTCGGGAACCATGATGGTGGTGGCAGGATTTCTGATCGGTAAGCTGACTTCCAACGCGGCGATCTTCGGTATCGGAAAATGTCTGGGGCGGGGTACATCCATTTCCATTCTGGTGACCATGTTTGTCCTGCCGCAGATCCTTCTGGTGGGCGATAAGATCATTGAAAAGACAGCCTTTGTTATGAATATGCCGATCCGCACGAAGAATGTGACCGGGCTTATGAGAGTAGACGGTCTGGTACGCGGCAGGATTGAAGGAACTGTGACAGGTACGATGAGCGCCATTGTCAGAGGTAATTTGAGCGCCTACGTGGAAGCGGGAGATGTGACGGAGCTTACGGAGGAGGAATACAGACAGTTGACGGAGACGGTGTCTGAGGAGATGGCGAGCAGGGAGGTGGCTGACCATGAGTAAGAAAAGATTGATGGCTCTGCTGCTTGCGGCGGCAATGGTTATAGGCGCTCTGCCGGCGGTGCCGGTGCGGGCGGAAGAGGAAAAAGCGCAGACTGAGGCGGAGAAGGAAACAAACGCAGAAAAAAAGTCGAAACGGGCAGAGGGTAAGGAAAAAGACGGGGAGACAGAGGAGAACGAAGAGGAAGAAGTCGCCAGCGTGGAGGATGCCAACGAGACGATTGCTTCTTACGACGATGAGGAGATTGCATGGGAGATAGTTTACATAAGTAATGCGGAAGAGATGAAGGCGTTCGCCAGAGACTGCTGGCTGGATACATGGTCCCAGAATAAGAAAGTGTATCTGACGGCGGATATTGATCTGGCAGGGGAAAGCTTTGTCTCCATACCGACTTTCGGCGGCTATTTTGACGGGCAGGGGCATACAGTCAGCGGCTTCCTCGTGCATAAGCCGATATCTTATGTGGGATTGTTTAACTATACGCAGGAATCGGCAGTGATCGCCAACCTGAAAGTGGAGGGCACGGTCAAGCCGACAGGGAAACAGATGGTGGTAGGCGGTATCGTCGGAGATAACAGCGGCATCCTGTTAAACTGTGTCTTTGAAGGCGTTGTGGAAGCCAACGATTATGTGGGCGGTATCACGGGCTACAACGAGATCAGCGGTGTGCTGATGGACTGCGAGGCAAAGGGAACGATCACGGGCGCGCATTATACGGGCGGCATAGCGGGCGATAATGTGGGTAATATTGTGGGATGTCTCAACCGCGCTGATGTCAACATTTCCAGTGAGGATAAGGCGAAATCTCTGGAGGACATTGATCTTGGACAATATACGGCGGGCTTTCTGGGTTCTCTGGAAGGGGGAGCGGACGAGAAGAGCGAAAAACTCTCCACCACGGAAAATACGGTGGATACGGGCGGCATAGCGGGTCTTTCCACGGGAATTATACAGAGCTGTGTAAACGAGGGTGTGATTGGCTACGAGCATGTAGGCTATAACGTGGGTGGTATCGTAGGCAGGCAGTCCGGGTATGTGTACGCATGTACAAACAAGGGAAAGATATACGGACGTAAGGATGTGGGCGGTATTGCCGGACAGGCGGAACCATATATAGCGGTGGATCTGTCGGAAGATATTGTAAGGCAGTTATCGGATCACATTGATACCATGCATGACCAGATTGGCAAGATGTTAGATGATGCGGGCGACCGTTCGGATATCCTTTCCAACAGGCTGTCGGTGATCCGGGATTTTGCGGACAGGGCGCTTGACGATACCCATGTTCTGGCGGACAGGACGGTGGAATGGACGGACAGTATGATGGACTCCGTCAACGAGGCGGTGAGCCGGTTTGACTATGTGCTGGACGAGACGGCGAAAGACGGCGGTGTGATGGATCACGCTTCGGATGCGGCGGGGGACGTGAAGGACGCGGCAGGAAAATTGGAGGACATGGTGAAATCCATGGATCTCTATCAATATATGACACCCGGGGAGAAGGAGCAGTACGATCAGGCGAAGAAAGCCATCGAGGAGGCAGGGAAACAGCATGCCGAGGATGTGGCGAAGGCTACGGAGGCGTATGAGAACTATTATATAGATAAGGCGCGGAGCGAGGATACAACATATGAGTATGACTTGAAGCCGGTGACTGAGTCGGGTGTGGATAACGGCTGGGGAGGTCCTTATAGTGAGGCAGATGTGCTGGAAAAATATATGGGAATTACCGGATGGGTGCACTACGACAGCAGTACCGGGGAAACCAGAGAATTTCCGCTTACGGACGGAAGTGCGCAGGCGGAGGCTGACCGTCAGGTGCAGGAGAAAGTGGCAGAAAATATGGCAGCAAATGCTTCCCAGATAGCGGAAAAAGCTGGTGAGTACGCGGATAAGCAGTATAGTGATGCCCATAACGGCAACAGTTACGCGGATGATATGAGCGGATATCTGAAAGTTATGACGGACATCGCGTCCAAATATACGGACGAGATGACGGATGATGCGAAAAAGCAGTTGAAATCTGCCGCCTCTTCCGCAAAGGATGCCGCGGAAAATCTGGAAGATATGGGCGAGGAGACGAAGGATATTCTCACCACGCTTAACGATAAGTCGGATCTCAGTTTCCCAAGGCTGGGGGAGGATTATCGGTCCACTACGGGAAGCCTTAATTCCAACTTGAAAAATATCTCTGAGAATATGGGATATCTGAATGATGAGATGTCCTCCTCGGGCGATCTTCTGGGGGATGACCTTTCGGATATCAACGATCAGTTCAGCGAGATTATGCTGCTGTATACGGATGCGCTGGACGGCGTGCTGGATATGGATTATTCCGGCAGATATGAGGATGAGTCGCAGGAGAATGCGGAAGAGAGTATGGACGCCACTATTGCCAGCTGTACCAACAGCGGAAATGTGAAGGCGGATCTGAATGTGTCGGGTATTGCCGGGACCATGGCAATCGAGTATGATTTTGACTTGGAGAGTGACATCACGGGACTGGACGACGCGAGGGCAAACTCCACTTTTCTCACCAAGTGCGTTCTCAGAAAGAACGTGAATCAGGCGAAAGTTACCGCGCAGAAAAGTTATGCGGGCGGCGTATGCGGTCTGCAGGAGATGGGTATAGTGCTTGGCTGTGAGAACTACGGCAGGGTTGAGAGCACGGCTGGCGATTATGTGGGCGGCATAGCGGGACAGTCATTGTCCCATATCAAACAGAGCTATGCGAAGTGCACGGTAGCGGGCGAGGAATATGTGGCAGGAATTGCCGGATGGGGCAATGGAATAAACGGCTGTCTTGCCATGGTGAAGGTGAAGGAAGCGGATGCTTTTTCGGGAGCCATAGCGGGCAAAGTTTCCGACAATGCGGAGATTGTGGATAACTATTTCGTATCTGAGGAGATTGCCGGTATTGACCGTATCAGCTACAGCGGCAAGGCGGAGCCGGTAAACTATCAGACGCTTTTGCAGACAGAAGGAATTCCTGCGAACTTCCGCAAGATGAAGGTTACTTTTTATGCGGATGACGAAGAGGTAGGAATGACAGAGTGCTCTTACGGCGGCAGCGTGGCATTGGATACCTATCCGAATATTCCGGTAAAGGAAGGGTTTTACGCGGACTGGGACAATAAGGACCTAACAAATGTAAAACTTGACGAGGATGTATCGGTAGAGTATGTGCGGTATCTGACGACGCTTGCCGGAAGCTGGATGCGGGATAACGGGCAGTCCGCGCTTCTGGTGGACGGTCAGTTTGGTCAGGAAGAGGAAGTGACTGTTGAAAAGCCGGGAACGGATACGGTGCAGGTGGCATTTCCTTCGGGAGAAGCGCCGGAGGAACTGACCGAGTGCTGGACGCTGGAAATTCCGGATGACGGCGCATCAACCCATCAGATCCGCTATCAGGCGCCGCAGGGACAGACGGAGGGCGTGGAGATTTATGTGCAGGACGGCGCCGGATGGAGGAAAGCGGAGACAGAGCTTATGGGTATTTACCATCTCTTTTTGGCGGAAGGCAGCAACGTGAAGATTGCGGTCAGTGTGACGGAGAAGGGGATGATGGAGTACATTGTCTTTATCGTAGCGGGTGCGGCTGCCTTGATTCTGGTAATTGCGTTGATCGTACATAAAAAGCGGAAGAAACGGAAAATGCAGAAGGCGAAGGATGACGCTGAAGAGAGCGAAAATACGGAGGAAGGCGCGGAAATAGAAAAGAAATAAGTTTTAGCGTTATCTGATAAAACAAGAGAAACAGAAAAGGAGCATATCGCGAGGGTATGCTCCTTTTGTATGGCTATTTGTTCTGGTTTTTCAGTGCTTCCAGTTCTGCCTGCAGTTGCCGGATCCGGGCATCCTGTTCGGCTAAAGCTATCTGGTCCTGCTCTATTTTCTGCTCATAGTTACGGATATCCTGTTGATATGCTATCTGGTTCTGCTCAATCTTCCTCTCATAGCTGCGGATATCCTGCTCATGCGCTATTCGATCCTGCGCAATCTCAGCCTCCTTCTCTGCAATTGCCTGCGCATATTTTGTCTGGTTCTGCTCGATCTTTCGCTTATAGTTACGGATATCCTGCTCATGTTCTATACGGTCCTGCTCGATCTTCCGCTCATAGCTGCGCAAGTCCTGATAATACTCCTCCCTGTCACGACACCGTTTGCGCACCAGATCGTCCGCGCTCATGCGGAATATGGTTTCAGACGCTTCCTGCAGATACTCATCCTTGGATGCCAGCATTTTGATCTCCTCCCATGTCGTTGCCTTAAACAGCATTGCCCACTCGTGAATATGATACTTCTTATCTTCCTCGGTT
>ERZ777305.2674-NODE-2674-length-14335-cov-3.420378_pt1 | contig 14335 bp, 11 predicted proteins | sample MGYA00374965_ERZ777305 | MGnify/ENA primary metagenome ERZ777305 (study PRJEB29328, sample SAMD00013331) | mouse gut metagenome | study: EMG produced TPA metagenomics assembly of the Metagenome analysis of fecal microbiota from mouse which was promoted... | reverse complement strand
GAGACGGGACTTGAACCCGTACGCCAAAGGCACACGCACCTCAAACGTGCCTGTCTGCCAGTTCCAGCACTCGCGCAATTACAATGACATTATATCACTTAATTGTCGAGTTGTCAATCGATAATTTAGATATTATTAGAAATTTTCTAAAAAAAATTCAAATAGCTTCTTTCCCTCCACTGCATCTGTGCGTTTATGCCTTAATGTCAAACGCTCTGGATGCCACTGCACAGCATAAATTTTCTTTACCGGCGACTGTATAGCCTCTATCCCACCCTCCTCAGCCCGGGCAGCTATTTGAAAACTGTCACCAAGTCTCCCCACACCTTGGTGGTGGGCACTGTTAACCGCGAAACGTCTACCATATAATTTGAAAAGAAAGCTCTCCTTAGACACTATGACTGTATGTACACGATCACCAATACCCTCCTCCCAACGATGTGCAGCGGCAGTGGGAAGGTTCTGTATCAGGGTACCGCCAAAAGCTACATTCAGCACCTGCATACCACGGCATATTCCAAGGATTGGCCGGCAGCTATCAGAAAAAGCCTGTGTCAGCTCCAGTTCGGTTGTGTCCAGAGCCAGGTCTATTCCATGACTACACAGATTTTCCTCGCCGTAGAGTCTGGGATCCATATCGGCCCCTCCGGGCAGGAGAAGAGCATCGCAGTGTTCAGCCTCATGTGTGTCCAACGACACTAGGACCTGCGCACCGCAGGCCTCAATGGCCTCTACATAGTTTTGGCGCTTTTCTCTGTCTCCATAAATATAGATTTTCTTCATTTACATAATCCTCCTTATGTAATAAAAATAGCAATTTTTGAGCTTAACTACCGTTCCCCACACCAATGTTTTTTCTATTTGTCTCTTAAAACTTTCTTAGTTAATCACGCGAAAAATAGGAAACTGCAATATATTGAGAAAACTTTGTAGTATTGTGTCGTATACTGTAGAACGATTTTCCCCATATGGCAGAAAGTTTACAGAGTATCTGTTGACTTGGTGGTTTTTACCCATTATAATATATTTTAAATATCTTAAATCACGAAACTAAACTTACCTTTTCCAGCCATTTTCCGTCTAAACCTTGGTTGACAGAAAGGGTCGTGAAACAGCATTATATATCTAACAATCTTTTTCTGTCAAGTATTTTCTTCATAACATCGACAGGATAGTAGGACAATTTTTACCGGCCGGGCCCACATCCCCAATATTATGAAGATAACTCAGAGAGGATGATTATAGTGACAGAAAATAGGACGCGTGAGTATAGAGACATACCCAACGGCAAAAGACGCAAAGCCAATCGCAGACCGTCAGAGAGGACAGTGGGGAGGACATCACAGGAAAATGTCTCCCGCCGCCCAAAGCAGCAGCAAAAACGAATCAAGGAGACCTTGGCGGCGGTCGTGGTCATTATCGCTGTGCTTGTATGTATGTCTGCGGTAATTATATCATTATATTTTGCCGGCGGATATGAAGACGAGCCGGTACAGCCACCTGCCGGAACACCCATACGCATGGAGAGCGAAGCACAGCAGGCAACGGAGGCCGGACAGGTACAGGCGGCGTCTAATGACAGCGGCTTCAAACAGCTTTCAGATCCGTTCCTGGTTCTGGTAAACGACGAAGTTCCACTGCCGGAGGGTTGGGAGGTCACTCCCAGCTTTATCGGTGAGGAGTCTGTGGATATCCGTGTATATGACCAGTTGAGCTCAATGATACGTGACGCCCAGGAAGACGGCGTTAGCATTTGGATATGCTCAGGCTACCGCAGCGTTGAAGAACAGGAGATAATCCTAAATCGTGATATAGAGCTGCACATGAGCGAAGGGATGTCCGAGGAGGAGGCAAGGGAGCTTGCCTTGCGTACCATTGCCCGCCCGGGACACAGTGAGCACCACACGGGCTTTGTGGTGGATCTCAACGATGTTGACAACGCTTTTGAGGAGACAGAAACCTATCGGTGGCTTAGCGAGCACGCGGAGGACTACGGCTTTGTGCAGCGCTACCGCTCAGATAAGGTGGACATTACCGGCATTGACAACGAGAGTTGGCATTACCGCTATGTGGGGGTTGAGAACGCCAAAAAAATGAATGAGCTCAACATGTGCCTGGAGGAATACGTCCAGTACCTGAAGGATCAGGGAATCGCATAAAAGACCCAAAGGCTTCTTAATCAGCCGTCCCGTGGCAAAATTTTGTCCGGGCGGCTAAATTTTTTCTTGCCAATTACGGCGGTTTATTGTATTATAAAAGGCAAAGCTAACGAAGTGGAAAGAGGGAACATCATGAGCAAGGTAAGGACAAGATTTGCGCCCAGCCCCACGGGGTTTATGCACGTGGGCAATCTGCGCACGGGGCTCTACGCGTATCTGACCGCTAAAAGCCAGGGGGGCCAGTTCGTTCTGAGGATAGAGGACACCGACCAGGAGCGTTTGGTGGAGGGCGCGGTAGACGTTATCTACCGTACTCTTGGCCGGGTAGGGCTGAAGCACGACGAGGGGCCGGATATAGGCGGGCCATATGAACCGTATGTACAGAGCCAGCGGCTGGAAACCTATAGGCCATACGCCGAGCAGCTGGTCAGGGAGGGCAAGGCATACTACTGCTTCTGCACCAAGGAGCGCCTGGAGCAGCTTCATGAGCAGGGCTTCGGCGGTTATGACCGCCACTGCCGGGAGCTCCCCCGGGAGGAGGTCCAGCGACTTCTGGAGGCTGGCACACCCTATGTTATACGACAGAAGGTGCCGCTTACCGGCTCCACCACCTTTAAGGACGCGGTGTTTGGAGAGATCACCATTGAGAACAAGGAGATAGAGGATCAGGTGCTTATAAAAGCCGACGGCTATCCCACATATAACTTTGCAAATGTGATAGACGACCACTTGATGAGCATTACCCATGTGGTGCGCGGATGCGAGTACCTAACGTCTACACCCAAGTACCAGATGCTGTATGAGGCGCTGGGATGGGAGCAGCCCACTTATATCCATCTTCCGCTCATTATGGGCCGAAACGAGGACGGCACTACCTCGAAGCTTGCAAAGCGCCACGGCTCCACCAGCTTCGAGGGGCTGGTACAGGACGGCTATCTGCCAGAGGTCATCACCAACTATATTGCGCTGCTGGGGTGGGCCCCAAAAGATAACCAGGAGATCTTCAGCCTTGAGGAGCTTGTGAAAAGCTTTTCTATTGACCGTATAAGTAAATCTCCGGCAGTGTTTGACTATGATAAGCTAAACTGGTTCAACGGTGAGTATATCAAGGCAATGAGCAGCGAAGACTTCCGTGCCCAGGCCATGCCGTTTTATAAAGAGGTCTTCGGGGACGAGGAAAAGCCCTGGGAGGTCCTGGACTCTATCCTGCGGGCGCGGCTGACGAAATTTAATGAGATACCCGGGCTTTTGGGCTTCTTCAAAGAGCTGCCCGATTACCCTGTAGACTTTTTCGTAAATAAGAAGTCCAAAACAAACCTTGAGAATTCACCTAAGATGCTTGAAGCGGCAATAGAAGCACTGGAACAGCTATCCGCATGGGAGCTGGAGGCTATCCATGAAGGGATGATAAATTTGGCCCAGAAGCTAGAGGTTAAGAACGGCACCCTGCTCTGGCCGGTGCGCATCGCGGCCGCAGGCACTTTGGTGACCCCGGGCGGGGCTATGGAAATACTGACACTGCTGGGCAAAGAAGAAGCACTCAGGAGACTAAGGGCCGGGCTCAGCAAGCTGGCATGAAAAGAAATAATATGAAAAGAAGGGAATATCATGAGCGAGGAATATAAAGGCGGGAATACGGAGATTGTCAGCACAAATTTTATAGACGAGTTTGTAAAGGAGGATATCGGGCCCGGGGGACGCACTGAGGGTATGCAGGTGCACACACGGTTTCCGCCGGAACCCAACGGCTACCTGCACATTGGCCACGCAAAGGCAATTTATGTGGACTTTGGCACAGCGGAGCGTTTCGGTGGTATCTGTAACCTGCGGATGGATGACACCAATCCCACCAAGGAGGATGTTGAGTATGTGAAGGCCATAAAGGAGGACCTTCACTGGCTTGGATACGACTGGGGGGACCGCTTCTATTACGGATCGGACTTCTTCGGGGAGATGTACCAGGGCGCTGTCGAGCTGATAGAGAAGGGCCTTGCCTATGTCTGCGAGCTCTCCCAGGAGCAGATGAGGGAAATGCGCGGGGACTTGACTACTCCCGCCAGGAGCCCTTACCGGGACCGTCCCAAGGAGGAGAGTTTGGAGCTGTTTAAACGTATGCGGGCCGGAGAGTTTGAGGACGGCCGCATGACCCTGCGGGCCAAGATAGATTTGGCCTCGGGCAACTTCAATATGCGCGACCCGGTGATATACCGCATAAATCACACCTCCCACCATAGGACCGGCGACAAGTGGTGCATTTATCCCATGTACGACTATGCCCACCCCTTTGAGGACGCTATGGAGCATATCACCCACTCGTTGTGCACCGTAGAGTTTGAAGCGCACAGGCCCTTTTATAACTGGGTGGTTGAGAACGTGACGCTGCCCTCTAAGCCCCGCCAGATTGAATTTGCGCCGCTGGGCATCAATAATACGGTGCTGAGCAAGCGCAAGCTGAGAGTGCTGGTGGAGAAGGGCTATGTTGACGGTTGGGATGACCCCCGTATGCCCACTATCTGCGGCCTGCGCCGCCGGGGATATACCCCCAGGGCCATACGCAATTTCTCAGAGAGGAACGGCGTGTCGAAGGCTGCTTCCACAGTAGAGTATGCGTTTTTGGAATACTGCCTGCGCGAGGACCTGAATATGACAGCCCGGCGGGTGATGGCAGTGCTGCACCCGGTAAAGCTGGTTATTACTAACTACCCGGTTGACAAGTCAGAGACGTTTACAGTGGAAAACAACCCCAACCGGCCCGAGGACGGCAGTAGGGAGATAACCTTCTCCAGGGAACTTTGGATAGAGGCCGAGGACTTCCTTTCGGAGCCTGTGCCCAAGTATAAACGCCTGTACCCTGATGGGCCGGAGTGCCGGCTGAAGGGGGCATATATCGTGAAGTGCACTGGCTTTACAGCTGATAGAGACGGCAATATCACGGAGATAACCGCAGAATACGACCCGGACAGCCGGGGCGGAGATCCTGCGGACGGGCGCAAGGTAAAGGGGGCCACTTTACACTGGGTGGACGCTGGGACGGCTGTGGACGCCGAGGTGCGTATATACGATAACCTGTTTACAGTGGACAACCCGGAGGAGGGCGACTTTCTGGACTACTTGAACCCGGACTCTTTAGAGATACTCACAGGCTGCAAGGCTGAGGCTTCACTATCCGGGGCGAAGCCCGGCGAGAGCTACCAGTTCATGCGTCAGGGGTACTTTTGTGCGGACAGCAAGGACAACAAGCCTGGGCGCTTGGTGTTTAACCGCTCGGTAAAGCTCAAGGATGGGTTTAAGCCTGGTAAATGATTATCCAATATCTTTAGTAGCGCTATATGAACACATAAGCGCTGATCCCTCCATAAGCTATTTGTTCCGCGCCATGAACTCTTTAACCCTCTCCCTCCCAGGTATGGAGGTTTGGGCTCCCCGCCGGGTCACCACGAGCCCCGATACGTATATGGCAAGCTCCAGTGCGTCTCGGAGCCCTCCTCCCTCTGAGAGCCCATAGGCCAAGGCGGCGGTAAAGCTGTCACCGGCGGCAGTTGTATCTACCACCTGCAAGCCGGTGACAGGCGGAAATTTCCGGGTCCGTCCGGTTTCGTCCCGGAGGAACGCCCCCTTATCCCCCATAGTCACCACCACGTTCTTTACTCCCCAGCTCTGTAAAACCGCTGTGGACTCCTCCAGATGATTACGAGCCTTGCTGTCCTCCAGAAGCATACCCAGCTCCACCTCGTTAGGCTTGATATAGTCCACACACCGATAGAGTTCCCTTGGTATGTCCGCCCGGGCAGGGGCAGGGTCCAGTATCACCGTCTTTTGAAGCTCCTTTGCCCGCCTGGCGCAATACAGCACCGTGTCCAGAGGTATCTCCAGTTGCAGCACCACTATATCGCATTCCCTGAACCTTCTATCATGCTTCTTGATATACTCCTCGTTTACCCGGAGGTTGGCCCCCTGGGAAACGAGGATGCTGTTGGAGCCGGCGCTGTCCACAAATATAAATGCCGTGCCGGTGCTCTCTCCCGGGAGGGTCATGATCTCCGAAACATCTACCCCCACCGCTCGGAGATTCCCAAGAAGTTTCTCACCCGGCCCGTCGTCTCCTACAGCTCCCAGCATGGCCACCTTGCCGCCCAGTTTGGCAAGAGCGTAGGCCTGATTGGCCCCCTTACCTCCAGGTGCCAGCTCATAACCGCCGCAGAGCAGAGTCTCCCCTGTTTCGGGAATTTGGGGGACGTTTATCACGTAGTCACAGTTAATGCTGCCTATCACTAGAACTTTTTTCACTTTTTAACACTCCTTTTCAATTAGTTATATTTTATTTGAATAGCGGGAGAAATTAGCATTGGATCTATTTTTAACCAGCAAGATTGGCGCTACAGCCAACCTGAACGGCAGACGTATGGCCGGAAAGATTGACGACCGTTTCGGCTTCCTGACCCTTTTTAAAAAGTGCCTGCGGGAAACGAAGCTGATGCTATACATTTCCAGCAGTCCCGAACCAAACGAAAAAATATCCGACTGGTTCCAGAATACGATAGACGCTCTGAAAAAGGAAGATATACGGTTCGGCGAATGTGTGCTGATCGATGGGCGCAACGCATGGGCGCTGGAAAAGCTGGCAGCTCAGGCAGATGTAATATTCCTATCCGGCGGACATCTCCCTACCCAAAACCTATTTTTCCAGAGGATCGGGTTAAGAGACATTCTAGCGGAATTTGACGGAATAATCGTAGCTCAAAGCGCAGGCAGCATGAACTGTGCAGAGGTTGTCTATGTCTGCCCGGAACTGCCCGGCGAGAGTAAAGATCCAAATTTTGAGCGTTTTCGTCCTGGGCTGGGGCTAACTGACATCAACCTCCTTCCACACTATGACGATAACCAAAACCTTACTCTGGACGGCAAAAGCTTCTATGCTGACATCGTATGCCCGGATACTTTCAAAACGCCTATTTACCTTCTCACTGACGGCTCATATTTTTACATACACGAGGGCAAAGCCGAACTTTTCGGCGAGGCCTATTTGTTCCACCGTGGAAAACTTGAGCGGCAGAAAAGCCACCTGGAGCCTCCTCTTGCTTTTCCAGGCAGTGTGGTGGACAATACACACAAAACCTATAAAGGAGTTACTCATATGACAAAGGAAGAAGCCAGGATAAACAGAGGCGTACTGTTCGCCCCCGGGGACCCGGAGCTTGTGGCCATAAAGCTTCGCACCCATAACCTTAATGTGGACTACAATATGACCCATGAGGACGAGTATGAAAAGCGCGCCGCTATACTCCACGAGATTATCGGTGAGTTTGACGAGGGCGGCCGCATACAAGGGCCCATCGCCTTCCATTATGGAAAGCACACTAAGATAGGCAAGAGGTTTTTTGCCAACTTTAACTTTACCGTACAAGACGACGCAGAGGTTACCATCGGTGACGACTGCAACTTCGGCCCAAACGTCACCATCGTAACCCCGGTACATCCCCTGCTCCCCGGTGAGCGCCGTGAGCTCTACGATTCCGAGGGCAACCCAAAGCATCTCTGTTGGGCAAAGCCTGTACATATCGGCAGCGACTGCTGGTTCGGGGCCAACGTGGTGGTCTGCCCAGGAGTCACTATCGGCCACGGCTGTGTTATCGGCGCGGGCAGCGTTGTTACCCGGGATATTCCCCCAAATTCTTTTGCAGCCGGTGTCCCCTGCCGTGTGATACGCGAGATAACAGAGGCGGACTCTGTTGAGAATTTCCCAGAAATTTCCGAGGGCTTCTCTGCCCATAAGCCTGAATAATCAAGGAAAAACATACCCCTGCGCAAAGTCCCTGAGCACGGCCCTATCCGTCTCATAAGTGACAAGCTTTAGCGCCTGTCCAAGTGTCAGCCAGCGGAGGTCCACGACCTCCTCCTCTTGCCGCCGGAGTTTCCCTCCTATGGGCTGGGCAGCAAAGTATACCACGTCCTTCATTACCCCGGGCTTTGGGGAGAAGGTCACCACCCTGCGAAAGCCCGGGTCAAGTTTAACTTTAAGCCCGGTCTCCTCCATTATCTCCCTGAGCGCCGTCTGCTCCTCTGTCTCCTTCCCCTCTACATGGCCCTTTGGGAACGCCCAGTGCCCACCGTTCTGGTGCTGTAAGACCAGAACATGGGGCAGGCTCTCCTGCTCCCGCCAGATTACAGCGCCGCAGGATTTTTCCATCTTTACGTTCAGTTTCATATCTATTTCCTCCAAATCAAAGAGGGCCTGGCTTGATTTCACCAGGCCCTTTTACTTTTACTTTACAGAGAACTTATAGGAGGTTTTGCTGATAAACTCCTCCTCCGGGCGCAGATATCCCCCGGGGAAATCCGGGTGGTGGACCGTGTCCGGGTAAAACTGGGTCTCAAGGCAGAAAGCCGTGTGGGGGCCCATCTGCTTGCCGTCCCTGCCAATAAGCCCCTCGTCGGGCCTGTTGAAGGTGTACAGCTGCATACCGGGCATATCGGTGAAGGCCTCCATCACCCTGCCGCTGTCCGGCTCATAGGCTTCGGCTACCTTGCGGAAGCCTGTGCCGTCCAAACAGAAGTTGTGATCAAAACCGTCGCATAGGTTTACCAGGTGGTCGGAGCTGAACATATCCTCCCCCAGCTTCTTGGGGCTGCGGAAGTCCAAAGGTCCGCCGTCTACCGAAAGAAGCTCCCCGGTGGGTATTAGGTCGTCACTGACTGCGGTATACCTTGTGGCGTTGATGGTTAGATATGTGTCCAGCACCTTCTTTTCCGGGTCACCGGAGAGATTGAAGAAGCTGTGATTGGTGGGGTTAAAAAGGGTCAGCTTGTCCGTTTTTGCCCGATAGGTGATAAGCAAAGAATCCTCCTCGTTCAGCCTATAGATCACCTGCACCCTTATGTTCCCGGGAAAGCCCTCCTCGCCGTCGTGACTCTCTAAGGTGAAGATGATCTCAGGCTCGTCGCCGTCCCTCACCTCAGCCTGCCAGAGGGCCTGATGGAACCCCCCTGGCCCACCATGAAGGGAATTCTCTCCGTCATTCTTTGCCAGGTGATACTCCTGGCCCTCAAGGGTAAAACACGCGCCGCCTATACGGTTGCCCACACGGCCTATCGTGGCCCCCTGAAAGTTTTTACCCAGGTATCCCTCAAGGGTATTATGTCCAAGCAGCATATCCCCCCTTCTGCCGTCCCTGTCCGGGGCCATCAGGTGCAGTATACGGCAGCCGTAGTCGCTGGCGGTCAGCTCTAAATTCCCACTGCCCTTCAGGGTATAGGCATGTGCAGGCCTGCCGTCCGGCAGAATCCCAAACTCTTTTACTTCTACAGACATAGGCTCAACCTTCCTTGCCCAGCATGGCCGCGCCGATTATGCCCGCGTCGTTACCCAGCTGAGCCTTGCAGATCTTGGTGGCCGCGTCGGGATTATGGCCGTACTGCTCCTTCTCAACTATCGCGCGCACAGGCTCCAGTAGACTCTCGCCCTCGTTGCCAACGCCGCCGCCCACACACAGTATGTTGGGCTGGAAGATATTGATCATGTTGATAAGTCCCACGCTCAGATATTTTATGTACTCGTCTACTATCTTCTGTCCCACCGGGTCGCCCTGGCGCATAGCGTCAAAGGCAGTGCGGCCGTTGACCTTATCGATGTCGCCGCCCACCTGGTTCCAGAGGGCAGACCCCTTTGGCGCGTCCTGCATATGCTTCTTGGTGCGCTTGATAAGGCCGGTAGCAGAAGCGTAGGCCTCCCAGCAGCCAAGGCGCCCGCAGGTACAGGGCCAGCCGTCGGCAACTATTACAGTGTGGCCAAGCTCTGCCCCGGCGAAGTTGCTGCCGGAGAAAATCTTGCCATCGATAATGATGCCGCCGCCCACGCCTGTGCCAAGGGTAATGGCCATGGCGACCTGCGCCCCCTTGAGGGCCCCAGCCATGTACTCGCCAAAGGCCGCAGCATTGGCATCGTTCTCCATATAAACCTGCTTGCCGTCCAGGCGCTCGGAGAGCATCTTCTGCATGGGGGTGTTTAGGAAGGGGAGGTTATTGGCGTACTCAATAATGCCCGTGGCCTTATTGATCGTACCAGGAGAGCCCAAGCCCACCCAGGGCACGTCGTTAAGAGTGATCCCGGCCTTTTCAAGAGCCTGCCTGGCAGTGGCGGCCATGGCGTCGGCTATCTGCTCGGCGTTTTCGGTGGCAGTGGAGGAGCTGGCCTTAGCGACTATTTTACAGTCCTCGTCCACAACTCCCACGGCGATATTGGTACCGCCCAGGTCGATTCCCAGATAATACATAAGCAAATGCTCCTTTACGATAATTGGGGCCACCCATATGAGGGCCCTCTTCTGTTAGTAGTATACTATATTCCTCGCTGGAAAGCAAATATTTTCAAGAAGTTTTTTCAAAAATTTTTAGGGGTAAAATTTCCCGCCGTACTTGATTTTTTCTTCGGTACATGCTAAAATATTACAGATGAGCCGCTGTGGTGGAATGGCAGACACAAGGGACTTAAAATCCCTCGGCAGCGATGCCGTACCGGTTCAAGTCCGGTCAGCGGCACCAAAACCTTGGACCCTGCGGGTCCAAGGTTTTCGTTTGTGTAGTCCGTGGCCCAAGTCCCCAAGTTCCTGGAATCTTCGATTCCAGGAACTTTTGCGTGTGTGTAACTTTTTGGCGGATGCGTTTCTGTGCCCGCTATTTTTGCGTCTCCCCCTTTATTTTCGGCTCTTTTACCTTCAGCATGTAGTAAACCAAGCCCACAATATCTGCCAGCACCCAGCCTATGGGGACGGACCACCATATACCCGTTACGCCCACAGGGCCCGACAGGATATAGGCCAGCGCCACTCTGGTGCCCAGAGATACCGCCGTCAGCACCACTGACATCCCTGGCCTGCCAAGGCCCCTATATAGGCCATACAGCAGGAAAAGACAGCCGATGCCCCAGTAGAACGCCCCCTCTATGTGCAGATACGCAACGCCCTCGGCAATTATTGCGCTCTCTCCGGCGTCTACAAACAGCCCCATCAGGAACCCTGCAAAGATAAACACCAGCAGGGACACAGCTGTACAGAAGATAAACGCTGCCAGCACTGCGGAACGAAGCCCTTTTCTTATCCTCTCCTTTTCCCCTGCGCCGTAGTTCTGGGCGATGAAGGTGGAGAAGGCGTTGCCGAAGTCCTGCACCGGCATATAAGCGAAGGCATCTACCTTCACCGCCGCTGCAAATGCCGCCATGACCGTAGGGCCGAAGCTGTTGACCAGCCCCTGCACCATCAAAATGCCCAGGTTCATGACCGACTGCTGCACACAAGTCAGCACTGAGAAGCTTGAAATAGATTTAACACTTTGAAGGCTTATGCGCATTTGCTTTCCGGGACGAAGCTGAGGGAATTTAATAAGACTGTACACTGCTATACCAAGCCCAGACAGATACTGTGATATGACCGTGGCCGCCGCCGCGCCCGGCACTCCCCACTCAAGGCCGATAACGAACCATAGGTCCAGCACAATATTCAATAGCGCCGACACTGCTAAAAAAGCTAGAGGTACTACGGAGTTCCCCACAGCCCGCAAGAAGGAGGCAAAAAAATTATAGAGAAACACTGCCAATATGCCGGTATAGATGACGAAAAGATACTCCCGCATCATTCCCCAAACCGCCCCGGGCACATTGAGAAAAAGCCGGATATCCTTTAGAGTGGCGAAAGCGGCAGCTATTAGCACCACTGTAAGCCCTGCTACCAGCGCGAAAGCGGCGAATACTCCCTCCCGCAACCCCGCCTGGTCCCTCTGGCCAAAGCGTATAGAGAATACGGTGCCGCTGCCCATGCAGAGACCCAGGAGTATAGAGGTGAGAAAGGTCATCAGCGTGAAGGAGGAGCCCACCGCAGCTAGAGCGTTTGGCCCAAGGCACCGCCCTATTATCAGGGTATCGGCAATATTATAGCACTGCTGCAAAAGGTCGCCAAGTATCATGGGCACGGCAAAGCGAAGCAGTCCGCCCACAACCGGGCCCTGGGTAAGGTCCTGGTTCATTCTGTCTATCCCTCCTGTTCCTTCTCTTCCCACTCCCTGAGCTTCTGGAGAAAGGCCTTGCCGTACTTTTTGGCCTTGACCTCCCCCGCGCCGGAGACCATAAGAAATCCTTCCATATCCCTTGGCCTGCGTCGGGCCATATCCTCCAGGGCTGCGTTACTGAATATCATATACGGCGGTATCCCCGCGGCCTGGGCCAACTGCCGCCGAAGGGCCCGAAGCTCCTCATACAGCGGACCGCCCTCCTGGACCTTCGCCGCAGCGGCAGAGACGTTCTCGGCCCTTTCGGTCTTTCTGTATAGATAAGTCACGCGCTCCTCCCCCGACAGCACTCCCCGGGCGTTTGCGCCAAGGCGCACCACCGGGTATTCACCTCCCTCGGTGCAGAGATAACCCTCCTGTATCAGAAAGTCCATGTAGTCCCGGATAAGCCCCCGATCCACGTCCTTCATTATGCCGTATGTGGACAGCCGGTCAAGGCCCAGCCTGGAGACCTTCTGTTCCCTGCTTCCCACGAGCATAAGCGCAATGGAACCGGCACCAATCCCACGGCGGTATTTGCGCTGTGCTCTGGCCACTGCCGATAGTATTTTTCGGGCCTCAACAGTGATATCCCGGCTCTCAAGCCCCTTTTGGCAGTTTCCGCAGCTGCCGCACTCCCCGAGGGTCTCCTCTCCGAAATATTCCAGAAGGTAGGACCTAAGACATCCTGCCGTTTTGCAGTAGCCAGTCATTTTATCTAGGCGCTCCATATCCCTTTGGCGCAGTATGTCCTGCTCCGCTTCTGTCAGACTCTCATTATCCTGGGAGTTAAATATAAGATACTTTGCCGTGTTCACGTCGCCCGGGGAAAACAGCAGCACACATTGGGCGTTGGAACCGTCCCGGCCCGCCCGACCGGCCTCCTGATAATAGCTCTCTATATCCTTTGGCATGTTATAATGCACCACAAAGCTCACGTTGGACTTGTCTATGCCCATACCAAAAGCGTTTGTTGCCGCCATAACCCGTACCCTGTCGTTTACAAATTCCTCCTGGTTCATACGGCGCTCCTCGTCGGAGAGCCCCGCGTGGTACCGGGCGGCGGCTATGCCCCTTGCTCCCAGCAGCTCATATACAGCTTCTACCTGCTTGCGTGTGGAGCAGTAGACTATGCCGCTCTCCTGGGGGCGAGACCTCAAAAAGCTGCAAAGCCAAGCGGCTTTATTTTTGGGCCTTTCCACGCTGAAAAACAGGTTGGGACGGTCAAAGCCGGTGGTCACCCCCAGCGGTTCCTTTAGCAGAAGGAGCCTTGCTATGTCCGCCTTCACCTGCCGGGTGGCTGTGGCCGTAAAGGCCCCAAGCACCGGGCGCTTTGGAAGGGCTTTGATGAACTCAGGTATCTGTAAGTAGCTGGGCCTAAAATCCTGGCCCCATTGGGAGACGCAGTGGGCCTCGTCCACCGCCAGCAGGGATATGGGCGTCCTTTTTGCAAGGGACAGGAATCCTTCGGCCAGCAGTCTCTCGGGTGCGACGTATAAGAGCTTGTACTCCCCCCGCCGCACTCCAGCCATAACCTGATAATATTCCTCCTGTGACAGGGAGGAATTGAGGTACGCCGCCGGTACGCCGGACTGTAAAAGAGCCCCCACCTGATCCTTCATCAGAGAGATAAGCGGGGATATCACCAGAGTGATCCCCGGCAGCATCAGGGCCGGCAGCTGATAGCATACCGACTTGCCCGCCCCTGTGGGCATTACCCCCAACACGTCCCGGCCGGAAAGCAGGGCGTCTATAAGTAACTCCTGCCCGGTCCTGAACTTGTCATGGCCGAAAAACGTCTTCAATAGAGATAATTTTTCCATAATGCCGGCTCCTCGCTTTTAAACGCTCTCATTTCTATTCAAGCAAAAAAGGGCACATTATGCGCCCCTTTTCCTGATGTGACCAAGTCTGTAAGCCGAGTTCTGTCTTGAGCAGTCATCTATCTTGGCCCGCCGTTGCCGACGGGCTCGCGCCACCTCCACGGAACGCGCGGGCCGCGCTGAAGACATTTAGCTGACGCTAAATTCTCCTGTTCCTCCACGGTGTTGCTTCGGATAGGGTTTACAGGGCCGCGGGGTCTCCCCCGCGCCGGTGAGCTCTTACCTCGCCTTTCCACCCTTACCATGATATTGTGGCTT
>ERZ777305.2673-NODE-2673-length-14346-cov-5.570149_pt1 | contig 14346 bp, 11 predicted proteins | sample MGYA00374965_ERZ777305 | MGnify/ENA primary metagenome ERZ777305 (study PRJEB29328, sample SAMD00013331) | mouse gut metagenome | study: EMG produced TPA metagenomics assembly of the Metagenome analysis of fecal microbiota from mouse which was promoted... | reverse complement strand
CCCGCGACTGGACGGAAAGACCCCGTAGAGCTTTACTGTAACTTGATATTGAATCTCGGCAATTAATGCACAGGATAGGTGGGACGCTTTGAGATCATCCTTTCGGGGGTGATGGAGCGGCCGTTGGGATACCACTCTTTAATTGCTGCGGTTCTAACCGAATACCGTGAAACCGGGTTTGGGACAGTGTCAGGCGGGCAGTTTGACTGGGGCGGTCGCCTCCTAAAAAGTAACGGAGGCGCCCAAAGGTTCCCTCAGGACGGTTGGAAATCGTCCGACGAGTGCAAAGGCATAAGGGAGCTTAACTGTGAGACTGACAAGTCGAACAGATGCGAAAGCAGGGCTTAGTGATCAGGCGGTAGAGAATGGAATTGCCGTCGCTTAACGGATAAAAGTTACCTCGGGGATAACAGGCTGATCTCCCCCAAGAGTTCACATCGACGGGGAGGTTTGGCACCTCGATGTCGGCTCGTCACATCCTGGGGCTGTATTCGGTCCCAAGGGTTCGGCTGTTCGCCGATTAAAGTGGCACGCGAGCTGGGTTCAGAACGTCGTGAGACAGTTCGGTCCCTATCCATCGTGGGCGTAGGATATTTGAGAGGCGTTGTCCTTAGTACGAGAGGACCGGGATGAACGCACCTATTGTGCACCTGTTGTCGCGCCAGCGGCATAGCAGGGTAGCGAAGTGCGGATGAGATAAACGCTGAAAGCATCTAAGTGTGAAACTCACCTCAAGATAAGATATCCCATCGAAAGAGTAAGACCCCTTACAGACTATAAGGTAGATAGGTCGGAGGTGGAAGCGCAGTAATGCGTGGAGCTGACCGATACTAATAGGTCGAGGGCTTGATCTCAACATAAGTTGAGCAAAACGATTAAACGAATCCTTAATTAAAATTAAGAACACAAAGATTAGCTACATTTTTAACGAGCGTAATAACTACCTTTTTACTTGTTTTTATCCCGCTTTTTCCTCTACTATGCAGTTGCCGACCTTCGCGGAAAAGCGAAAGTTGAATTTGTTTTAAGTGCAAGCAAAAGCACGAAAAAACCGTTCGTTGCGGTTTGGGGGAAGTTTTACGAACCGCACGATATTACGTATATTATCGGCTTACGCCGTTATATAGCCATTCCGGTGGCGATAGCACGGAGGATCCACCTGTTCCCATTCCGAACACAGAAGTTAAGCTCCGTTACGCCCGATGTAGTTGGGTATAATGCCCCGCAAGATAAGGTAGCTGCCGGATTTCAATTAAACCCGCCCGTTTTCGATATGAAAACGGGCGGGTTACTTTATTTATTATGAGTCTTATTACGTTTCAGGGCATAATTGCGAATTTGTATTGATATCAAAGTCTGTTTTCTTTTTGAAAACAGACGCTTTTTTTGCTGTTATTACCAAAATAATACTAAAAAAGAAGCCGACAGTGAACCGTAAAAAACGGTATTTATTAAATGTGTCTGCAAATGGTAAAAATTTCTGAAAAAATTATTAAAAAAATGAAATTAATTACCAAAATTGCCTTGTGTTTTGAAAAAAATGATAATATAATATACATATAATTAAATACGCACAATCGCGGTGATATTTTCAATATCACCGGTAAAGGGAAGTGCCTTCCCTTTAAAAACATCTAATTGCGTATAAAAAAACGGAGAAAGAGATGAAAAATAATAAGTGGATTAAAACTCTTTTAAGTACGGTTGTATGCGCTTCTATGGCTACTGCCGTCGTAACGTCGTCGGCATGTAAGGAGACGACCAAAAAACCCGGCGGCGACGGTAGCACCCATACGCATAACTATACCTGGGTGGACGATGAAAACGGCACTACGCACCACGAACATTGCGGTGTCGACGGGTGCGACGCTCCCGATAAGGCTGCGGAAAACCACACCTGGTCCGGAGACGAATGCAGCAAGTGCGGCGCAACGAAAGTAGAGCAGACAGACAACGCGATAGTTCCCGAATATAAGGGCGAAGCGGCAGGCCCCGAAGCAGGAGAAAAAAATATTACTTCTTTGTTCAAAGCTTCCGACTTGTCCGTCGGCGTTCTTGATACCGATTGGACTAACGGCGTAGTTTCCATTCCCAAAGGCACCGAACTCAGGAACAGGGTGGACACAAGCGCAAAATACAGCCGTTCGGTTAAAAACGGCGTTATTACCATAAACGTTCCTGCAAGCGGCAAGCTTAAAATTTCTTTTGCAAGCGGTTCAAGTTCGATAGGCAGCGCAAAGTATAAACTGACAAAAGCGGACGGCTCTGCTGAAGAAGTCGTCATTAATGCCGGAGACAAGGTTCTCCAAGAGTTGGAGCTTGACGCAGTTGCCGGTACTTATAAATTCGAGAAAGCCGGCGGTACGGTCGACGTATTTGCGGTTGAACTCAACTACACCTCGACGGCTACCCCCATACAGGGAATAGAAATTACGGATATGGGAACGACCGATTATCTCGTAACGCAGAAGGTCGATTGCACGGGCGTTGCGTTGGTGGCAAGAGACGCGAATAACGTACGCACGCCTATTAAGCTTGAAAACTGCAAATTCGATACGTCCAAATATAATCCCAAGGTGTCGGGCGAGTATGAAATCGGCGTAACATATTTCCTCAGCGACAACCTTGACAGCGAGACAAAAGAATTTACCGCAACCTATAAAGTAAAGGTCTATACGGTTGATTCAATCGAACTAAGCACGATAGGTTTAAGTTCCAATAAGCAGGTTTCCGTTCAGCAGGCGTATCTGCCCAACGGAACATTCAATGACGATTACCTTACCGTCGTCGCGACATGCAGCTTAGGCGACAATTCCATAAAACAAAAGTTAAAGGATAGTTGGTATAGCGTATCAACCCCCGTGCTTACGCAAGAAGGAAATAAGGAGGTTACCGTTTCCGTAGATTCTACTTATACGGTAGGCAATAAAGACGTAAGCGCTACTTATAACGTTGTCGTCAAGGCAAAGAAAGACGTAGTTGAAAACAAGGTTGAAGTGACAGTCGGCGAAACGGGTGACTTTAAAACGCTTACCCAAGCCGTTCAGTACCTTAAAGCTTGCAGTTACGAAAGCGGAGTAAACAAAGTTATAAAGCTTGAGGCAGGCACATATACCGAAAAGGTATGGCTTGACATCGACAATGTAACGCTTGTGGGCGGCGGTGAAAATATCGACGACACAGTACTTACATATTCGCTTGTCGAGGGCGACGCAGACGCTTTAAGCGGCAGCACGTGGGCGCTTAACTGCGCAACCTTGCACGTTACGGGCGCAAATTTCAAGGCTTACAATCTTGCTATACGCAACGATTTCGACTATATTAACAATGCAGGCAACTATTCCGGCGATCAGGCGGCGCAGGGCGTTGCGCTTACTTTGGACGCAGACGGCGCAACCATTTACAAGTGCCACCTTTACGGCAATCAGGATACGCTTTATATGAAGAGCGGCAGGTCGTATTATTACCAGTCGCAAATTGACGGAAACGTTGACTTCATATTCGGCGGAGATAAGGCGCTTGCATACTTTGACGAATGCGATATAGTTGCAATCAACAGAACTAAGTTAAATGTAGAAACGGGCAAAGGCGGCGCGCAAAACGGCTACGTTACGGCGGCAAAGCATTCTGCCAATACCAAGCCCGATTACGGTTACATTTTCAACAATTGTAATTTAACGGACGACGGCAAGGTTGCGGACGGCGCAATGTCGCTCGGAAGACCTTGGGGTCCCAGCGCGACGGTTTCTTACATAAACTGCTCTTTCTCGGCGGCTTATTCGCAGCAGCCCAGTGACAGCGCTCATAAAATTCACCGTTGGAACGATATGAGCGGCAACAGTCCCGAAAACGCAGATTTCAGCGAATACGGTTCTACCGGTGCGGGCGCAATTACTACGGCGGTTACGGGCGGAAAAGTACTTGACGCGGCTCAGGCGGCAAATTATACAAAGACGAACGTCTTCGGCACGGCAAACGGCAAGCAGTCTTATACGACGGTGTTCGATTGCGATACTGCGCTGTCCACGCTCAGAATTCTTGCGGGACTCGATGAAGGCGAAATTCCCGAAGATCCCACAGTCACCGTAAGCTTAAAGGACGATACGCTTCCCAACGGCGACTGCCTTGCGGCTATCAACGAAAAGCATGCGGAAACGCTCAGCTGGGAGGGTACGGCGGTATTCGAAACCGCTAAACCCGAAAACGGCGTTAAAGTCGGGCTTGATACGGTAATAACCGTAAACGTCGTCGGCGAAGTTTCTCTTATTGCAGGCTATCAGTTGCCTGCGTCGGATTACGTAATAATTTATAGCGCGGGCAAGGCTACAATCAGATTCACGTCAATTACCGGTACTTACGGCGACTATATCGGAAGCATTGTTATAGATACTTCCAAAACGCCCGAAGATACGCAGACAGTGGATATAACGGTAGATTATAACGACGGAGCAACGCCGAACGCGACTTTGACCGCGGTTGTCGGCTCGCCTTTGGCAAAGCCGGCAGACCCCGTCCGCGACGGATATAAATTTGCCGGTTGGAAAGTTAACGGCGCCGATTACGATTTCACACAGAACGTAACAGAAGCGTTTACGCTTGTTGCGGAATGGGAAGTTGCCGGCGATATAGACCTCAGCGCAGGCGGCACGGTCAATCTGTATGAGTTCACCACAGGTACGGTACAGGGTAACACTGCCACTTACCGCGGCATAATAGTAGACGCAACGGAAAGCGGTGCAAAATTCGCACCCAGACCTGATAGAAAAGACGTTCAGGTCAATGCGGGCGTTAAGCTTAAGTTTAAGGTAAACGCAGGCACGACTAAGGAACAGGTAGGTATAAGCTTCACTGCGAATGCAGGCTCGAATTATTTGCCGACGTTTACTATCGAAATGGAAACGATAGGCGCGGACACCTACGCGGTTGTTACGCTTACATGCAACAGTTATCCTTCGACCATGACGGTAATTATAAACGCGTAAAGAAAAAAACACCAAAGATAAAAAACGGCAGCCTCAGGGTTGCCGTTTTGACGCTTTTCGGGTAAAATGTTTGTATGATACTTGACGAAGAATGTAAAGACTGCCTTTATAACAGTCAGATGAAAAAGGTTGAAAAAGACCAAAACGACGAAAGCAAGCTTGCTCTTTTCAAAGCAGGGGTAAAGTCGCTTTGCGCCAATCCGCCCGCGGACTACTGCGCGCCCCTTTTAATGCGCGACATTAACAATCTGCACTGTAAAATTTTCGGACGCGGCATTGACTACTCGCGCGAAAAGCGGCTTTTCAATTGCGCGCTGTGCACGCTCGAGGACAGGCTATACGGCAAAATAATATCTTCGCGCGAGCCCTTGCGCGAGGCTTTGAAATATTCCATGGCGGCAAATTACATAGATTTTGCGCGTCTGTCGGATTTGAAGGAGGACGCCGTGCCGCGCGTCGTTTCCGCCGCGGAGGAAGTTTTTGTGGACGGCGAAGTCTACGCAAGCTTTAAAGAGAAGCTTGCGCGGGCGCGGAAGCTTTGCTTTCTGCACGACAATTGCGGAGAAATCGTGCTGGATAAAATTCTTATCCGTGTAATAAAAAAACTGTATAAACATATAAAAGTCGTTTCTATAGTGCGCGGCGGGGCAATAATAAACGACGTGACTGTTGAGGACGCGGCGCAGATAAAACTTTACGACTTTGCCGAAGTTGTCTCAAACGGGACGGACGTCCCCGGCACGTATTTAAAGGAAGCTTCGCCCGAAGTTATAAATTTACTTAAAAGCGACGTGGTTATTTCAAAGGGGCTCGGCAATCTGGAAACGCTGTACGGCTCCGGCTACGGTATTTTTTACGCGTTTACCTGTAAGTGCGCGCACATTGCAAAAAGGTTCGGCGCGCCGCTTTGGTCGTCGGTTTTTACCGAGGAAAAGTCGATTTAAAATCTGTCATATCTTTTTATTACAATTGTCATAATTTGGTTGCTATTTGCAATTTGTTGTGTTATACTTAGTTTATTATCGGATAAGGTTCAAGAAAAAAATGAAAAAAGCGGTAAAAATTATATCTCTCATAGTTGCGCCCGCCGTACTGGCATGCGGACTGTTTGCGGGCTGTAAAAGCTGTAAAGGCAAAAAGGTGAATATGGAAAATAAGTCTATTATGCAGGATATAGACGTTTTCCCCGCCGTCACTGCCGATTACGAGCAGTACTCCGTTCAGGCTTATAACGATTATAAAGCCGTAGCGGGCAGTTACAGGGACGCCGAAGGAGAAATAGATATTCTGCGCGACGAGGTTATCGCCGCGGCAATTCCCGCCGCCGCAAAGCTTTACGCTTATGCCTGCTATAACGAGAGGACGCTTGACAGATACGTATTTTTCAGCGACATGGAGGGAACCACCGACCTCGGCTCGAACGGTAAAGCCGTGGCAAGAAGGCAGGAGTATTATCTCCGCATAAACGAACAGCCCGAAGTTACCTGCGGTTACCGCTATCACTATACGTTGAGAAAAGTTGTAAGCTCCAGCGGAATAATAGACACCTTCAAAGGTCTTTTCGAAAGCGCCAGACTCAGATTTACCGACAAGACCGACCTTTTGTACCGCTTCGAGGGGAACGACATACAGTTCGGCGACTGGCACGACGTGCTTGAAACGCAGATGTTGAAATGCGAATGGCGTACGGGCGACGACTGGGGTAAACCCGACGTAGTTATGCGTAAAAGCGACTTTGTCGCACCCGAAAATATTTTGGCGGATATAAACGCGCAGGCGGGCAACAGCGACCCGACTATACGCGGCAATATAAATATTCTTGCGGATAATATAATTCAGTTTGCCAGCATAACCGAGGACGAAAACTGCATAAATATCATGATGACGATAAACACCGACGTTGCAAACAAGGACGAAGCTTCCGTCAAAATGCTTACCCACGCCAACGACACAAGCGGCAACTGCTACTGGAAAAAGGGCAACGTTGAGGAGGATTCCTTCGGTATAGCCGTGGACACGGGACTGAGAATTATTTTCCGCGTCTGGAAAAACGGACTTTTCCGCAGTAATACCATAATAGAAAGATGGCGCGGCAAAACGCACGGCTTCAACGGCACGGCGGATTCGCAGATAACTTATTATTACAGCTATTCTGCGGACGACTGCGACATGACCGACAACATTGCCATGCTCGAACAGGCAAAAAAGGTCAAAGGATAAAACAAAGTATAAAAAAAGCGCGGCTTTACGGTGTATTTCATAAAGATAAAAGCAAGGATCTAAAACAGTCCTTGCTTTTCTTATTCGGTTTAGATTTATTCTTCTACCGCAGCGGCGGCGCTTTCGGCGATTTTCTTTTTGATTTGGTCGACCTTTTCGCTTACCGCTTTGCCGACGGACTGCTTCAGCTTCTGCGCAACGTCGGTCACGGCTTCCGTAAGCTTCTGCGCGTTTGTCTTTACTGGGTGCAGATTTTCGCGGATGTTTTCGATTTCCTGTTCCGTCCGAGCCGCAATGGAGTCTATGTCGCAGGAGGCTTTTCTCGCAACTTCCGAATTGCCGGAGGCAAGATTTTTGACTGCGGTAGACAGCTCGTCATATCTCCAAAGAATTTCCCGTCCGGCAGAGTCGGAAACGGGCAAAGACGACTGTTTTACAAAGTTTTTATCGGCTTTGACAAGCTTGGCGCAAAATTTAAGCGCTTTTTTATTGTCCTTGTACAGTCTGACCGTGCCGATAAGCGCGGTTATTTTTTCGTTAAGATTCATAAGCGCGGCGTAACCCGCGGGTGATTGCTGTTCCATAACGTTTTCTCCTTATTATAACTGAGTGAAATTATACACCGTCTGCGCTTTTTTGTCAACTGCGTTAAAAAAGCGGTACAAGCCGCGTTGACTTTTTTGCGGCGTTCTGATAAAATTCAATCGGGAGTTAAAATTTATGAAAGCTACTAATTGGGATTTAATGAAGCTTGCACAGGCGTTCGAAGGGGAGTTTTGCCTTTCGGATTTCACCGCGGAGGAGCTGGACGGACTTTTAAATCTGTTGGACGAAAACATGACGGTGGAAGAAATGCGCGAAAAGTACTTCGGATACTACGACGACGTAAAGGACAGGACGCTGGACAAACACAAATGGAGCGATTGAAAAAAAACGCCCCGCATGCGGTGTGACGCATGCGGGGCGGGCGTATTTTAACAAGGTTTACATTACCACAATGTCCTGTTCCTCGAAAAGTTGCTTATACTCTTTGGGGAAATGGTCGTCGGTGATAAGTACGTCTATATCTTCCAGATGGGCGAAAGTAAAGGGATTTATCTTGCCTATTTTAGAGCTGTCAAGCATCATGTATACGTGACGCGCTTTTCTGAAAACGTTTTTCAAAAGTTCGCTCTCAATCTGGCTGTTACAGGAAAAGCCCTGTTCGGGCGTGAACGCCGTCGCGGAAACCACCGCTATTTCGAAGTTTGTTCTGTCAAAGTATTCGCGCGCGGCGGGGGACGCCGTGGAAAGGTTGTCGCGCATAAGCTGACCGCCGACTAAGGTTAAATTGATATTTTTCTTCTGCGCAAGCTCCATGGCTACGGCAATGCCGTTGGTGAATACGTTGCATTTTATATCCGGCATTTCCTTTGTGAGGTACATCGCCGTCGTGCCGCCGTCCAAAAAGATGCTGGTGTTTTCGTCTATAAGCCCCGCCGCCTTTTGCGCTATTACGATTTTCGCGTCGGTGTTTATAGTCGTCTTTTTCGTATATTCTTCGGCGGAAACCTTTTGCACTTCCTTAACGGACATCGCGCCGCCGCGTATACGTATTATCCTGTTGTCTTCTTCCAGCTTCAAAAGGTCGCGCCTGAGCGTCATCTGCGATACGTCGGGGAAAACTTCTTCAAGCTGTTCCAGCGTTATTCTGCCGCGTTTGTCTATTACTTCGGCAAGCTCCTCTATTCTTTCCCTTTTCATATAACCCTCCTGTGTGAAATTTTAACAATTTTTATTTTTTATACACTGATTATAACAAAAAGCGTTGCCGAAAGTCAACGGAAAAACAATATTTTTCAGATAAGGCGTAAAAATAGTGTTAAAAATTTACACATTTTCCCTTTGCGCTTTTATACGGGTGCGAGTGGTGTCAAAAATGCTTGCATTTATATCGCGCACAACATATAATAATATATGTTTTTTAAAGCGTTGCGCGCGGACATAGCCGCCGCAAAGCGTTGCGACCCCGCCGCGCGTAACAAGTTTGAAATTTTTCTGACCTATTCGGGCGTTCGCGCGCTGTCTTATCACAGATTGGCAAACCTGCTTTACCGCATGCGGTTGAAGCTTCTCGCGCGGATATGCTCGCAATGGGCAAAGTTTTCTACGGGGATAGAAATTCACCCCGCGGCGAAAATTGCGGCGGGCGTGTTTATAGACCACGGTCACGGCGTCGTCATAGGCGAAACCGCGGAAGTGGGCGAGGGTACGGTAATTTATCAGGGCTGCACTCTCGGCGGTACGGGCAAGCAAACGGGCAAGCGTCATCCCACAATCGGCAGAAACTGCGTAATTTCCGCAGGGGCGAAGGTTTTGGGCAACATTACCGTCGGCGACTGCGCCAAGGTGGGCGCGGGAGCGGTGGTATTGCGCGACGTTCCCTCCGGCGCGACGGTCGTAGGCGTTCCCGCAAAGGTTGTCAGGGTAAACGGCGGCAAAACCGTGCCGGATCTGGCACAGGAAAAGTCGGACCCCTATCTTGCGGAGCTTCGGGCATTGAGGGAAAGGGTCGCCGCGTTGGAGCAAAGCCTGCAAAAATCGGATAATAAGGAGCGGAAATGAAAATTTACAATACGCTTACGCGCAGAAAGGAGCAATTCGTTCCCCTTGACGGGGGCAACGTTAAAATGTACGCCTGCGGAATTACCGTTTCCGGCGAGGCGCACATAGGTCACGGTTATCAGGCGTTAATCTACGATATAATGCGCAAGTTTTTGGAAAAACAGGGTTACAACGTTACCTACGCCCGAAACTATACCGACGTGGACGACAAAATAATCGCCAAAAGCAGGGAGACGGGTATTCCCGCGGACAAGTACGCCGCCGATATGATTAAGCATATAGACGACGTTATGAGGAAATTCGACGTGGACGACCCCACGCTCTGGCTGAAAGCTACCGAAAATATAGGCAACATAATAAAATTCATAAAAACGCTGATTGAAAAAGGTCACGCCTACGCCGCGGATAACGGCGACGTGTATTTCGATGTTTCAAGCTTCAAACGCTACGGCTGCCTTTCGAACCGCTCGGTGGAGGACATGCTTGACGGCGTGCGCGTGGAAAACGGGGAACAAAAGAAAAATCCCGCGGATTTCGCGCTGTGGAAGTCCGCCAAACCCGACGAAATCAGCTGGAATTCCCCCTGGGGCAAGGGCAGACCGGGCTGGCATATTGAGTGCTCGGCAATGAACCGAACGGCGTTCGGCGACCGGATAGATATTCACGGCGGCGGCAGAGATCTTATTTTTCCCCATCACGAAAACGAGATTGCGCAGACGGAGGCTTTGACGGGCAAGCAGTTTGCAAAGTACTGGACGCATAACGGGCTTATAAAGGTCAACGGTCAGAAGATGTCCAAAAGTCTCGGCAACAGTCTGCTTCTGGAAGATTTACTTAAAAAGTATTCTGTGGAAGCAATAAAATTCGCGCTGCTTCAAACCAATTACAGGAACGACATTAACATAACCGACGGAATTTTCGACGAGGCGGAAAAACACCTCAAAGAATTTTACGCCGTTATTGCCTCGGTCGAAAAAACGTTTGGCAAGGGCACGGGAGGCAACGCGGAAATAGACAGGCGCTTCGACGAGGTTATGGGCGACGACTTCAACACCGCGCTCGCCCTGTCGGATTTGTTCGGTATATTCAAAAGCATAAGCAAAAAGCTTGCCGCGGGCGATAGGACCGCCGCGGACGACGTTAAACAGGTCAGGCAAACGTATTCCCTTCTGGGACTTTTCAAGTCGGACGCGGAAAGCTATCTTGAATCCGTTTCCGCAGCCGGCGCGGAAATACCCGAAGAAATAAAGATGCTTGCCGAAAGGCGCTGGCAGGCAAAAGCAAATAAAAACTGGGCGGAAGCCGACGCGCTCCGCAACGAAATAGACAAAGCGGGCTATCTTGTCAAGGACGGCAAGGACGGCTACGAAATAATCGTAAAAGGGTAAAAATATGAAAAAATTCACATCGGAATCACTCAGAACATTATATCTCAAATTTTTCGAGAGCAAGGGTCATAAAATAATTCCCTCGGCTTCGCTTATTCCCGAAAACGACCCGACGGTTCTTTTTACCACGGCGGGCATGCATCCGCTTGTGCCCTATCTTCTCGGCGAAAAGCACCCCGCGGGCAACAGGCTTTGCGACGTGCAGAAATGCGTGCGCACGGGCGATATAGACGAAGTGGGCGACAGCTCTCACTGTACGTTCTTCGAAATGCTGGGCAACTGGTCGCTGGGCGATTATTTCAAAAACGAAATGATTCCCTGGTCGTTCGAGTTTTTGACTTCGCCAGAATATCTCGGTATTCCCGTAGAGGATATAGCCGTAACCTGCTTTGCGGGCGACGACGACTGCCCCAAGGACGGGGAGAGTGCCGCTTTATGGGAAAAGTGCGGAATTCTTCCCCGAAACATTTACTTTTTGCCCAAGTCCGGTAACTGGTGGGGCCCCGCGGGCACGACGGGTCCCTGCGGTCCCGATACCGAAATGCATATAATCCGCAATCATAAGGAGGCGGACAAGCTCGGCGCGTACGACTTCGATAATGCGCCCGCAGGCACTTTTTTAGAGGTGTGGAACGACGTTTTCATGCAGTACAACAAGAATGCCGAAGGCAAGTACGAGCCTTTGAAGCAGAAAAACGTCGATACGGGCATGGGCTTGGAGCGCACGCTGTGCATTTTGAACGGCAAGGCGAGCGTTTACGAAACGGATATATTCGAAAACGCTATCGCCGAAATAGAGAGACTGACGGGGTGCAGGTACGGAGAGAGCGAGGAAGTCACAAAGGCATTCCGCGTCGTTTTGGACCACGTGCGCACGGCTACTTTCATGCTGGGCGATACTAAGGGTATAGTTCCCTCTAATACCGACCAGGGTTATATTTTAAGGCGTATAATCCGCCGTGCGGTACGCTTCGGCAGGAATATCGGTCTGCCGCAGGGCGCGCTTAACAACGTTTCGAAAACGATAATAGCCAAATACGCGGACGTTTATCCCGAGCTTGCCGTAAACTCCGCGCGCGTTTACGAGGAGCTGGAAAAGGAGGAAAACAAGTTTTCCAAAACCTTACAGCAGGGCTTGAGAGAGTTTGAAAAGGCAACCGCTTGCATCGCGGCGGGCGGCGTCATAGACGGCGTTACGGCGTTCCACCTGTACGACACCTACGGCTTCCCCGTGGAAATTACTTGCGAAATGGCGCGCGAAAAGGGGCTTAACGTCGACGTCGGCGGTTACGAAGCCGCTTATGCCGAGCATCAGGAAAAATCCCGCGCGGGCAGCGAGGCGAAGTTCGCCTGCGGACTTGCCGACCACAAGGAGGAAACCACGCGCCTGCATACCGCGACGCACCTTCTTCACGCCGCGCTTAAAAAAGTCTGCTCGCCCGACATACAGCAAAAGGGAAGCAACATAACCGAGGAAAGGCTGCGCTTCGACTTCAACTTCTCGCGCAAGCTGACGCCCGAGGAAGTGGCGGAGGTGGAAAACCTTGTCAACGCGCAGATAAAGGCGGACGTTCCCGTCGTCATGCGGGAAATGAGTTTGGAGCAGGCAAGGGAGGAAGGCTTTACGGGGCTTTTCGAAAGCAAGTACGGCGAAACGGTAAAAACCTATTCCATAGGCGGGTTTTCCAAGGAAATATGCGGCGGCCCGCACGCGTCGCGCACGGGCGAGCTTGGCACGTTTAAAATAGCAAAGCAGGAAAACGTTTCCGCCGGAGTTAAGAGAATTAAAGCCGTTTTAATACAAAATTGACTTTTTTTCGCGCAAAACCGCCTTAAAACGGGCGGTTTTGCGGTAAAATAAAAATAATTCAAAATTTATAAAAAACTTTAAAAACCAAACACAAAACAGCTTGACAGAAATTTTATAAAATAATAAAATAAGTTTACGTTTTGAAGATAAAAATTAAAGTACGTTTTGTTTTGAAATACGCAATAAGGAGCTTACAATGAAAACCTATATGGCAAAAGCCGAGACAGTTGAAAGAAAATGGTACGTTGTCGACGCTGCGGGTATTCCCCTCGGCAGGCTTGCATCCAAGGTGGCTGCCATACTTCGCGGCAAAAATAAACCTTCGTTTACGCCCAACGTAGACACGGGCGACTTTGTAATCGTAGTAAACTGCGATAAGGTTGCGCTTACCGGCAAAAAGCTTGACGACAAGTTTTACAGATATCACACCGGCTATATCGGCGGCTTGAAAGAAATATCCTATAAAAAAATGCTCGCGGAAAAGAGTGACCTTGCCGTTTACGAGGCTGTAAGGGGCATGCTTCCCAAAAACTCGCTCGGCAGGGATATGATTAAAAAGTTAAGGGTATACAAGGGTGCGGAACACAACCACGCGGCGCAGAAACCCGAACAGCTCAAATTATTTTAAGGTAAAAGGTAGAGGTTAATATGGCAAAGGCTAATTTAAAGAAAAAACTTCAATTCTGGGGAACAGGCAGAAGAAAGAAGGCTATCGCCCGCGTTCGTCTCATTCCCGCAGGTTCCGGAATAATAGAAATAAACGAAAGAGCGTTTGAGGATTATTTCCCCCAGGGCGTTCTGCAATACGTTGTCAAACAGCCGCTTGCCCTTTTAGGCGTTGAAAGCAAGTACGACGTGCTTGTAAACGTATACGGCGGAGGTTATACCGGACAGGCGAATGCAATCCGTCTCGGTATCGCCCGCGCGCTGTTGCAGGCGGAAGAAGGTTGCCGCCCCGCGCTTAAAAAAGAAGGCTTCTTAACCCGCGACCCGAGGGTCAAGGAAAGAAAGAAGTACGGCTTGAAAAAGGCGCGCCGCGCACCTCAGTTCTCAAAGAGATAATTTTTTACGTACAAAAAAAAGACGCATACAAATGCGTCTTTTTGTTTGTTTTAAAATAAATGCGGTTGTGCCGTAAACCGTATTGTGCTACAATGTTTGCGGCGACGGTTTTTATAACTTATCAGGCTACACTTGGCTGCGTTCCGGCGACCGTACCAGCGCGTACGGCGCGCAATACCTGTCAGCCTCCGGCGAGTATGACGGTGCCTACCCCGCGCGACTGTTAGCTGTGCGGCCTGCGACTCACAAAGCGGTTGATAATTGTTATCACGCATGATAT
>ERZ777305.2672-NODE-2672-length-14352-cov-9.345947_pt1 | contig 14352 bp, 11 predicted proteins | sample MGYA00374965_ERZ777305 | MGnify/ENA primary metagenome ERZ777305 (study PRJEB29328, sample SAMD00013331) | mouse gut metagenome | study: EMG produced TPA metagenomics assembly of the Metagenome analysis of fecal microbiota from mouse which was promoted... | reverse complement strand
TGAAAATTGTACGTTTCGTTTTAGAAAGTTGTACGTTTCGTTTTCGCGATTATAGATAGCTCCGTAAAAAGTATCCTTGTGCAACGATCCGCGCGCGCTGTCTCCCGTCGCGTATTTTATCTTGCCTGCGGCGTTGTGTTGAACTTTGCCCCGTTTGCGGAGGCGCTTTCGCGTCCGTTTGGGCATGTTGTCGGGCGTATGGTGAGCCACCAACAGTTCGTCGGTCGCGGCCTTTACATCCTCGGTGAAGGTCGGCCACGGCTTTTCGAATACGGGTTTGCGCCCCTTGCTGTAGCGATAATACTCCTCCTCGGCGGCGTATTGCGCCCACAAGTCGTACTCCTTGCGACCGATGCAGGCTATTGTTATGGCGTCGATGCAATGATGGACGTGGTTCGTGCGCTCCTTTTTCGCATACTCCTCCTGCAAACCCCACATCTTGCGGAATTCGGCGGTCGTCGCGCCTTTTACGGTATATACGCGGTCGAAAACCGTCTTCAGGTAGAGGCGGGCATAGCGGCTTATGATGCCTATGTCGACTCCCTGACGGTTGGAGAAGCCGTCGGGCGCTTCGGTCATCGTGAAACGCTCGTATTTCTCGACCCGATAGTCCAACTCCATCTTGAGTTTGTGACGTCGTTGGATGGCGTTGTCCTTATCCTCTTTGGTCGCGGCGCTCTTGGAGTTGCGCGCGGCTCTCTCGATCTGCCTGCGTAAATCCTCGATCCTCTGCGCCCACCCGAGCGTTTCGATGCGAGCCATTATGGCGTCGCGGTCGGGCAATTCCGACGGCAATTTGCCCCGTTTCACGTCGCGGTTGTAGCGATTGTCGCACAGCGTCTTGTTTTGCAGCGAGTCGTCGCCTCCGCGCGAGCGCGGCACCGTGTGCTCGATATCGCACGTGGTGTCGGAACCGATGAAATCGGTGATGCCTATCTGCCGACCCGTGTAGAGGCATACGTGATTCTGTTCTTCCCAAAGTCTGTATTTCAGAATGTCGTTCTCGCTCGGATCTATCGGCCTACCGTACAGATTGCGGATCTCGTCGGCGAATTTGTTGTGCTCGTTCTCCCTTTCGCGTTGATATCGTTCGATGGCTTTGCGCTTGTTGGCGTTGTTGAGCCCGCGCGCGAACTCTATGTTGATCTTCGTCGACGGATCTATTCGACCGTCGTTCAAAAGCCGGTTTATCAGTGTTCGAAGGCGGAACAAGGCGCGCATGGCCATAGGATTGCGGACCGACGAGGTGCGCGGCGATCCGAGCAGGCGCATGCCTTCGGCATTGGGTTCGGCGTCGGGATAGGTCTCCGTCTTCGACGGGTGGTAGAGCCGTCGCATGTCGGCTTCGATGCCGCGTCGGCGCAAATATTCGTCGATTCGGCTCTCCTTGGTGTCGCCTTTCATGTAGGGGTTCGGCCTGAAGTCGGCTACGATTGCCGCCACATCTCCGACGATCTCGCGTCGGAGCGACTCATCGTTCCGCGCGTCGGTCGGCAGAGCCGCTTTAAGATTGGCGCAGAAGACCGCTTCGTCGTAACGATATCCGTCGCGCAAGTAGGGCAGTATCTTGTCGATGGCGTTGAGGCTCAGCGACGCGTATCCCTGCTTCGTCGATATCGCGGCGAAACGGGCGGCATCGTCGTCCGAAAGTCGCAGGCGATCGGCAGCCCACTGTTTCAATTTGTCTTCGTCGTCGAACCAAAACAACGCATGCCATACGTCGTCGACTATGCGTTCGGGACTCTTGCCGTCGGCCAAAGTGTAGAGGCTGCATATCGTCGCTATGTAGTCTTCGCCGAATATCTCCTTGAGCGCGGTCGTCATCGGACATCCCGCTACCGAGTCCGACATGCGGTAGTTGAATCTGTAGGGCGCCTCGCTCGCGTCGCCGTCGTAGGCGTATGCGCTTTTGCGGCCCGCGATTCGCTTGGCTATATCTTCGAAGTCGAACATCGGTTTGCTCTTGCGCATGAACAGCGGCATGATCGCTGCGCGCTCCTCGGCGACGAGGCGGCGGGGCGCATCGTCGTGGGGAGTAGTGATGCGTATGTTGTTCAGAAACGAGAGCATGCGGAACTCCTCGTATCGCGGATGCGACAGCGGACAGCGGCTCTTGCTCCTCTCGAACGTGCATTTGCCGACCGACCCTTTCTGCGATTTCAGAGGCCGTTGATGGAATATGGCTTTTCGCAACGCTTCGGTGAGCTCGGGCGGCAGTTCTTGACGCCGACATACGGCGTCGAACTCCGCTTTGTAGTGTTCGTTGCGCGACGTGTAGGTGCCGCGTATCTTGCCTCCGTCGCGGTAGAGACGATAGAAATATTCACCCAAATATTCGCATCCGGCCTCGCGCATCGCCTCGGTCAGCGACGCGATGCCTTGCTTGACGTCGCCTTCGCTCTTTTCGGTCTCATCCTTGCGGTTGCTCAGGAAACCACGTCTTTGTGCCATGTGGTAGAACGCGCGGCCTAATGCGTAACGGTCGGCCCTGACCGACATGTCGAGTCTCTCGGTCAGCGCGCGGTATCGGTCGCGGTACGGATTCTTGTCGCTCGTCTCGTCCGTGCGCTGCCATGCGATGAAAGCGTCGTCGAGCGGATACTTTTTGTGTGATTGCCAGCGGTCCAGTTGTTCGTCGGTGAGCGGCGGACACAATTCGTGGCGCACCAGCACCCGCAACAGATCGATCTTGCGCTTGCGACGGCGGCGGTATGTTCTGCGAAGCGCGCGAGCCTCGGTGCGTTGCTGTACGGCGGGTTTCTCGACGCCCTGATCGCGCGCCACGCCCTCCTGAAATATGCTTACGCCTTTGTCGACGAGGCGGCGTGCATCTCCTTCCCGCTCTATTACGGCCCAACCGACAGAGTTGGTGCCGAGGTCGATTCCCAATACTTTTTCCATAGGTTTCTTCGCTTTATCCGCAAATTTATGGAAATATTTTTGCATTTCATAATATTTGTATATCTTTGTGCTGTAAGAATTTCTACATCTTACCACAATAAGGCTACATGCCGAAGGTTTATACCTATGTCTCCCGCTTCGGTGGGAGCTTTTTTTATGACCATTCATTCGGTTGCGGGCGAGCGTGAAAATTCGGTTTTATTTCCTACCTTTGCCCTTAATACAAATTATTCCTACATGAAAAATATCGACTCTTTTCGCATTTTGACCGCTCTTGCCGTCGCAACCCTTTTCGTCGGTTGCTTCGGCCGCGATGCCGTCGGCGACAGCGACGGAGCGCTGACTCAGGCACCGTTCAACCGAGTGACGCTGGAGGATGATTTCTGGCTCCCGCGCCTGCGCACGCAGAAACGCACGCTGGTGCCTTTTGCGTTGGACAAGACGGAGCCTGCGGTGGAGAACCTGCGCCGCACGGGCGCTTTTCTGCGGGGCGAGAAGTGCGAGTTGCCGTTCGTTCACCGCTACATATCGTCCGATCTGTATAAGGTGATGGAGGGCGCGGCCTATCTGTTGGCCATAGAGCCCGACCCCGAGCTGGAGAGACGCATGGACGATATAATCGACATCATCGCCGAGGCGCAGCAGGAGGACGGATATCTTTACGAGTCGCACATAACGGGCGTGGCGAAGCACCAAGGCTGCGATCCTTTCGGCGGCGGGGGCATGGGCGACAAGCCCTACTCATGGGTGCTGCACAGTCACGAACTATACGACATGGGCCACATGTACGAAGGCGCGGTGGCCTATTATCAGGCCACGGGCAAGCGCAAGTGGCTCGACGTGGCGGAGAAAAACGCCCGACACATAGCGCGCGTCTTCTTCGAGGGCGATCCCGCCTATAACGACGGCGAACCCGTGAACCAAGCGCCCGGGCATCAGGAGCTGGAGCTCGCGCTGGTGAAGATGTTCCGCGTGACGGGCGATTCGCTCTATCTCGATATGGCCAAACGATTCATCGACATTCGCGGCGTGACGTTCTGCCCCGAGGGGCGCGGCGTGATGGCGCCCGAATATGCACAGCAGCATCTGCCCGTGCGCGAGCAGCGCGAGGCGGTGGGGCATGCCGTCCGCGCGGCATACATGTACTCGGCCATGGCCGACGTGGCGGCCGCGACGGGCGATTCGACGCTGATGCCCGCCTTGGAGTCGATATGGCACGACATAGTGGACAAGAAGATGCACATCACGGGCGGTCTCGGAGCCGTGCCCGGGATCGAGGGCTTCGGTCCCGAATACGTGCTGCCCAACAAGAACACTTACGACGAGACGTGCGCCGCGGTGGGCAGCGTGATGTTCAACTATCGCATGTTCCTGCTCACGCGCGACGCCAAATACGTCGACGTCGCCGAGGCTGCGTTGTACAACAACGTGCTGGCGGGCGTCAATATCGAGGGCAACAGGTTCTTTTACGTGAATCCGCTGGAGACCGACGGCCGCAAGGCCTTCAATCACGGCCGCAAGGGGCGTTCGCCGTGGTTCGACACGGCATGCTGCCCCTCCAATATGGCCCGATTGATCCCGCAGGTGCCGGGTATGATATGGTCCTATGACGAGGACGACGTATATTGTTCGCTCTATGCGGGCAGTTCTGTCGCCCTGCCTCTCGCGGGCGGCGAGGTTCGGTTTACGGAGCGTACCGCCTATCCGTTCGACGGCGACGTGTCGATCGAGGTCGACCCCTCGGTCGAGGGCGAGGAGTTTACTCTGTGGCTCCGCATTCCGACGTGGTGTTCGGGCAAGGGATTCGTGGCGGGCAAACTCTACAGCTACGCCGACGGCTTGCATCCCAAGGCCGAGGTGCGGGTTAACGGCAAGCGTGTGCGCGTCCGCGCCGACCGCGGATTCGTTCCCGTGCGGCGCGAATGGCACGCGGGCGACGAGGTGACGTTGTCGCTGCCCATGCCCGTGCGTTACAACGTGGCCGACAGCCGTGTCGAGGCCGACGTGGATAGGGTATGCTTCACCCGCGGTCCGCTGGTCTTTTGCGCCGAAGCGGTCGACAACGAACATAACGTCGGACGCTATTATATGAAGCATATCGGTCGCGAGTGCGAAGTGCGTCCCTTCGACGACGGCGTGCTGTGCGGTGTTCCCTGCGTGACCGTCGAGGCCGACGCGGCGTTCGCCGATAGCGAGGACACGGCGTCGTTGAAGCTGGTGCCGTATTATGCGTGGGACAATCGCGGCGACGGAGCGATGAACGTATGGTTCGCCCGCAGCGCCGACACGGCCCGCGAGTCGTGCGCCATGACGACGGGCGACATAGCCGACGTGCGAGCTTCGTTCACCTATGCGGGGGATGACGAGTACGCCGTGGCGGACGGCAAGGTTCCCTCCGATTCTCACGACACCTCGATTCCCCGCTGGACGAGCTGGCCCCGACGAGGCGAGGCGCAGACGGTGGAGCTCGTATTGAAAAAGAGCATGCCCGTGGAGAGCGTGTCGGTATACTGGTATAACGACGAAGGCGGAGTGAAGTTGCCCGTGTCGTGGAGCGCGGAGTATCGTTCCGACGGCGAGTGGCACGAGTTCAAGCCCTATGTGACCGATAGTTTCGGCGTAGCGGGCGACCGTTTCAACATGGTGCACCCGTCGGAGGCGATCACGGCCGACGCTCTGCGCCTGAAGATCGTTCCGCGCGACGATGCGGCGGTCGGAATACTCGAAGCGGAGATAAATTAACGTTTGAAGATATGTTGGAAAAAGGTTTGAAATACGAGAGCGTTGAGACAGTGTGCGACGCGAATACTGCCGTCGCGGCGGGTTCGGGCGATCTGCCGGTCTTCGCCACGCCCGCGATGGCGGCGCTTATGGAGAATGCGGCTATGATGGCCGTGGCAGGGCATCTGCCCGCAGGATCCACGACGGTGGGGACGGAGATCGGCGTGTCGCACGTGAAGGCTTCGCCCGTGGGGGCGCGGATCACCGCGTCGGCCGAACTGGTCGAGGTCGACGGCCGTCGGCTGGTGTTCGCGGTGCGGGCATGGGACGAGCGCGGAACCATAGGCGAGGGGAGCCATACCCGTTTCGTCGTCGACCGCGACCGTTTTATGAGTAAGTTGGAGTAAAGGCCGCAGCCTGCGGGCGTAATGCTTTAAGTGATATTACTATCCTCGGCGGCTCGCACCTTCGGTGCCCCCCCCCAGCCGCCGAGGATATATTTTATGGTTTGTTCTTTCTCGCTATTCGCTGCCTTATTCGGCTGAGCGATTCGGGAGCGATTCCGATGAACGAGGCTATGATTTTCATAGGCACGCGATTTACTATGTCGCGGTATTCGGCCAGCAGATTCAGATATCGTTGTTCGGGCGTGAGGGCGTAGAAGGCCAGCAACCGCTCGTATGTGGTTATGAACAGCTCTTCGCTCATTCGCTGTACGATGCGTTGCGTCGCGCGGTTTTTGTCGACGAATTCGTCGAACTGCCGACGGGTGATGGTGTAGATCACGCAATTCTCCAACGCCTGAATATCCACCGTCGGCGATCGGCGTCGCAGAAACGACGGATAGTCCACGGCGAAATCCTCTTCGAAACTGAATCCGACGGTGTGTATGTCTCCGTTGGCGTCGGCGAAAATGTAGTGCACCCCTCCCGCCTCGATATATCCCAGTCGCGCGGCCCCGTCGCCTGCGCGGCAGAAGAATTCACGTCTTTTGTATTCGTGCCGTTCCCCGTGCCGCAGGCAGAATTCCCTGAACGGACCGTAATCCTCTCGGTCGATGTATGTATTGAGATGTTTCATAAAAACTTAACCTGAGTTAATGATATTTTTACGAGGGGGGGGGTAATTTTGTACAAAAATAACTAATATCCATCCAAATGAAACATTTTTACGCGATTATTTTTACCGTTGTCGTGTGCGTGTCGATGTCGTCGTGCACGGCTGTGAGCATAATCAAGGATGCCACCACGGTTTATGAAGCGGCCGCCGAGCTGAACGACGGAACGATGGTCGAGGGGCGTATCCACGGCGGAAACTTCGCGAGCAACGCCAAGAAGGTCGCCATCAAGTCCGACAAGACCAAACATAAGATCGCGAGCAAGGATATAGCCGTGCTCTATCTGTGGCGCAAGGATTATCCCGACCGCAAGAACGCGTTGGTATATCGTCCCTACAAATATGTCTACAAGTGGCGCGGCACGACTCGCAGCCGCGATATGAAGGCCGCGTGGATGAGTATCGAGGCTGTGGGCGAAGATCTGCTCATCTGCGGCCGCGGCAAGTGGTACGGCGTGGATAAGAAGGGCGGCGCGCTGGTCATTACATACGATCGCGATTACGGTATTCAATACGTGGCCGCGAAGTCGGGAGCCGATTCGATGGAGTACATCGGTTCGAGCCGCACGAGCGAAAAGAACATGCGCGCGCGTCTGTTGGAGTATCTGATCGACGATCCCATACTTTGCGAGAAGTTGGAGAGCGGCGAAGTGAAAGCCACCGATTTCGACGACGTGGCCGATAAGTATCGTCCTGTAAACAAGTAGCCTATGTTGCGCAGAGCATTTGCCGCAATGGCGTTCGCGACGATGTCTGTCGCGAATGTCTCGGCGCAGCAGGACAATTCGCCGCGATACGGTTTTTATTCGGCGATAGAGACGGGTTACGAGTTTTTCTCGAAGACCTATCGCAACTCGGGGCAAAGTCTCGATTTAAATACCCGATACTATTTCGGCGAGAGGGTTTATGGCGCGTTTCTGCTCCACGGCGGATTCTATTCGGGCGGTAAGAGAGTGAGTTACGACGCGGGCGGCGCACAGCGCGAAACGACGCTTCGCAACGAACTGAACGAATGGATGGCGGGCGTCGGCGCGGGACTCGACCTTTATCGCAGCACGACGGGACGATCGACCGTATATCTTACGGGGACGGTCGGTTACGGCATGAATACCGAGGAAAAAGAGGTGTTCGTGTCGGGTGCGGAGAGTTATTTCGACCGCAAGCACAAGGGTTTCGCGGCGGCGGTAGCGGCGGGTTACGACTTCAAGCCGGGCGGCTGTCTCTTTTTCGGCGCGGCCGTGAACGGATATTACATCGGCGATCGGGTGAACTTCGCGGCTAATATCAGGGTCGGATTGTCGTTTTGATCGGTTGCCGTCGCAGGCTCGGCCGTTCGGCGTGTGACGGCGCGAGGCGTGGATATGAGGCCAAATAGTTGACGCAAAATTTTGAGTATTGATTTTTTTGCATTACTTTTGTGCCGCTTACGAGCGAATGATTGAGCTATGGTGTAATGGCAACACAGCAGATTTTGGTTCTGTTATTCCAAGTTCGAGTCTTGGTAGCTCAACCGAGGAGAAAGAGGCTTTGGGGCCTCTTTTCTTTTTGTTGTGCAGATATGTTCGGGCGGCAGCCTGCGGGGAACGCGAACGAGCGTATGCGAGATTTGCGGGCCTCCGCGGGGCGAGGCTGCGGCCCGCACGACTCTTGCGAGTCGTAGTTTGTTTTCAAATTCAATATTATGGAATTTCGTAAGGCTGTGTATTCCGATGTCGACGAGATAGTCGAAATTGTAAAGGGCGGGCAGGAACGTTTGCGTGCGCAGGGTATCGACCAATGGCAGAGGGGATATCCGAATCGCGGGAGCATCGAGGCGGACGTGGCTGCCGAGGTCGGCATGGTCCTTTGCGACGGCGGCCGAGTGGCGGCGTACGGCGCGGTGATCTTCACGGGCGAACCCGCATACGAGGCCATATCGGGTGGCGGGTGGCTTACCGATGGGCCTTATGCGGTCGTGCATCGTCTGTGCGTGGCGGCGGATTTCCTGCGAGGCGGTTGCGGCGTCGAGTTCATGCGTCGTGTCGAGCGGTTAGCACGCGGACGTGTTCCGAGTGTGCGTATCGACACCCATCCCGACAACGCTGTCATGCAGCGTCTCGTAAAACGCATGGGGTTCGTACATTGCGGCGATGTGGTTATCGAGAGCCGTCGTCTGGCATACGAGAAGATTTTGCCCGCCCCGATGGCGGAATGACGCGTTATGTCGCGAAAAATAGTTAACTTCGCACGAATATTAACCTGAATACCGTTATGAAGAAAACAGTGATTTGCGTCGCGATGCTCTTGGCCGGCATGTCGGGCGTTTCGGCGCAGAATAAGGAGGGAGGCATCAGCGAGGCCATGTTGGAGCGCATACGCAGCGGATACGCCGCCACTCCCGAGCAGAAGGCCGTGAAGAACGCTCTGGCCTCGAATTCCATCGCCGCGTTGGCCGTCAACTCCGAGAATCTGGCCATGTGCGACACTCATTTCTCGCACCGCGTGACCACGCGAGGCATCACCAACCAGAAGTCGTCGGGCCGTTGCTGGCTCTTTACGGGACTGAACGTGCTGCGCGCGAAGATGATACGCGAGTACGACCTGCCCGAGTTCGAGTTTTCGCAGAACTATTGTTCGTTCTACGATCTGTTGGAGAAATCCAATCTCTTTCTTCAGGCCGTGATCGATACCCGCGACGCGGGGTTGGATGATCGCAAGGTCGACTGGCTCATGAAGAACCCCATCGGCGACGGCGGACAGTTCACGGGCGTGTCGAACCTCATCATGAAGTACGGCGTGGTGCCCAAGTCGGCCATGCCCGAGACCTACCAGAGCGACAACACGAGCGGAATGACCTCTATCCTGAAACAGAAGCTGCGCGAGTATGCTTTGGAGTTGCGCGCGATGCAGCCCGCGAAGATTCAGGAGCGCAAAACCGAGATGCTGACCGAGATCTACCGCATTCTGGTGGAGTGTCTGGGCGTGCCTCCGACCGAGTTCGAGTGGACGTATTACGACAAGTCGGGCAACGAGGTGACCCGACGCACCTACACTCCCAAGAGCTTCTATGACGAGTTCATAGGCGAGGATCTGGAACGCAACTATGTGATGATAATGAACGATCCTTCGCGCGAGTACGGCAAGGTGTACGAGATCGAGTACGACCGTCATGTCTATGACGGCGAAAACTGGCTCTATGTCAACCTGCCCATCGAGCGGATCAAGGAGATCGCCATAGCTTCGATAAAGGACAATACGGCCATGTATTTCTCGTGCGACGTGGGCAAGTTCATGGATCGCGCGAAAGGCACGCTCGATTTGAAGAATTTCGATTACGAATCGCTGTTCGCCACCTCGTTCCCGATGGACAAGCGCGAGCGCATACAGACCTTCGCCAGCGGATCGTCGCACGCCATGACCCTTATCGCGGTCGATCTGAACGAGGCCGAGGATCCCGTCAAGTGGATGGTAGAGAACAGTTGGGGCGCGTCGTCGGGATATCAAGGTTGTTTGATTATGACCGACGAGTGGTTCGACGAGTATATGTTCCGTTTGGTGGCGGAACGCAAGTACGTTCCCGAGGATGTGCTCAAGATGCTCGACCAGAAGCCGACGCTTCTGCCTGCATGGGACCCGATGTTCTCGCCCGAGGAGTAGGGTAGGATGCTTGTTGAAACAGAATCGCGCGAAGCCTGAACTTCGCGCGATTTCGTTTACATGGCCAGCCGTTCGCCCCAGCCCATGACGGTATATTTTCGGTCGACTTTCTCCATCTTACGGAATGTCAGCCAAAAAGCCTCGCGATGGTCTATCGTGTGTCCCATCTCGTTTTCGTGGCCTGTTATCGTCATCTTGGGCGCGAATCCGTTCACGAGATCGTTCATGCGGTGCGTCCAGCAGTTTACGGTGAGCACGTCGACGCGGGGGATATGTTTGCTGATGTCGACGATCCATTCCATGTCCTCGGCGTTGTATTGGTCGCCCACGTGAGCGAATGTCTTGTTCTCGTCGGTGGTCACCACATATATGTTGTTCATCATCTCACCCTGATGCCCGGGCAGTATCTTTACTCGTAACTTTCCGTCGGGCAGGGTCAGCTCCTCGTCGACGATCCGTTCCGACCTGATGTGCGTTATGCGGTCGTTCTCGGGCATGAATTCGGTGGGGGCCACGACGGGTTTCCCCGCGTCGAGGAACATCTTTACGACCGCGGGATCGCCGTGGTCGCCGTGGTTGTGCGTGATGAACAGCACGTCGCATTTGTCGACGATCCGACGTATCAGCGAGTCGGGGATCAGCCTTTGGCCCTTGCACGATCCGCGCACGACGTCGAAGGCTATGGTGGCCGAGCGGGTGCGGGCCACGAAGCCGTCGTTGTAGATCTTGTATATCTCAAGACCTCTCTTTACGGGCGCCGTCATCTCCGCTATCGTTTTGCCGACCCGCGAGTCGAGGAACTTTCGGAACGCCTCCGTATTGTCGTATCGAGTCTCGTGCAGCAGGGCGTCCAAGTTGTACAGCGCGAGTTTGCGGACCAACGGCGCGCCCTCGACGGGCGGATTCTCCGTCAGGGTCCGGTCTATGAGGTCGAACATCGCCTCGGCCTGCTTGTGCAGATATATATCCTCGTTTCCCCAGAATGCGCTGCGGTCGGCAGCGTTTTTCTCCTGCGCGCGCAGCGCCGCGGGCGACAGTATCGCCGCAATCAGAGCGCATAGTAATAATTTTTTCATTTTCAGTAGCGATTGAATTTTCTCGGCGGTCGGAACGTCGTCTCCCATTTCGAAAAAGGAACCCGAAGAGAGGGTTCCTTTTTTCGGAATTGAGAGGATTTTCGGCTGCGTGTCCGAGCCGAAATACCCCGTCGTATTACAAGTTCTCGATGATCTCCTTGTTGGTGTATGCGTCGGCGCCGTAACACATCTTGAGATATGCCAAGCCGCCCAAGTAATCCTCCTCGGTGAAAGAGTCGGTCGCCTCCTTGGCCACCGCCACTTCGTAACCCAAGCAATATGCGTCCGACGAGGTGTGGCGCACGCACATGTGGGTATGCAATCCCGTCATGATAACGGTCTTCACGCCCAACTCCTTCAACAGAATGTCGAGGTCGGTCTGGAAGAAACCGCTGTAACGGCGCTTGGGAACGACATAATCCTTGTCCGAAACCTTCAGTTCGGGAATGACCTTCGCCCCTTCGGTTCCTGCGATGGCGTGGTCGCCCCACAACTTGAGCTCGCGGTCGATGCCGGCGATGTGGGCGTCGTTGCAGAAGATGACCGGTACGCCTGCCGCGCGTGCGGCGTCGAGCAGTTCGGCCGTGGCGGGAACTATCGCTTTGCCGCGATCGCAAGCCAAGGCGCCTGTAACGAAGTCGTTGAGCATGTCGACAACGAGGATGGCGGGATTTTCAAATTTCTTCATCTTATTTGTAGGTTTGTTGATTGACAATACAAATATAAGGCTCTTTGATCGAAAATTCGGTGTCTGTGCTTCGTTTTTTCGAAAATTCGCACGATTTTCAGAGCTTCAGTCCGCCGAAGACGCGGCGTCCGACCATGTATCGCAATATGATCGACGAGCGGTATATGTGTCGCGCTTCGGTTTTTCGGCCGCTGCGTGTCGCGCGGCGTTTGGCGGCGAGCGCGCGGTGCATGGCGAAAAAGTCGCGGTAGGCCCGCAGCGTGGCGGCGGCGAGAGCGAAATCGCCCTTTACCGTATATATTATTGCCGACAGCATGTCGGTCAGTGGCCTCACCGCCGCCGCGAGCAGGCGTTGCGCCGTCGGGGCGCATTTGAAGAGCATCGCCAGATTGTTGCGGTAATTGAGGTAGAGTTTGTCGGGCGATTCGTTGGGCAGCGTGCCGCCTCCGAGATGATATACCGCGCTGCGCGGTTCGACGACTATCCTGCCGCCCGCGAGCTGCATGCGCCAGCACAGGTCGATCTCCTCCATGTGGGCGAAGAAGTCGGCGTCGAAGCCTCCCGCCGCTCGGAACCGCTCCGCGCGACAGCAGAAAGCCGCGCCGCTCACCCAAAATACCTCGCGCGGAGAGTCGTATTGCCCTCGGTCCTTTTCCACGGTCGACAGTATGCGTCCGCGGCAGAACGGATAGCCGAGTATGTCGATGAATCCGCCGCAGGCTCCCGCATATTCGAAACTATCGCGTTCTGCGTACGACAACAGCTTCGGCGCGACGGCCGCCACGGTCGGGTCTTTTTCCAAAGCGTCGAGCAGCGGATCGGTCCACCCTTCGGTGACCTCCACATCGGAGTTGAGCAGGATGAAACACTCGGCGTCGATCTGCGCGAGCGCGCGGTTATACCCCTCTGCGAAACCGTAATTGCGGTCGAGGCGTATTATTTCGACGGTAGGGTAGCTGTCGGCGAGAAAGGCGACCGAGTCGTCGGTGGAGCCGTTGTCGGCCACCACGATGCGTATGTCGCGCGGCGTGCGCGTCACCACGCTGCCGAGAAAGCGTTCCAGATGCCTTCGGCCGTTCCAGTTGAGTATGACTGCCGCCGCGCGCATCATGCCTTCTTGGCGGTGGGTTCGGGATTTATGAGCATCTCGGGCGTCTCCGTCGCGTCGTCGTCACGCCCGTTCGCGAAACGAGCCGCGCCGTCGTCGCCTTGTCTCTCTTCGGCGTCGAGGTGCGTGGGCGGCGTGTATTTCCAACGGCGGTGCGACCACATCCATACCTCGGGCGTGGCGATGATGTCCCTTTCGAGCAGACGGATGTAGCGTTCGGTGATTACGTGGTCCTCCACCTGCTCCACGCCGTCGTATATCTTTATCAGGTCGCCTTCGTAAACGCCCGCTTTCAGTCGGCGAGGCGAGAAATAGTATACGGGCAGATCGTATTTGCGGGCCAGCAACTCGGCGCCGTTGTAAAACACGGTCCATTGATTGAGGAAGCGGTACCAGTGGAAATTGAGGCGGAACGTCGGATTTTGATCCGATATGAGTCCCATGATTACGGGGCGCGTGTCGCGATGGTCGATGAAGTAGCGAACGATTCGTTTCATGCTTACCAGCTTGACGTTGGTGTGCTGGCGGATGCGCTTCATCAATTCGTCGAAAACGGGATTCTCGATTCGGTGGTACACGGCGACGAAAGTATGGTCGCGGCATACGAGACTCATGGTGCTGCCCGCTTCCCACGATCCGAAATGAGCCGTCATGAATATCACGTTGCGGTCGCCCACCTCGCGCAGGATGTCGTCGGCGTTGTTGAAACGTATGCGGCGGCACAGCTTTTCGTCGCTGATGCCCGCTTGGCTTATGATGTTGATTATCTGTTCCGACAGATTGCGGTAATTGAGGGCGCAGATGCGTTTGAGCTCCTTTTCGGTCTTGTCGGGGAACGAATTGCGCAAATTGGTCATTATCACGCGGCGGCGGTAGCGTAACGCGTAACGCAGGGTGAAGTAGAAAATCGGGCCGAGGACATAATGCCGCATGAAGTAGGGCAGCATGGCGAAGCCGCGACATATCGTCCATAATATCTCGACTGCGATTTTCTGTATGAATGTCAATTCGTTATCCGTTTCGTTCATTTTCATGACGTAATGTTCGTTTACAACAGTCGTTTTCTCGTCTCGGCATAGCCCGAACAAGTTTCGGCTCTGCGCTCG
>ERZ777305.2670-NODE-2670-length-14373-cov-3.019486_pt1 | contig 14373 bp, 12 predicted proteins | sample MGYA00374965_ERZ777305 | MGnify/ENA primary metagenome ERZ777305 (study PRJEB29328, sample SAMD00013331) | mouse gut metagenome | study: EMG produced TPA metagenomics assembly of the Metagenome analysis of fecal microbiota from mouse which was promoted... | reverse complement strand
TATCCTTCTTGGCCTTCTCACTCATATTTTTCTTTTTCTCAAAGATCCAGCGGACAACACCCCCCAGCATCATCGGAGTGCTCAAGTGAATGGGAAGGTAAAGTCCCACCGCAAAAGGCAGCACCGGAATTCCAAGAACCTCTACCACAATTCCGATAAATGCTCCCGCAAACACCAGGTTCCAGGGAAGATTTCCGCCCATAACACCTTCCACAATCATCTTCATCAAAGTTGCCTGAGGCGCCGGAAGCTCCTGAGAGCCATAGCCCCATGCAGCGCTCAGCAGATACAAAATCGCTCCAATGGCAATAGAAGATGCTACAACACCAATCAGCTCGCCAATCTGCTGCTTATAAGGCGTCGCGCCTACAATGTAACCCGTCTTTAAATCCTGTGAAGTATCGCCGGCAATGGCTGCTACGATACAAATAACAGATCCGATGGCAATCGCAGCCGTCATACCTGCCTGCCCCACCTGTCCGGTCGCCTTCAAAATCATTGTGGTCACCAGAAGCGTTGCAATAGCCATACCAGATACCGGGTTATTGCTGCTTCCAATCAAGCCTACCATACGGGAAGAAACGGTAGCAAAGAAAAAGCCGAAAATAACAATCAAAACTGCACAAAACAAATTCACCGGAACGACCGGAATCAGCCACAGCAAAACAGCCAGTACTGCTACGGAAATAAGAATCACCTTCATGGAAAGGTCCCTGTCTGTACGCTCTCCCGTTCCCGCGCCGCCTTTACCATAGCCCTTCATGGCCTCCCGGAAGGTACGGAGAATCAAAGGCAAAGACTTAATCAGGCTGATCACGCCGCCGGCCGCCACTGCACCTGCACCAATATACTTAATGTAATTCGTCCAGATAGCAAAAGAACCGCCTTCTGCATACAGCTCCGCAACCGTCACTTCCGCCGGGAACAAAACAGAGCTGCCCCCAAACAATACAATCAAAGGCATCAGCACAAACCAGCCCGTAATACCGCCGGCAAACAAATAAGAAGAAATCTTAGTACCGCAGATATAGCCTACACCAAGAAGCGCCGGAAGTACATCCATTCCAACACCAGATCCGGGATAGGCCGGAATCTCATAGTGCACCTCGCTGGGGAACATCTTCAAGCCGTCCGCCACAAACTTGTAAAGGGCCGCAATGCCAAGGCCTTTGAAGACAATGCCGGCCTTTGCGCCTCCCTCTTCACCTGCCAGAAGCACCTCCGCACAGGCTTGTCCCTCCGGATAAGGAAGCACCCCGTGTTCCTGTACAATCAGGGCCTTGCGAAGAGGCACCATAAACAAAACGCCCAGGGCGCCGCCGATGCCTGCAATCAGCGCAATCTCTACCAGAGAGGGCGATTCCGTCCCCCACTCGGAAGCCCACAAAAACAACGCCGGCATGGTAAAGATGGCTCCCGCAGCCACAGACTCTCCCGCAGAGCCGATGGTCTGCACCATATTGTTTTCCAAAACGGAATCCCTGCGCAGAATCACGCGGATCACACCCATGGAAATTACGGCTGCCGGAATGGAAGCCGAAACGGTCATTCCCACCCGCAGGCCCAGATAGGCGTTGGCCCCTCCGAACAGTACTGCCAGGAGAATGCCCAGTATTATGGACGTGGCCGTAAATTCCGGCAGATTCTTCTCCGCCGGAACAAAAGGTTTGAAACTGTTGTCATTCATATTCTCTCTCCTTTTTGTTAAAATTCCGCCTCCCTTTTCCCGCAGAAGGCGAAACGCAAATCATGGGTTTTATTATACCACAATCCGCCAGGATTTGACAACTGTTTCTATTGGAAAAACACGGCCGGGAAATCTGTACCTTTTCAGATAAGATTTCACCCAAGCAGAAGCCTTTCCAATTCCTTCACATCGGCCGCCAGAATCTCTGCCCCGGCCCCGGACAATTCCTCTTTGCTGCCGTAACCGTAGAGAACACCGATGCTGTGAATCCCGCTCTCCCGGGCGGCATCCGCATCATGTCTCCGATCCCCTACCATCACGGCCCTTTCTTTATGCGAAGTCTCCAGCTCCTCCAAAATTCCTTCAATCATCTGGGATTTCTGAAGCTCCTCACTGCCCATGCGCTGCCCCGCAATTTTGCAGAAGCAGGAAGTCAGGCCGAAGTAATCCAAAATTTCCCTGGCCGTTCCCTCTCCCTTATAAGTAGCCAGACAAAGACGTTTTCCGGCAGAGTGCAGCCGGCTCAGCATTTGCGGAATCCCGTCGTAAACCCGGTTTTCAAATTTTCCCTGTCTTCCGTAATATTCCCGGTAAAACCCAGTGGCTTCTTCAATCTCTTTCGGCGTAAATCCGTAAAATTTCTGAAAGGACTCCTTTAGCGGCGGTCCGATAAAGGCACACAGCTTCTCCCAGTCCTTTTCCGCTATCCCGAATTTCCCCAAAGCATACCGGACCCCGCCGGTGATTCCCACGGCCGGATCCGTCAGCGTCCCGTCCAAATCAAAGACAATCGTTTCGTACGTCATAGTTCCAGTCCCTCGTCCACTATCAGGTTCCCTCCGTCCGCAGCCGACGTGGCCAAAAAATCGCAGCGCTCATTCTGCTCATGGCCCGCATGCCCCTTGACCCAGATAAACTGCACTTCATGAGGCTCCTTCGCCTTCAAAAGCCGCTGCCAGAGATCCGTATTTTTCACCTGGCCGGAACTTCTCTTCCAGCCTCTTTTTACCCAGCTCTCAATCCAGTGACGGTTAAAAGCGTTCGTCACATACTGGGAATCGGAATACACTTCCACCCGGCAGGGGCGGTTCAGGGCTTCCAGCCCAGCAATCACTGCCATCAGCTCCATCCGGTTGTTGGTGGTCCTCACATATCCCTGGCTGTACTCTCTTACGTGAAGCGTTCCTTTGGCATCTTCATAAGTCAAAATAGTCCCGTACCCGCCGGGGCCGTCGGGATTGCCCCGGGCTGCCCCGTCCGTGTAAATTTTCACCAGCATATCTGTCCTCCGCCTTTAATCTACATCCGACGTACAGAACGGACACTTATCCGCTTTTATGTGAATCTCGGACATACAGTGGGGACATACCTTGGTGGAAGGCTCAGCAGGGGCTGCCGGCGCCTGTTTCCGGTGCAGCTTATTCATCTGTTTCACCACCAGAAAGACTACAAAAGCCGTGATCAGGAAGTTGATAAGGCCCGTGATAAAGCTTCCGTAAGCCACCGTGGCCGTAGCCTCCTTGGCCGCCTCCAGGGTCGTATAGGAATTTCCGTCCAGGGCGATAAACATATTGCTGAAATCCAGCCTTCCCGTAAAAATGCTGATAACGGGCATCACAATGTCGTTTACCAGGGCGCTGACCAGAGTATTAAAGCCGCCGCCGATGATCACGCCCACTGCCAGATCGATCATATTGCCTTTTAGGGCAAACTCTTTAAATTCTTTCAACATTTCGCTTCTTCTCTCCTTTACAAAAAAGGGCTGCCGCAGAATAAGCCCTTTGGCCTTTCCTATATATAAATACAGGAAATGCCTGTAATACAAACCCCTTCCTAAATCAGGAAATACTTAACCAGGAACAGCAAAGCCAGTATATACATGACTACGCTGATCTTCTTATCCTTCGCCTTTCCGGAAACCAGGTTGAGAACCACATAGGAAATGACTCCCATGGAAATACCTTCGGAAATGCTGTAGAAAAACGGCATAGCTGCGATACAGATAAAGGCCGGGATTCCCTCTGCGAAATCCGTAAAATCAATATTTCCCACCTGGTTTACCATGTAGAATCCTACCACAATCAGGGCCGGAGCCGTGGCAAAGGACGGAATGGCAAGGAAGATGGGGGACAAAAACAGGGACAGGGCAAACAAAGCAGCCGTCGTCATAGCCGTCAGACCGGTCCTGCCGCCCTCGGAAACACCGGAAGCGCTCTCTACAAACGTAGTCGTCGTAGACGTACCCAGAACCGCACCGGCGGTAGTTGCCACCGCATCCGCCATCAAGGCACCCTTGATATTGGGAAGCTTGCCGTTCTTGTCCAGCATGTCCGCTTTGGACGCCACGCCGATAAGGGTTCCCAAGGTATCAAACATATCCACAAACAGGAATGCAAAGATGATCACCACAAACTCCGCCAGCGGAATAGCCGTAAAATTCAGCTTTGCGAAAATGGGAGCAAGACTGGGAACAGAGAGCCCTGCAGAAAAATCGGGAAGCAGTCCGTAAAAGCCCAGATCCGGATTGGGAACGTAAAGACCCGCAAACTGACAGAGGATCCCCAGCACCCAGGTAATCAGGATACCCCAGAGAATATTTCCCTTCACCTGCTTGATAACCAGAACAGACGTAATAAGCACGCCGATAATGGCAAGCACTACGGTGATTCCCACGTCGTTCATGGTAGCTCCTTCTATAGCTTCCAGAGAAAACAGCTCCACCAGGGTAGCGCCGCCTACCACAATCTTAGCATTCTGCAGGCCGATAAACGCAATAAATAGTCCGATTCCCACAGATACCGCTTTTTTCAAATTGGCCGGAATGGAATTGAAGATGGCCTCCCGTACACTGAACAGTGACAAGAGAATGAAAACCACACCTTCCACAAATACGGCCGCCAGGGCCGCCTGCCAGGGATAACCCCTTCCCAGTACTACGGTGTATGCAAAATAGGCATTCAGTCCCATACCGGGAGCCAGCGCAAAGGGGTAGTTTGCAAATAGGGCCATGCACACGGTGCCCAGGAAAGAAGCAAGAACCGTAGCCGTGAAAACCGCTCCCTGATCCATGCCGGTGGCACTTAAGATACTGGGATTGACTGCCAGGATGTACGCCATGGTCATAAACGTGGTAACACCCGCCAGAACCTCTGTTTTCACTGTGGTTTTGTTCTCCTTCAGTTTAAACATTTTTTCTAACATTTTTTTCCCTCCTATGTAGAATTAAGAACACATCTCCTAGTCTAGCACACTTGCCCCAAAAGGTAAATCATTTCTTATAAAAAAATCAAATTGTCAAACTACAGTCTTTAAACATACCGATATTCACCCAACTCATCCATTCCGTAGAAATCACCGTAGTCCAGTTCAAAAACGGATTTCTCCGACAATTTGCCGGAAATATCGATCTGGTTTTTAATCAGGTACTGCCAGAATCCGCTGTGGGAAATATCCCCTTGGATCTGGACGCCCTTGACACGCCCGTCCCTTACAATTACTTTTTGGTAAGCATTGCGGCATTCCCGGGTAAATATAAGGCTGTCCTCTTTGGGCTCCACCTCCCCCACGGAGAGCATGGCCAGACCGAAGAAATTGACGGTATTTTTGATGCAAAATGTATCCGTGTACTTCTGTCTCTGTCCGCACATATTGGCCGCAGCGATCCGCCCCTGATCCATGGCATTGGGCCAGATGCCCGAAAGTGCCGTCACATCCCCGGCCGCATAGATATGGGGATCGGAGGTCTGCAGATACTCGTCTACCACAATCCCCCGCTCTACCGCTAAGCCGCTGCCATCCAGAAAAGCCGTGTTGGGCCGTACGCCCGCCGCGCAGACCACGAAATCGCAGAGGATCTTTTCGCCGTTTGACAGTTCTACCGCCGTAATCCGGTTCGCATCGTCCACCACGGAACCGCTTGCACCGATTCCCAGCCGGAACTGCGCCCCCGCCTTCTCAAAAAGATCCTGGTATGCTTTTGCGGAAACTGCGTCTGTCTGCAGAGGCATCACCCGATCCGCCATCTCCGCTATGGTCACCCGGATGCCCCGTTCCAGAAGGGCGCAGGCTACATCCAGTCCCACCAGGCCGCTGCCTACGATAAAGACATGCTTTGCATGAAGCTCTCCAATGGCCTCGTTCATTTTCACCGCATCGCTTAAATCCCGGAATCCAAATACATTGGCCGCCGTGCGGAAGCCCGGAATGGGCGGAATCCCATAGACGGATCCCGTGGCAATCAGCAGCTTCTCATAGGGCTGGTATCCCTGTTCCATGATTACGCGGCGCTCTTTGGGATCAATGGCCTTGGCTGTCTGGCCTCGGCCCCACATGATCCGTTTCTTTTCAAAAAAGTCTTCCGCTACAAAAGACAATCCCTTTTCGTCCCGCTCTCCGCCCAGGTATTTGTGCAGCATGCAGCGGGAATGGGAATATTCATCTATGGACATCATCTGGATGGGTATATCCGGCTTTAAGAGACGAAGACGCTCTGCCGCCGCCATGCCGGCAGCCCCGGTACCGATTATCACATAAGGTCTCACCATGCCTACACCTCCTCCACGTAAATGGCTTTCTTGGGACAGGCTGCCACACAGGCCGGGCCTCCCTCCCGATCCATGCAGAAGTCGCATTTGACGATTTTCTTCCTGGTTACATCAGGCTTCGGAATCCCGTAGGGGCAGTTCATCACGCACATAAAACAGGCCCCGCAGCGCTTCTCGTCATAAAGTACATGGCCGCTTGCTTCGTCCCGGTACAAGGCGCCGCTCATACAGCTCTCCATGCACTTGGGGGAACTGCAGTGCCGGCAGAACATGGGCAGATACCCTCCCTTCCCGTCATTTACAATCTCATTGCGGGACTCGTTGGAGGGATCTCCAAAATCCAGCGTCTCCACCCCCGCCTTTCCGTCCGTTCTGTGGCTGTCCATACAGGCCAGGGCGCAGCTTTTACATCCGTCACATTTGGAAGCATCAATTAGAATTCGTTTCATATGGTCCCCCCTTTCTAGATCTGCAGGCCTTTACGCTTATCCGCAATGATCTGTTCCAGGATATCTGCCGCTTTTACGGGATCCAGCTCCACAATCACCTGTCCGCCGGTAATATCCTTTAAATCTTCGGTGAGAACTTTTACAGTCAGAGCGCTGCCCGCAATAAAGGGCTGCTGCCCCAGATGCAGCGGCAATCCCAGGGCTGCGCCGAACATACCGTCCGCCAAAGCCTGTTCCTCCAGCCACTGGGGCGCAGACAGCACCAGGGGAAGCTGGGGCAGATCGATATTCAATTCCTTTGCCAGGGCCGTGGCCACCATCTCCAGACGGCCGATGGCCAGGCAGGGACCGAAATTCAGTACCGGGGGAATCCCCAGGCTTTTGCAAACTTCTTTCAGCCCTTCTCCGGCAAGCTCCGCTGCTTCCGGCGTCATCAGGCCGCAGTTCTCGATTCCTCCGGAAGAGCAGCCTGCGGAAAGTACGATAATATCCCGTTTAATCAGTTCTTTCGTCAATTCTACCGTGCACACGTCATGCCCCAGGGCCGTCAGGTTGGAACAGCCCACCACGCCGGCTACACCCTTGATTTTCCCGGACACAATGAGGTCCAAAAGAGGCTTCCAGGATTTTCCCAGGAAATCATAAAGCGAGCCTTCGCTGACTCCGGTGAGGGTATTTTTATTTCCGTGCTCCGCAAGCAGGCGCAGCTCCACCTGGCCCCGGCGTTCCTTGTAGGCTTCCACCACCGCATCCATCACCCGGCTGCTAATCTCTTCCCTGCTGCCAAAGGAGAACTGCATCAGCTCCGCATTGGCTTTTTTCGCCACATCGTCCAGGCAGATCTGCTTGATTTTCAAGGCATCGCAGATAGGCTCAATCCCAGGAAGGGTGCAGTTAAACTCGGAGAGAACCGCATCGATAGCTCCCGTAGCCAGCACTGCCTCGCTGGTGTAATTATTGCCTGCATGCCCGTCAAAAATGTCCGTATAGTGGACGCCCCGCAGCTGCAGATCCTGGCCCACGCAGGTACATCCTACCAGCTTAAATCCCTTGGCGCCGGCAGCCTTTGCCTTCTCCAGCGCTTCCGGGGAGGCCAGACGCTCCTGGAGATCCACAAAGATGGAATGCTGATGGCCGGTAATCATAATGTTGATATAATCCGGATCGATCACATGCAGTCCCACAGGGGCCATGCGGATCTGAGGCTCGCCCAGCATTACGTCATTTAAGAGATTGGTTAAAGTCAGCCCGTACAGTCCTGTGGAAATGCCAAGCCTTAAGCAGGTCATGAGCATATTCACCGGATCGGAATTTAAATTGGTGGAGCACTTCACCACGCCGGCGAAAACCTCGGACTTGGCGCCCCCGGGCAGGATGCCCAGCTCCTTCCATTTCCGATAGCGGGGGGCATAGGCCAGCTTTTCGATCAGCTCCATCTCCTCATAATCGGGCTTGTACAGATCGGCAAGCACCTTCTCCGCCACTTCCAGAGCCATTTTATGTAAATCATCCGTCTCCTCAAGGCCAAATTCCCGCACCAGCAGGCGCAGGGCGTTCTCACCCTTGATAGCCCCTTTGGCAAGAGCCGTATGTTTCAGATTCAGAGCCGTATTTTCTACCACGTGAATGTAGCATCCGCTTCCGCTGGCTACCGCCCGCAGAAGATTGCGGGTAACAATCACATCCGCCGTAGCACCGCAGATTCCTCTTGGAGCCGACGGGGTAATCCGGCAGGGACCGTTGGAGCAGAGACGGCAGCACACGCCCTTTAAGCCGAAACCACATTTCGTCTTCTGTCCGTCCACCCGGTGGTGGGACGTTTCCAGAGGCAGCCCTGCAATAAATTCCTCCAGGGGCTTGTCCGCGCTTTTACAGGTGTTGCATCCATAGCATTCGTTCATGTTGTTCCTCCTTTGTGTAATGAGCTTATTTTCCAAGGACTAATCGCTTACGACAAGCCCTTTCTTTTCCGCAATTCTCTACGGCCTCTTTTCAAAGATATTCCCGTTTTGCCTTCTCCTCGTATTCTTCCAGCAGCATATTCCGCACCTCCATCCGAAACGGTATGGTCTGTGTTGTTTCTTTTTCCTAAAAATCTCCTTTCATTATACGGCTTTTGCATCTTTCTGGCAAGATCCGAGAAGTGTAACCGCAGAAATCTGCTGCTTATTTTTTTCTATCAAGGGAATGGGAATGCAGATCTGCCTTCCTTGGAACTTATTTATTTTAACACAAAAGAAAAAAAAGGAAAAAACAGAAAATACCGTCCTATAAAAGAACGGTATTTCCGCAAGCGAAACATCTATTTCTCGTTGATATAGTTTATCAACCCCTCAGCCTTGATAATCTTCTGCATAAATTCCGGGAACGCCTGGCCCTGATACTCCTTTCCGGTCGTCCGGTTGTAGATCCTTCCGCTGTCAAAATCTACCTCCACCTGGTCGCCCTCCCGGATATCTTTTGCCGCCTCCGGACACTCAATAATGGGAAGGCCGATGTTGATAGCATTGCGGTAAAAAATCCGGGCGAAAGTCTCCGCAATCACACAGGATATACCGGATACTTTGATCACCAGCGGCGCATGTTCCCGGGAGGAACCGCAGCCGAAATTCTTATTGGCCACCATAATGTCGCCGGGCTGCACTTTTTTCACAAACTCTTTGTCAATATCCTCCATGCAGTGTTCTGCCAGCTCCTTGGGATCCGCGATGGCCAGATACCGGGCGGGGATGATGACATCCGTGTCTACATTGTCTCCATATTTAAAAACGCTTCCTTTTGCCTGCATTGGGTTTCTCCTATTTTTAGTTCCGCATTCGCCCTTCCAGTGCCCTCTTGGAGAAGAATCTCCAGCCACATTCTGCGCCTGTATATTCTTCTGGCACTGGCCGGGCTTCTGCTGTTTTTAGTTCCGCATTCGCCCTTCCAGTGCCCTCTTGGAGAAGAATCTCCAGCCGCATTCTGCGCCTGTATATTCTTCTGGCACTGGCCGGGCTTCTGCTGTTTTTAGTTCCGCTTCCGCCTTCTCTTTTATAATCCCAGCTCCGCCGGAGCAGAGATTTTTCCGGTTACTGCACTTGCCGCCGCTACGGCCGGGCTTGCCAGATAGACCTCAGAGTCCACATGGCCCATACGGCCCACAAAGTTCCGGTTGGTGGTGGAAACACAGCGCTCGCCTGCCGCCAGGATTCCCATATAGCCTCCCAGACAGGGACCGCAGGTGGGCGTACTGACCGCCGCCCCGGCCTCGATAAAGATTTTCAGCAGGCCCTCCTCCATGGCATCCATATAAATCTTCTGGGTTCCGGGAATTACGATACAGCGAAGTCCCTTTTTTACCTTTCTTCCTTTCAGAATAGCCGCCGCCGTCCGCAGATCGTCCATCCTTCCGTTGGTGCAGGATCCGATCACTACCTGGTCAATGGCAATCTCTTCTTTCACTTCATCCACTGTCCTGGTATTTTCCGGCAGGTGGGGGAAGGCCACCGTAGATTTCAGGGTGCTCAAATCAATGGTGTACGTCTCGTCATACTCTGCATCCGCATCCGCCTCATAGATCCGGTACGGCCTTTGGGAATGTTCCTTCATATAAGCCACGGCCAGATCGTCTGCCGGAAAGATCCCGTTCTTGCCTCCTGCCTCAATGGCCATATTGGCAATGGTAAACCGGTCGTCCATGGACAAATTCCCCACACCTTCCCCCACAAACTCCATGGATTTGTAGAGGGCGCCGTCGACGCCTATCATTCCGATAATATGAAGGATCACATCCTTGCCGCTGACCCATTTGGAGGGCTTTCCCGTCAGGTGGAATTTGATGGCGGAAGGCACCTTAAACCAGGCCTTTCCCGTAGCCATCCCGGCTGCCATATCCGTGCTGCCTACGCCCGTGGAAAACGCGCCCAGGGCGCCGTAGGTACAGGTGTGGGAATCAGCGCCTATGATGCAGTCTCCCGCTACAGTCAGCCCCTTCTCCGGCAGCAATGCGTGTTCAATCCCCATCTCTCCCACGTCAAAATAATTGGTCACTTCATGCCTGCAGGCGAATTCCCGTACACATTTGCAGTTTTCTGCCGACTTTATGTCCTTGTTGGGGATAAAATGGTCCATAACCAGGGCAATCTTGTCTTTGTGGAATACTTCCTGCGCCTTTAATTTTTCCATCTCCCGGATGGCCACCGGGGTGGTGATATCATTTCCCAGCACCAGATCCAGGTCCGCTTCAATGAGCTGTCCGGCTTTTACCTCCGGAAGGCCTGCATGAGCTGCCAGAATCTTTTGCGTCATTGTCATTCCCATCTTGTTTCTCCTCCTATTGTTTATACGGGCTTCTGATGATTCCAGTTCCGCATCCGCCCTTCCAGCCCCCCTTCCTTAGAAGGATTTCCAGCCGCATTCTGCGTCTGTAATTCCTTCTGGGGGCTCTCCGGGCTTCTGCTATTTTGATTTTAGTTCCGCATCCGCCCTTCCAGCCCCCCTTCCTTAGAAGGATTTCCAGCCGCATTCTGCGTCTGTAATTCCTTCTGGGGGCTCTCCGGGCTTCTGCTGATTCCAGTTCTAAATTTGCTTTTTATTTTCTTGTATTCTAACACACTTCCAGATATAATTGAAATATATAATATAAATATTTATTATAAGTTATACTTATATCAAAGGAACTGCCCTGCCGGGCACATCGCCAGAAAGGAGCCGACCTGTGAACCAGAACCTTTCCCTGTACCGCATTTTTTACGCCGTCGCCCTGGCGGGAAATATTTCCAAAGCTGCCGAAAGCCTTTATCTAAGCCAGCCTGCCGTCAGCCAGTCCATACGGAAACTGGAGCAAGCTCTAAAAACGGATCTTTTCCTGCGGAATTCCCGCGGCGTGCAGCTCACCCAGGAGGGAGAAGTGCTATTCTCCCACGTAAAATCGGCTTTCCAATCCCTGGAACAGGCGGAAAGCCAGCTTAAGCTGCGCCGGGAGCTGGGCGTGGGACATCTGCGCATCGGCGTCAGCTCTACGCTGTGCAAGTATGTCCTTCTACCCTATCTGAAAGATTTTATCAAGCGCCGCCCCCATGTCCGCATCACCATCGCCTGCCAGTCCACCGGCCACACCCTGAAGATGCTGGAAGAAGGGGATCTGGACTTGGGACTGATCGGAAAGCCCCAGAAGTTTAAAGATCTGGAATTTCACCCGGTGCGCCAGATTCAGGATACCTTTGTGGCCTCCAAAGGATATCTGGAAAATCTTTCACGGCTCCCGGATGAAGCAGCCGGCTCTTTCCTCACCCGCGGAACTTTGATGATGCTGGACAAGGATAATCTCACGCGCCGGTATCTGGACAGCTGCTTCCGGAAAGAAAATCTGGTTCCGAAGCATATTCTGGAAGCTACCTCTATGGATCTCCTCATTGATTTTGCTAAAATCGGTCTGGGGATCGCCTGTGTGATCCGGGAGTTTGTAGAAACCGAATTAAAATCCCAAAGCCTCGTAGAGCTTCCCTCTCCCTTTCCCATTGCTCCCAGGGACATCGGCTTTGTCTTTTCCCCCGGACGGGAATATCCCGAACTCTGCCGGGAACTGATAAGCCCCTGTCTCAAAACCCTTTCTCCTTAAGCTCCGCAGCAATCTGCACGTAGGCTTCTGCCACATCAAATCCCTTGTAATCCTGGCGCTTCAAATCAATCATATCCCCATGGGAAATACCACGCATCCATTTGTTTCGGAAAACACCCCGGAATTCCCCCCACTTGGCGGAATCCGTGCTGACAAGGCCGTCGTTCTCCCCTTCCAGGGGGCGGATCAGGCACCAGGGAAAGGCAAGCAGCAGGTGGCTCCAGGGATATTTCATCCGGGAAGCATAGCTCTGATAGTATACCTGGGGATCGTCCGGGGTCTCTTTATTAAACCGGGCGCTCTCTGCCGTGGAAAACTGACGGGTGGCTGTATAAAAGTCCGGGTTCCGATCCCCGAATCTCAAAAAAGTCCGGTCAAAGCACCCGGCCACAAAACGGTAAAGCCCGTCCGGAAGCCGGCAGGCATAGTCTACAAAACGGCAGCCCCGGTGAGGCGTGCTCATCGTGGTCAGGGAAGCCACATAGGGAGCCATGTGAAGGTGCGTAATGGCATAACGGGCATCCAAGCCGCCCTTGGAATGGGCAATGATGTTGACCTTTCCGGCTCCCGTTTCCTCCAGTATCTTCCGTATCCGGACGCGGATATCTTCCCCGTTGCAGGCAATGGTTCCAAATGCCTCTTGATTTCCGTAGTAAATGACGGCTCCGTTGCGCATCAGTTCCCGGGGAATCCTGCCCCAGTAATTGAAATAGCGCAGATCCCGGAAACCGATGCCGTGCACCATCAAAAGCGGATACCGGGTCTTACAAATCTGTGTGTCCGCCCGCAGCCTGCTTTGCAGCACCTTCTCCCGCTCAAAGTCATACTCCTCATAGACCAGACGGCAGGCATAGAGAAGAACTGCCAAATTGACCAGGGGAATCCACATGGTCAAGAGCATCAAAAGCCTTCTTCCAATACTCAGCCGCCTGGAAGTAAAAAAGATCCGCAGGGTTCCGGCCGCCATCAGGGAAAAAATTCCGCAGGCAGACAGAACCGCTCCGGCAATCCGAAGCCCCGGACTCAAAGCCTCCAATACCGTCCCCCGGATAAAAAGATTCACAAAAACGGGAACCTGTACCGCCATGCCGTAAAAGCCGCAGTAGATAAGCCTTCTTCCGCCCAGCATCATACGTACACGAAAGCCCGTCTTTTCTTTATCAAAGACGGGCATAAACAGCAGCCAGAGATATACAAGAAAACCCCCGGCCGCTGGTACAGACAAAAGCAAAACACGGACTGCCCCGGGATATCCGGCGTCCGCCAGAGCACCGGACAGCAGGGCAATCAGGATAACACTATTTAACATGCAGGGAACCGCCAACGCCAGAAATAAGCATCCCCAGAATTTCTTCATAAGCCTGCTCACCTTTTCCCACGGTCCCTGGAGGCTCTTTTTTTGCGCTGGATATCAAAAATACTCTGCATAATCTTCTCCCGCTCCGCTTCGTTCAGCTCAATGAACTGGCAGCCGTACACAAATCCGGACTCTTCCTTGTCCGTAACCCGCAGAATCTGGCAGAGCAGAAGGGAAATCTCCCGTTCCGGCATCAGCTGCACTTTCAGGAGAAATTTATCGCCGATATGGCAGGCATACTCCGTGCCCACACAGGCGCCGCCTACACTGATGTTTAAAAGCCTGGCCGGCTCCTCCGCAAAACTAATTTTCCCAACAGGTGTAATGCTGGCCTCCAAATCCGTATCCAGACGGAAAAAAGCTCTGTCATTTCCGATTTTCACAAACGTCAGATCCTCCACCCGCCAGATCAGATTCTCTTCCGGTGTAACTGCCCCCTCCAGGTAAACTGCCTTTGCATCCTGATCGCTGTAACCCCGGATTTTCACATTTATGGTTTCCTCTTTCCGAAAGACATCCCCATCAGAATACTGGTAAAGCCGGGCCGTAGTACCCCGGATCTCCTGCAATTTGGCCACGAAAAGCAGACGTTCCTCCGCAGTCATTACCTCCACCCGCATACCGGAATACTGTTCCACTTCCTCCGGCTGCGGCTTTTTTTCCTTTTCCTTTACCGGCTCCGCCTTTTCCTTTTTTCCCAGAAACCCAAACAATCCCATACTATTTCTCCCGCCACT
>ERZ777305.2666-NODE-2666-length-14397-cov-2.636801_pt1 | contig 14397 bp, 5 predicted proteins | sample MGYA00374965_ERZ777305 | MGnify/ENA primary metagenome ERZ777305 (study PRJEB29328, sample SAMD00013331) | mouse gut metagenome | study: EMG produced TPA metagenomics assembly of the Metagenome analysis of fecal microbiota from mouse which was promoted... | reverse complement strand
TCCGATTTTTTCCAATACGCAACGTCCGCTGTTAACTGAGAAAGTTTTGTCAGATTTGAGCTTGAGCGGTAAACGTCGTTTATCAATTGATTTGTCGTCGTGGGAATCTCTGATTCTTTGGCGATTCTGTGGCCGCCTGCGGTCGAGCCGTCATGCACCCGCACTCGTTTCTCTGTCGTGTCCACGGTCACCTCTCGATCGTGACCTGTGAACGACGTATGCTCGGCAGAAGTTCCGCCTCGGAATTGAATGATTTTCAATGGCATCAGCTAAGACCTCCTAGATCAACCAATTCAGGGATTTGCCCTGCGGCACCCGTAGCCCCTGTTTGTCCTCTCGGTATTTTCAACACAAAGCTTGGGGCCTCGGCAGTGCCACTCTTAACCACCGAGGGAGACGCACTTGCGTCGAGCATCTCAACTGAAATCGTAATTACAGGGGTGGCACCCGTTGCTCCAGTAGCACCCGTCGGGACTCCAAAGGTAAAAAGCGGAGCTTCGTCGGTGCCCGACTTCGTAACGGTCGCTGCACTACCGGCCGGAAGGGTTGTTGATTCAATATCGATAATGGGTGTCGCCCCGGTATCGCCCTTGTCCCCCTTCTCGCCTTTAAGACCTTGCGCCCCGGTAGCACCCGTCTCCCCTTTCGGACCAACAAGCTCTCCCGCGTTAACCCAAGACCCAATGGTAGTAGTTACTCCATCTTCATCCGTAACCTCTTCCGTCGTCCAAACATAGAGGTTAAGTCCTGCTAAATAGACTTTTCCTTCTTCCCCCTCAACTTTGGAAAGCGACTCATAGTCGGGATAGGTTCCGGCCACCTGAAGGCCGTCGCCCTTGTCTCCCTTCTCGCCTTTAAAACTACCGAGCTTGGGCGACAAAGTAGCCGTTCCCGCGGTAGGGTCTACTGCTACAACGGAGAAAAAATCTCCGATTGAGCTGACCACATGGTCGCCGACCTTGGTGTTGACAGCCGGCGTGATGGAGCTAATCTCAACGGTCTGCGAGCCCTCAGCTGTCACTAAATAACGGAAAGAAAAGCCAGCCGTAGCGTTGGCTTCTAAGACTTCCTGGCGGATTGTCTCCAGCTCTTCCGCAACACCCGCGGCACTCTCAACGATCGCCAAATTGTCAGACACTGCATCGACAGCAGAGAGTTTCTCCTGCACAGCCGTGATCTTTTCCAGGTTCTCTGACACCGCCGTCACATGGTTGATGCCGTCCGAAACCGTCCCGATATCGTCCAGTGATCGATAGACCGTTTCGATCGTCGGCCAGTTCTCGCTGACAGCATTCACATCAGTAATGCTCTCGGCAACGGTAGTGATGGACGCAAGGTTCTGGTTGGTCGTTTCCAGAGTTGTAAGGTTGTTTCTCAGAGTGGTGATGTCGTCTGCCTTCGGGCCCAGAGCGGCGATATCAGACGAAATACCCGATAGCGTTTTGAGGTACCCGCCCTCAATTATCGGCATATCCTCAGGCGCTTCTGTAACGAGACCGAGATCGAGCGTCGGAGAAGAGAACCCCTGCAAATCCGAAGAGACAATCCTAATGTCTTCCATGTTGTTGTTGACGTTCTCGACTTTCTCAATGTTGTCGCCCACGGGGTGGATGCAGTCGTCGATATGGTCCGCAACCTTCTTGATGTAGCCCTCAGTAACCCGAGTCTCACCGTCGATGTTTGTGTCCGTGATCGCGCCCAGGTCAAGCGTATCTGTCTCGAACCCCCTGAGATCGGAGCCGACTCGGTGGATTTCATCAATGTGATGCGCGTTCGTCTGAAGATCTGCAACATGTGGGGCAAGCACGTCTGTTGCTTTACCGATCACCTCAACTCTAGCCAGTACCTCCTCGGCTCGTGCCACTGCTGCATCGATCGCCGCCTTGTGGATATCGATAAGCGCCTTGGTTTCCTGAATCTCCTGCCACGTGGCGGAGACATTCTGGCCGGTGGAGACAACCTCGTTGTAGATTGCCTCCGCCCGCTGAGCGTAATCAGCCGCTCTGTTCGCGACCTCCAGAAGATCAGACATAACCTCCTGTGGTGTTTTCTCGCTGGTGAGAGGAACGATCAGACAGCGGCTCAAGGTCTCCTTGAGCTCCTGGCAGATGATGGTGAGTTTGTCGTAGGCGTCGTTCAGCGACTCAGGAAGGAAACCGTCATGGTTAGTCAGCACCAGCTGTTGGTCAATCGCCGTGTCCGAAGTGATCGCAACCCTCACACCTTTAGCGGGCGCATCCACAAACACTACCGAGCCCCCGGCTCTTTCGTCCTGGTTGCTGTTCAAGGTAACAGTGTAGTCCGTGCCGTAGCGCAGAGTCACCTCTTCATCCGTAACGCTGGTACCGGATGAGGTCTTGACTACCACATCTGTTTCACGAATCGCCTTGAAGGAAAACGGGAATTCCTTGAGAATCCCGTTTCCTATAGTCGGACCCGCTTTGCGGGGAATGTTCTGTACGGCCATTGCAAGAATCCTTGTTTGTTTGAAGGATTCTTGCAGACAGGCCGCCTCTCAATGCAACGATCTTTACTTACCGGTAATCAGGGAGAAGTACGAGTCCCCTTCCTCAATCAGGTTGTAGCCTTTGATCGCCTGGTTGATTGGCGAGACAGGAATACCCGTCCAAGAGCCGAGAGCGGAGATGAAATCCCGCAGCGCTCTTTCCGTGAACTCCTTATCTTCAAAGAGAATACCCTGAGCGTCTTTGAGCGCCTTGGCTGAGTCCGTGTACTTTCTCATCGCAGTCGGGCCGCGATATCCGTAGTCGCTCATTGCCGAAGCGAACTCACGTACACCCCACACCATTCCCGCATCGAACTGCAAGGAGGCAATGGCCGCGCCTTTCAGGTGCTTCACCCAGAATTCGTCCTCGTCATCGTCGTCCTCCTGCCCGAGAAAAGCCGCCGCCGCTTCCCGAATGCCATACTCAAGCACGGGCTGGAGGATGCAAATCGTGAGAATCTGAGCAGCCGCTTTCATCGTGCTCTGCGTCTTGCCTGACACGACCGCAAGGTTCAGCGCGGTATTGAAGAACGTATAGAAAACGGTGAAGAGTTTTTGCCAAGGGTTGCCGCGCTCGACCGCTGATAGGTCTCCAGGGCGTCCCGAGCCCTGAGAGTTCATCACCGCCCAATCCGCAAGGTCCACAGCTTCAGCGTCAGAGTGCCCCTCGTGAAGCGCTTTCTCGTACGCGCCGAACCACGTGGGAATATCGACTAGCAGCTGAACCATCGTGAGCGGGGCGTAGGCCGCCTCCTGCAACTTAGCCATAACTGTGGAAGCCCCGTTGATTCGGGAGCTGATCTCGCTTACCTCCCTGAACTGAGTGCGTGTGCGATCACGCATCATGGCGGATTTTCCACACACCCAGGCGTTGGCGTTCGTTCCGTGTTTCATCGCGTCAGCCATGCCGCGGCTCAGCCAGCGTGGGCCAAGAAGAGCCGCCGACTGCGTAAGGCCGACAACCTGAATAGCCGCCACGCCGAAGTTGAACCCGATGCCTGCAATTGACACCCCGTGGCGTAGGAGTGTTGCCACACCGTCAGAACTCGTCGTCTTCCCTCGCCCGTTCTCTCGAACGTCTCTGAGCCAATCGATGATCGCTTGGTAGTACTCGGAACCGTAGCGCTCGTGAATCGCTTTTGCGATCGGGCTGTCAGGGTTGAGAAGTTTTCGCATGTCGTTCATGAACTCAGCGTAGGCGCAGTAGTACGTCTGCTCGTTCAGCCCCTCAAACAGTGCTCGGGTTGTGAGAACGACCGGCTTCTTGTACTTCGTCAAGCGACCCTTCAAGTGTCCGTCCGCCACGCCTTGGTTAGAGAAGATGGACTGCATGCTGTTGACCCCGTCCACGGTTGCCAAACGAGCTCCTGACAACGAGGCCTTGCGGTCATAAACAATCGGATAGTAACCGCCCTTAAGGGTTCTGTTTCCAATCTGAACAGGCATCGGCTGAACCCAAACAGGAGTGCGGCCGTTCATCCGTTTGATGACCTTATCCACCTCCTGCCGGCTTTTCTCAAATGTGTCCCACACGGCCTCTGCCGCTTTATAGAAGCGCTCATCAGGGAGCATCTCTTGGAAGAAGGCGTCCATCACTGCGTCCGCTTTTGCCCAAGCCTGGGCGACAGCGGCAGGGTCTTTAGGGTCGTGGTTCTCAAGAATGTGGATACCAAAATCAACGGCCAGTGTCTCGGCTATCCGCTGGCGGTTCCCCTCGTTGCCGTAGTTAAGAAGGATTGTGAAGGCCTCTTCAACAGTAAACTCGGCTCCGTTGAATATTTTGCTTGCAACACGACGTCTGCTTCTCAGGTCTTTGAGGATTGGCGAGAGCGCTCGGTCAACTTCTTTTGAGAATTTTGCCTGAAGTTCAGCCTGTTTATTGGCGCAGTGGCCGTACGGGTGGATGATTAGCTTAGTAAGTATTCCGTCGTAAGCCCCGTCCAACACGGCTATGAGCGCGGAGGCTCGGGCCTGAGATAAGCCGAACTTAATAAGCCAATTCTTGAAGCGCTCCGACTTTCCGCTCTGCTCACGAAGACGCTTCGCCCCTCGGCCGTTCTGGTCTGCAACCGCTCGGATGCTGTCTGCTCCGTCCTGCTCGAGCTGATCGAGTTCGATCTTTTTATCTTCGAGCGTGAAGTGCTTCTCGTCTCGCCCGAGTTTTTCAAGCGCGGCCGTGAACTCCTTGAACTGCGTGAACCCCTCAGGCGTCTCCAGAAATGCAGTATCCGCTCGAGTAATCGCATCAGTTACGACTTGGAACTGGTCGAGGTTTGCTCCTGTTTCCGCTTCCAGCTTGTGAAGGGCTCGTTCAAAGCTTTGGCTCTCGGGGTTAAGCGACAGCTGTTTTTCCGTGAAACGCCCCATGTTGGCAAGTGCTCTCTGGATGAGCTCCCAGTGTCTCTGGTCCACGCTCTTTTTGGCTTTCGCTTTGAACTTATCGAAAGATCGCCGAGTCTTTGAGCGGTAAGTCAGCGCCTGTTTTGCAGCCTTTGCCATAAGTGCGAACCCAAGCTCCTTACGCTTAGCTCGGATTGCTCCGTCGATGTCCCCTTTCGCCCACAGCTGACGGGCTTCTCTCTTTGCTCGATTAGCCTCGGTGATGTACTTGGACGGTTTGATATCCGAGTACTTCATCTTGGAGACAGCCTCTTCAGCAAGGACCGCCATTTGTTCGTTGTTGACTGCGACGTTTTGCTTTCTTGCCATGCGCAGGAAGGCTTTCAGTTCAGCGGTCAGCACCTTGATCTTGGCGTCATTGAACATGGCGGCTCCTGCCGCGTCCTGAACCTGCTGAGGCGTTGCAAGCTCAGGGTTCTCGCGAACGAAGCGATCAGCCGCTCTTTGGTTGATGATGTCTTTCGGCTTGAGATTGTTGAGCAAGTCTTCAACCATGGTTTTTGCGTCAGGATAGTTCAGGCCCGCCGCAAGGTCATCAATCGGAAGCCCGCCCTTTCTCGGCTGCTTCACCGCAAGCCCAGCCTTGTGAAGCTCTTCAACCTGCCGCTTGGTAAAACCAAGAGCGAGAAGCTCTCCCATCGAGAGCTTGAAGAAAACTTTCTTACCGCCAACCACTGCGCCGTTGTGGATTTTGTCCCAAGCTTTATAGGTGTCAGTTGCTTCAAACGCTTTCTGTTCCTCGTCTCTGAGGCGCTTGAGTTCTCCCTTCACCTCGCCTTGGAGTTCTCTGAGCGCTTTGCGGCGCATAGCGTTCACTCTCTCAGACAGCCGCGTGTTGCGTTCAGTCTGCTCAGCCTCGGCTTCTGCGATCATGTCGTTGACACTCTGGTGGTAGCTCTCGAACTCTTCAGGCGTCATACCCGCTTCCTCAGCGGTAGCAAAAAGTGCCTCCACGTTCTGGCGGATAGCGGCCTCTCGAATCTGAGCTTCGGCCAAGAACATGTTGGAGAACATATCCTGAACTGACTCGTCGAACTGAGCGCCTGGAATCCCCGAGAGACACATATATAGCTTTTTCAGCCAAGCGGCAAACTGAGCAAACACGCCCTGAAGGTTTTCACTCGGAGCTTTGCCGAGCATAAGCCAAGCCTCAAAGGAGCGGGCGAACTTCTCATGCCCCTTTCTCTTTTGGTCCGTTGACATGGACTGCCACTGCTCAGGGCTTTTCACTCCGACAAACTTAAGCACTTTCTGCATGTTTTCTGCAAAGTGCTTTTCTCCTTCCGTCTTCTCCCCGCCTCTTTTGAGCATATCCGCATAGGCCTGCATCCTCGCTTCGAGGAACATGTGACCTGCCTCGTGCAGGAGTGTCGAGCGGTCTGCACTCTTCCAGCGGGCGATAAGTTTCAGGTCAGGATAGAAGTCGCCCTTAGAAGATTGAGAGAAGGAGTTGTTGTGCGATTCGCTTTGGCTCGTCAAGAACAACGCCTCTAGCAGCCCTTGCAGATCAGGGCTGATCTGTGGTAAAGTTTTCCCGAGCGTTTGGGCCTTTTCGGTCGTGAGCGCACCCCCCGTTGGACTGCTTGCAGTTGCAACGGGTTTTTCGTATGCGTCCAATTCAGCGCTTTGCTGAACCCATTCTCTCGCTTCTTCTAAGCTTTTTACTTCAACAGACTCAATGGAGTACGCTTTGTTCTTTGTGCCCGCGTCTCTGTACGTCTTAACAGTTATCTTGGCAAGATAATTAGAACCGTTGTATTCAATAGCGGAAAAATACCTTAAGACACCTCCGAGTGCGCCGTTTGTCTTCGTGTCCGGCTTGCTCCAACCGTGAATTGCCTTACTTGCAACCTTTTCTAAATTCGACAAGACAAAGTTGTGAATCTCTCCATTGGTTGACTTCGCCACTGCTTTTCCCGATGTCATCTTTCTAAGACTAGCTTTAGAAAAGTTTGCACTTGTCCCGTCTGAGAATTTAAGGTCCTTGCCTATTAACCCGCTGAGGCGCTTCTCGACCTCTTCTCTTCGGACAGGAGCAAGCTTATATAGGAGCTCGCCTCCTCTGATAACTAACTTCTTGAATCTCTCCAACTTACCCCACGACTGGCTAAAGGCATCAGCCTTCCACTGGCCTGGAGCCTGTCCTTCCACCTCAACGAGGTTGCCTTTCGCGTCTCGTTTAACGTCGGGCTCCCCGAGAATGGTGGCTCCATACTCCTGCCAGAACTGCTTCGGAGACATGTCAAGGTCAAGGGCGTTTGCGGCGACAAAGGACTGGACAACCGCTTGAACCGCCTGCGTCTCCTCCTCGCTTCTTGTCGCCTTGAGAACCTGCTCTCCGACAATTCTCCCAACATCGGCCACCTCAGCGTTGAAAAGCTCGGCCGTTGCGGAGCGCGCGGCCGCAAGCTGTCTGGCCGCAGCCGCTTTAACCTCTTCATCCTGAATAGCCGCCTCATTGACCGACGGCTCTCCGTTGAAGGATAAGCAGCTGGCAATCTCGGGATTCTCGTTCATCAGGGCCAAGGCTTGCGGAAGGGAAAGCTCAACCGAAGTTCCGTTCTGCTTAGCCTGCTTGACGCGTTCCTTTACTTCAGGCGACAGCGCCTTGGAGTCGGCCTCAGACAAAACTTCCAGTGCGGCGCCGTCGATCGAAACCGAAGTCAGCCCCGATCTTTGCACAACCTCCTCCATGTGGGACTCGACCGTTGACGGGTCGATCTTCACAGCTGACGATGCCTTTAGCGCCTCATTCAGTTTCTGAGCGGCCTGAGCCTTGATCTCTGCACGCGCCCTGTTTTGCAGAGTTTCTGAACGGGCTTCAAGTGACGTGGACGCCACCTCGATCGGAGCCATGAAGCCTTCGCCTGCGATCTCGGCGTAGATGTCCGCCCACGAGGTGATCCTCCCCTCAGCGAGAAGCTGGCCGCCTGCTTCGCCCGCACCTCCAAGCGCCCCGCCGAGAGGAACCTGGACGGCCATATTTGCGAAGTGCTTCTTTGCGGGCGCCTCAGCCCAGCGGGCAACAAGCGCCTTCGGAAGAAGAACCTTGGAGGCGACACCCAAGGACAGAGCATCGAACGCACCGACGGAGAGCGCGTGCGCTCCCGCCTTGCGTCTTGCCTCGTCGATCACGCCTGAGGTCAGCGCCTGGCCGGCCTTCTTCGGCTCCATGTAGTTCACGCCCGCTTCTTTGACGCCCTCGTCAACCTGAGACTTGTAATCCAGAGCGGCTGAATAGATACCGGCCAAAGCGGCTGAAACGGCAACGGGGGCGCCGACTGCTGTAGCGATAGCCGCGCCCGCAAGCGCTGGCGCATACTGCACGACCGATTCAGGAAAAAGATCGGCCGCGATCTGCACAGGGTCCTCGAAAAAAGCGTCTAGCGTTTTTTTCCAATCGCCTTTGTTTGCGTAGTATTTCTGCGTCGCGTCTGAAACCGGATATTGCGCTTTGCTCCACTCTTGGTAGCGCTTTTTCTCAAGCGCTGTCTCATACTGCTTTTCAAGCTCGGGGAGCGAGTCGATCTCATTTTTGAAACGGGCGACGTTGAGAATCGTCTCCTCTTCGTTTTTGCCCGCGAAGACTTCATCAGGGCTTGCCCCGTTGGCAATGAGCGCCTGCTTGGCTTTGATCTCGTCAATCCGCTCTTTCAGATCAATCGCCTCAGTCTCGTTTCTGAATAGGTCCTGGACCGTTCTCGTCCAGGCGTTTGCAAACGATCGGCCCGCAGTCTTCGGCTTAATACCTGCGGCTGTCGAGAGCTTCCAGATCGCGGACTCCGCAAGCGACATATTGCCTAGGTCTTCACGGACCACGTTCGCAAAGTTCGGCTCTCTCATCTTTTCAACTAGCACAGGTGCCATGGCCTGAATGCCCGCTATGTTCGCCTTGTTCGTGAGGCGCTCGGCGTCCTCTTCAGGTGTGATGAGCGCGGCCTGCTCCGGCGTCATGCGGAGCTCTTTTGCCTTGTTCAGGAGCATAGCCGACTGCTCAGGTGTCTTCTGGATAAAGTAGGACGACATCAGGCCCTGCTCAGCCTTAACCTTGTCTTCCCATTGAAGCTGTTCTTTGAGTCCCATATTAATACCCCTCGTCTCGAATTACGGAGAACCCCTCCTGCCTGTCTGCTGTTTCGCTCGAACAACGAGCCAAGAAATAGGCTCTGAGAAACTCGGCGCCCACGGGGTCTCTCCCTTTGATTTCTCTGAAGTCCTTGCGCACCTTCTGAGCGAACGCCTCATCAAAAACGATTTTGCTCACGTCCACGTTCGGAGAGCGGTTCATCACGATCTCGCGAGCGACGTTCATAATTTCTAGGTCTGAAGGCTCGTGACCGTACCTGTCCTTAGCGATTGTTTTGCTGATGCTTCTCACGTCGGTGAGCCCATCATCAGGAAGCTGGCTCGCCTTCGTACCGAAGAGCGTCACGAGTTTCCCCGGGTCCGCGCCCCCTAGGCCGTTCGTCATCCGACCGACGGCTTGCATAACGCTTAACTCGTCGGTAATGGCCGCGCCTGAAATCTGCCCCTCAATTGCAATTGCGCTCATAAACGTCTGAACCGCATTGTTGAAAGACGTACCGTCCTTGTCTTTATCCTTGAGCTTTGCCAGGGCAGGAACCGCAAGCATGGCCTGTTTGACCTTGGAAGAAGCCGGCACGAATTCAGGCAGGACCTGCCCCTGGATGCCTGCACGGCGCGCAAGCTCCTGCTTCTCCTGAGCGCTTCTGCCTTCGGCCTGGACCTTGAACCAACGGGTTTGAAGCACAGCGAAATCCTTTTGCGAGTAGTTCGGCTGAAGCATTTTCAGCCCATCCAGCGAGACGGCCCGCAGTTGGTTGTCGTCGGCGTAAAGGGCCGCAACCGCTGGGTTTGTTGTATCTTCCCCCTTTCTAAGCTTCTCAGAAATCGACATCGCATCCAGTTGTTGTTTGCGCGTCAACTGCGCCCAAAGCTGAGGAGGCACCGCTGACGGGTCACCGCCGCTCGCGTAAAGCGCATCCGAGATAGTGGCAAGAAGATTTTCCTGCCGTTGAACATACTCAGCTTTCTCCCTGCTTTGCTTGGTAATAAGTCTGCCAAGAACACTGTTACGGTAGCTTGGGTCCGTACGAGCCCTCGGGTCATTTGCCAAAAGCCACTGCTCGATCTGCTTCGGAGTCTCCCATGTGCGTTGAGCGGCAAAAGCGGCAGGCGTAAACGAGTTCACGCTTTTACCGTCGGCGCCCTTAACCCCGAGTGCGGAGTAGTTCTCCAGAGCCTGCATGCTCTTTGCAACCTTCTCCTGCACGTTCTTCGGCAGACGGTCAAACCAGCTTGCGCCTTCGGTGTCCTCTTCTGCTTCCTTCTGAGCGGCTTTAACCTCTCGGGGGCTGGAGTAATACGCCGCAAATGCCGCCTGCTTGTCGCCCGCAAATTGCCGCAGGTGGTCCGTATACACCTTCACACCCACCTCGATGTTGTACGTCTTATCATCCAGTAGGCGCTTTGAATCGACGTTTTTATCGAGTGCGTACGCATTCTCAAGCGAGACGTTAGACGCACCGTACCGAGACCGGGCAGAGAAGTTCTTTCCGTCGTGCGTAACTTCGCTCGTGTCCGTCTGAAGTTTTCCTAGTCCGTTCAGGACCCCGACCGTGAAGTCCTCCACGGCTTCAGCATCAGCGCCGCTTGCAGGAAGACTGACACCTTGCTCTGCGAGAATCTGACGCACCTTCTCTCCGTTCTGCATCACAAGGAACCCGCTATTCTGAACCGAGTACCGATCAACTGTGTTCTGCGCCTGAGCTTCTTTCACCGCAACATCAATGGTTCTTCTCAGACGGTTCACGTCGGAGCCGAGCATCTTGTGCGAATGCTTTCGCAAAAGACCGAGCGCCTGAAAACCGACTGACGGGTTTGGCCCCGCATTGGACATCACACCGTCGATCGCATTGGCGTACAGATTCGACGTGTATTTGCGCCTAAAGTTTTCCCTCTGGTCCTGCGGAATACCAAGAAGAGATGCCAACTTGTCCACGTTCTCAGTGAGGCGGCTTTCCCCATCGGCCAGAAGATCGGGCTTATAGCCGTTGACTGAGGCGGCTTCGACCTCGTAGTCGATTGCAGAGGTGTAGACGCCCTTCTGATACTCCATGCCCTGATTTGCGACGTGACTCGAGACGCCGCCGTAGACCGACTGGTAGACGTTCATCGCATGGCGGTTAAAGGCAGCTCTTTGCCGACCCGTGAGCTTCTCTCCGATCTTGTCTCCGTAGGAGCGCATATCTGCGTCCACTCGCTCAACAAGCCCCCTTCCCTGATCGTCAGGCTCCAGAGCGTTCGCCTGCAAAAGCTTTCTCCAGCCGTTCTCGCCTGCTTCAAGGTCTGTAGCGTGACGCCTTAAATCTGTGATCGCCGCGGTGACTCGAGCGTCATCCTGCTCGGCCTGCACCTTTGCTACCATGTGGTCGAACCGAGCGGATGCTTTGTCCAACAGGCCATGAAACTTTGACTCCTCAGCGATCGGAATGTTAAGCGATACGGGGTTGTATCCCCATTGGTTCTCTCTGACGTGGAATCCGTCATATTTGGGAACACTGACCGAACCTCTTCTCGGCGCGTAGCCGCCCGCGGATACATCTGAAATTTCCTTAGCCATTAGGAGCCTCCAAAGTAGCGGCTCCACCTATCGGCAACAACGGAGCCTTTTTCCAACAAACTGCCTGCCGCCTGCGACACCCCTTCGCTCGCTCGGTAGTCACCCATGATGCGGGCGATTGAACCCGCGTTGCTTGCCTGAAGCCCTTGAGCCTTATAGCCCCAAGCAGAGCTGATCGCATTCAGCTTGACCGAATTCATATCGAGTCGCTTCATGACCTCAGTGGAGGCAAGAACTTCAGCAGTTGAGCCCGAGCCGATCTTCACGCCGTTGGCGCCCATAGCGACTCTTTGCTGAGCTTTGACCTGGCCGGCCTTGTAGGTCAGCTGAGCCATCTGGCTCTCGCCCTGACGGTACGCCGACTCGGCTGACATCTGCGCCATCTGTCTGTTGTTCTCGGCAATCTCTTCCTGCTTCTTGCTGACGTACTTCAGAGTTTTCCCTGTCGAGTACGCGGAATAAACCGAGCCGATCATTTGACCGATTGCCAGACCGATGCTGGCGCCCTGCATTCCGTTGCTCAGCCCCTCGGACCAACCGCTCTTCGAAGCCGTATCGGTCTTCGGAGCCGTATCGATCTTCGGAGACTCCGGAACCACGTACGCTTCGCCAATGAAACTGCTTCCTGACGGCCCTACCGGGGCTGTCTCCAACAGACTTGGCATGCCAAATTTCTGCGTCACCTCAGCAAAGGGTTCCGTTCTCGTTGTGAACCCTGTGTGACTGAAGCCTAATTTCGGCCCCGTCCTCAGTGAAAGACTAAGTGCCATGTTATCCTCATTGTGCTAAATCAACTGCGACTGAAACGATCGTCAAGGGGAGCGGGTCCACCTGACGCACACAAATCTGCCCCGCATCGTTCCAGGCGCAGTACGGCATGATTGAAATCTCTTTCTCCATCCAATCGGGAGGAGACCCGTAAGGCTCGCTCGTTCTCTGCTTAGCCTCCACTAAGTTCTCGAAATCGGGGCCGATGAAAACGCCCGAAGATTTGACGACCCGCAGATACACGTCGTTGATGTTTTTAGAGTGCCGATACCGTAGGAGCCATCCTGAAGCTGGACAGAGGCTGGCAGCGTCTGGAAATCCGCTGTGATCGGAAGGCCCACGAACACCTTTGTTGAGGGCTGGCTCAGCGTGATTGTGCCGTTCACCACGGTCTGCTGTGGAAGAACACAGCCATTGGCGAAGATCGATACTTTCTGTCCTTCAAGCCAGGTAAGGCCCGAGATCGTCTTGGTTGCGGCGCCTTGATAAATGCCGCCGCAGTCCACGTGGAACGCGTCCTCAAGCCGGGCGCAAAAGCGCTCGTGCATGCGCTCGACGTAACGCACAACGGCCCCGTTGATCGTGCGTCTCATGCTCAAATAAACGACGTCCTCTTCGCCCTCTACTACCGTCGTCACCGACTCGACCGCTCCGTTCGTGAAGTCGTGACGGTGCCAGCCGCAGATATTTTGCTCGGGCAGATAAGTACAGCCGATCAGGGAGCCGTCAGACATTGCGCACCAAATGATCGAGTCAGGCGCTTTCGAGAGCGCCATGTCCTTGACGGGGTTGTTCTCGAAGAAATGTTCGGAACGAATGGAGATGTCGCCCGTCGAGAAGCCCGAGGCCTGCCAGTTGTAACCGAGCTCCCGTACGTGGTTGCCTCGAGCCGCCGCGTAAACCATGGTCGAATTCACGATCACGGGCTGAACCATGGAGGAGCCAATGTTTGCCTGAACCTTGGCGTCGATCGAATCAGGAGCCAGGCCAGAACCGCTCCCCGCAGAAATTCGATACTCCGTCGAGTTCGTAAGGGCTACTAGTTGTGAAAGCGGAATCAAGTGGATGATCTTAGACGCCTCCTGAGCCGCGATTGTGAACCGGATGCGATTGTCGGATTGGCTCGGGATGGTGTAGCTGAGGTCAGACTCCGTGCCGCTTCGAGTCATCCACACCGTCTGCGGGTTTTGCGGCGTCCCTGCAAAGCATCTTCTCTGCTCGAAATATGCGACAGCACTAGGGTTGCGTCCGTTGCCGAGAACCTGGTCATATCGGGGCGGTGTAATTCCGCTGTCGGCGTCCAGGTTGTCGTCGTTAAGCGAGAGCTCCTCAGTCTCGCCAATGAAACTGTAAAGACCGCCCTTGTTCTTGTACACGCGGTATCGACTTGCGCCGGCCACCGCCGACCATGTGATCGTCACACCCGAACTATTCAAATAGAGGTTGCCTTTGCAGGAGCCTATCGCGCTCGCTTCGCTCTCCTGAATGCCGTCTCCCGTGTCCTGGACGGCAGTCACTTTGTACTTCAGCGTGTAGCGGGTTTTCTCTCCCTCAGTAAGCGTCACCCCGTCGCTTGGCTCAACGGTGAACACCACCGACGTGATCGTGGGCGGTGTCAGCGGGGCTCTGAACTGAACATCAGTAAGCCGCCAATCCGTCGCGCCGTAGCGCCTCAGCTCCTTCGGTGGGTAGTTCGCATGAACGATCGTCATCACGTCCATGCTTTGGACGTAATGGAGTTCGAACAAGTCCGCCGCTCGGTAAGGGGTTGCTACCTCATAGGGCTGACCGTTAGAGCCCATTAGAGTTTGGCCGATGGTATGAAATCGGATATAGCCGTCGCCGAACTCCAGAACCATCGTCTGATCGACCGTGAACGTGAACGGAATCAGACGGCAGGGCCGATCTGCGAACTTTGCAGCACGCACAAACTGAGTGCCCGGGCGAAGCTCCACGGGGCCCTGCGGTCGGACAATGAAATTCCTGCATCGGGCTAATCCCTGCGCATACTTCGGGTCGTCAAATCTTCCGTACATCGAGGGAGAAAACTCGCCCGACGAAAAACCAACCTGAACCTTTT
>ERZ777305.2664-NODE-2664-length-14415-cov-3.530571_pt1 | contig 14415 bp, 11 predicted proteins | sample MGYA00374965_ERZ777305 | MGnify/ENA primary metagenome ERZ777305 (study PRJEB29328, sample SAMD00013331) | mouse gut metagenome | study: EMG produced TPA metagenomics assembly of the Metagenome analysis of fecal microbiota from mouse which was promoted... | reverse complement strand
AGCCATGATATATGTCAAGCGTTTTACCTGCAAGGATATCCCGCCACAGGTTGAAAATCCTCCCGCTCCCCCGGCCCGAAATCCAGACTTCGGAAAAACCGAAGTCAAGAGTTCGGAAAATCAGAAGTCAAGACTTCGGGAAAGCAGAAGTGCAGAGTTCGGAAAATCGGAGTGTATCTATACTGATAAAAGTTATACAGAGTTGAACCAGACAAATCCATCTATCCATCTTTCGGTTGATACAATGGATAGGGCCGGGTATCGGGAGGTGGTGATGGAAAATATCGGCTATGAAAAGCTGGTGGGCGAATACGGGCAGGAGGACACGGATGGAGTGGTGGATTTGATAGTTGACACCCTTACCACCACCCAGCCCACGGTACGCATTGGCAGAGAGGACATTCCCGCAGAAGCGGTACGCTCCCGGTTTCTCAAGCTGGACGATTCACACATTGAGTACGTCTTTGACTGTTTAAATCAAACCACCGGGAAAGTCCGCAACATCCGGGCCTACTTGCTTACCAGCCTGTACAACGCGCCGACCACTATCGGTCGGTACTACCAGACGCAGGTGCAGCACGATTTATACGGAAGCTCTTAATCCACAGAAAATTTTTTTAAGGAGGTTTTGCCCACGAAAAAGTACATCCGTTTTATCGACAGCAGCTACAATACCCTGTTCCACCTGCCGGACGGCGGGCGCATCCGGATCACCCGCCCGAACGGGGAACAGATTGAGCGAGTATGCCGGTTTCTGGACGAGTGCCACACGCAGGTGGGAAATAATGTTTACCACATCTGCGAGTTTGCGGAGCGCATGGAGGGCATCGGCGCAAAGTATACGCCGCTGGACTACATACGCGAGCTTGAATTTTACCGGAAATTCTACTTTACCAAGGATAGCACGGCCAAGGGCCCGCCCTATTTTATCATTGATGAAATATCCGCCCACGGCTTTGCTTTTGCACCGAAAGGGGCGGCAAAGGGCCGGAAATACTGCATTTTTGAAATACTGCAAATTGGCCCGAACCGCCGCCAGATTGGAAATGTCATCCTCTGGGGCAGTTCGCTGCGGGATATCCATCCCCGGGAATGGGGCTTTGATATGGAGAAAATCAGGGCCGTCACGCAGAAGCCCAAAACCAAAAACGGCCCGGACAGGTAGCGGGTAATGTGTCCCAAGTTGGGACACAAAACGGCTATAAGCCGTTATTTTTTTACCCCGAATGGGGAGAAAGGAAATCAGTATGACAGTAAAACGTCCTATCGCCTACATTTCAGCCGCGTGGAGTGGCAGCAGGAGCACAGACAGGGAGAACGCCGCCTATTATTGCAGGCAGGTGTATGAAGCCGGGTTCTCGCCCATATGCCCCCTGCTGTTCCTGCCGGACTTCATTCACAAGGAGGTGCCCCAGGAACACAAGGACGGACTGGACATGGCCCGGGAGTACCTGCGCCGTTCCCGGGTGCTGGTCGTCTGCGGAGGGCAGGTGGATGAAACGGTCAAGAGCGATATTGCCGTGGCCCAACGCCTGCGGATTGCCGCCACCACCCTTGAGGGCATTTTGACCGTGAAAGGACAGGGAATTGCCGATGAATGATTATTTGATTCACAAAATCCGGGCGCCCCCTTTTCCCTTCACCCGCCGAAAACATCAAAAAATTAAAAGGAGGACTTCTATTTGAATAAAATTTCCCAAAAATTCCTGGCTCTGCTTTTGAGCCTTCTGACCGTCCTTGGCCCCATGACCACCGCCGCCCTTGCCACTGAGGCCAGCCCCGGCGAATCCGGCAACATGACCGAGCGTTTTCTTGATGAAAGCACCAGCCGGGAACTGGCCGCACCTGCCGTCAGCAAGTCGGACTGGGTAAAGGACGCGCCGGAAATTGACGGTTACGAGTTTGGCAGCTTTACCCAGACCACCAACCATATCTATTCGCAGGAAGAAATCACCTACATTGTGGGCTACCCGGACAAGACCGTCCGGGGCGAACGCAGCCTGTGCCGTTCCGAAGCCGCAGCGATTTTCTATCGTCTGTATAACGGCGCATACCCCAAGGCAAAGCAGCACATGACAGAAAAGACTTTTTCCGACGTGCCGCCCAACGCCTGGTACTATGAAGAACTGGAAACCTGCTACGCCGCAGATATTTTGAGTGGCGTCGAAGGTGACAAATTCCGGCCCAATGACCCCATTACCCGCGCCGAGTTTGCGGCTATGGCTACTGCTTTTGCGGAGCTTCTCTACTCGGATAACGCCCCGTTCAGCGACGTAAGCGCGAAGCACTGGGCCTATGACGATATCAATTCCGCGGCAGAAGCCGGGTGGATTGTGGGCTACACGGACGGCACCTTCCGCCCGGAAAATGAGATAAGCCGGGCCGAAACCGTGACCCTTATCAACCGCCTGCGCAACCGTGCCATCACAGCTAAGGAACTGCGGGCCCTTGGGGTGCAGAATCCCTACACCGATCTGCGGGAATCCTACTGGGCCTACGGCGATTTGCTTGAGGCCACCATCAAGCACGAGGCCGCTGACTGGCACAAGCTGAATTATAACGAAGAAAACCTCAACATGGTTACGGAGCGTTTTGTGGACGAGGAAGGCAGCGAGATTGCCGACCCCATCACCAGCAAGGGGCAGGTAAACCGCACACCCCGGGAGTTTTCCAACCGCGTTTACCTTGGCTACACCACGGAGATTACCTATGTCTACCATCACGGCAATTCTGTGCTGACCGGCTCCAAGGACGTGGACAGGGCCGAGGCCAGAGTGGGCGATACCCTGCACTACTCCATCACCGTTGGCAACGATGAATCTGCTAACGCCACTCTGCGTAATGCCGTTGTAAAGGACACCATCCCGGAACATCTGGGCTTCGTGTACGGCTCTGTACTGGTGGACGGCGAGAATGGCAGCTATCAGTTTGACATGAAGTCCGGCCTGCTGACCGTTAAGGTGGGAGACCTTGCCCCCGGTGAGAAAAAGCAGGTGACTTTTGCCGCCATCGTTAAGGACACCGCTTACGGCGAGAGCCTTTCCAACACCGCCATCCTGAGCGCGGACAGGAACGAGGACAAGCCTGTTACAGACGCTGGCACGAAGATAGAGGACGGCAGGCCCGGCCTGACTGCCACAAAGACTGTTGATAAATCCACCGCAAAGGTAGGCGATACCCTGACTTACACCGTCACCGCCAGCAATGCGGAGGACGCTACCGCCCCGCTTGAAAATGCAACTCTCACTGATACCCTGCCCAGCTTCGTTGATTTTGTGCAGGGCAGCGTCATGATGGACGGGGCCAGTGGCCGCTATAGCTTCGACAAGGGCATTTTAGCTGTTGAGTTGGGCACCATGGAACCGGGTGCTGCAAAAACCGTTACATTCCAGGTGACTGTCAACAAAAGCGCCTATAACCAGACATTCCAGAATACCGCTGTGCTGAGCGCGGATAATTCTGACTCCGTTGTCCCCTCTGACGTGGGCGTGACTGTAGAGGACGGGATTGCGAAAATGTCTGCGGCAAAGTCTGTTGATAAGGCCGAGGCCCATGTGGGAGACACTTTGACCTATACCGTTACTGTCAACAACGCGGACACCGCCACTGTCCCCCTGCGGGATGTGGTCATGAGCGACACACTTCCGGAGTATGTCACGTTCAATCAGGGCATCTTGTTTAACTCCGTGTCCTTTGTGGACGGTGGGAAATACCAGAACACCTTTAAGGACTACTTTGGGGATATCCGGGGCACGTCTAATGCCGTCAGCCAGGAAAACGGCCTGTCCACTATCGACCCCAAAGGCCGTGGGCGGCCGTATGCGGAGTGGGAAGCAGAGAAATCCGGCAATCCCACTATCCGCGGGCAGGTGAGTAAGGACATCGACTTTGCCCTGGCGCGCTCTTTCACCAGCAAGTCTTTTTGGGCGGAACTGGCCCGGATGGGCTATGAAATCAAGCGCGGCCCCAATGTCAAGCACACGGCGGTAAAGCCCCCCGGGGGCCGACGCTTTTTCCGGCTGGACGGCCTGGGGGAAAACTATACCGAAGAAGCCCTGCAAAAACGGCTGGCCCAGGGACGAGTGGAAGAACCCTGCATACAGCTTATTCCCCCGCCCAGGCGGAAATACCGGGTCAAAAAATCCGGCAAGCCCCACCCGCGCCTGCATGGGTTCCGGGCTCTGTATTTCCGATACATCTATCTTTTGCGGGGTATACGTCCCAGTCGCAGGCCCCGGCCCTATAGCGTGCGGAAAGAGGTGATAAAGCTAAAACGCTATACCCGGCAGTTTCAATTATTGCAGGAGCACAAAATCGACACAGGGGAGCAGCTTGCCGGCTATACCGATACTTTGGAAACCCGGATATCCGGCCTTGTTTCCCGGCGCAAAGACCTGTACAGGCAAAAGCGCCGGGGTGAGGACGTGGAGACAGATATCCAGAGTATCAATGAGGAATTGCGCCCCCTGCGGTGCAATCTGCGCTTGTGCCAACAGATACAGGAGGATATTCCTGTTATCCGGGAGCAGCTTTCTCTTTGTGTGGAGAAACCTGCTGAAAAGAGTAATACAAAAATCAAACAGAGAAAGCGAGGTCATGAACTATGGATGTAGGCGGCGCTGCCGCTGACGTGGTAATTAAAGAGGGCGTGGAACTGACCGGCGAAGCCCTGAAGCTGGCAGGTGCGGGTATCAAAAATGTCGCCGCCCTGCTGCTGGCTATCAAGCACGAACACTATAAGCTGGTGGGCAAGACCAACGCAAAAACGCTGGCAAAGGACCCATCTCCCGCTGTTGTTGCACCGCTTAAAATCGCGGATAAAGGCAAATTTCAAAAGCTGGCCCGTTCCTTCGGCCTGCTGTATTTTATCCCGCGAAAGAAAGGCGACAGCAGCCCCATGTTGAACGTGGTATCCAACGAGGCCAATGCCGCCAAGCTCAACGCGGTTTTTCAGGCTATGGGCTATCCCATCCCGGCAAAAGAGGTTAAGGAGGAGCCTGCCGCAAAAAAAGCCATCCCCCGCGTTCCACAAGAACGATCCTTGCCCGGGCGCGGGAATGGCTTGAAACAGACGACGGAGAAATCGACGGATAAACCGTCTGTGAAAAACCGCCTGGAAGCCCTGCGCGCCGCCAGCGACAGCATGAGGTCCGGGCCTGTCAAAGTAAAAGAACATATAAGATAAAGGAGTGTTTCTAATGGCAAATTTAGCAGATATCGTATCGCGCAAGACACAGAACGACCAGGAATGGAAGGCCCAGCGTCAGGCAGACAGGGAAAACCTTGTGGCCTTGCAGGACGCGGGCGTTATGGCGATTGCCAGCGACCCCGACGCCTATGCCCGCTATTTGCAGACCCAGGGAGACAACCCCATGTACAGTGTGGGCAATGTGGCGCTGGCCTTGTCCCAGGACGCGGAGGTAACACAGTTTGGCACCCGCGAGCGCTGGCAGACGATGGGCCGTTCCGTTATGGAAAGCGAGAAAGGCCACGGTTTCCAGATTTTCGCCCGTTCTAGCTTCGGGAAAGGGTACACCATCACCGAGGCTTATGACATACGGCAGACCCAAGGCAGGGAACCCAGAACAACGCAGCTTTCCAATGACACAAAGGATATGGAAACCGCCCTGTCCACCCTGCTCAACTATTCCGCCGTCCCCGTTGTAATGGATAACAGCATGGATGCGCCCGCCTATTATGACAGCCAGCAAATGACCCTGTTCATCGCCCCCGGCTTCGCGGATGATGAATCCTTTGCCGCCATCGCCACAGAGGTGGCCCATTCCCGTTTCCACAACAAAGGCAGCAACGCTTACTACAGCCGGGAAGAAAGCCATCTGGACGCAGAAAGCGTGTCCTGTATCCTCTGCCGTCGCTTTGGCATTGGAAGGGATATGCCGGAGTTGTCCAACTTGGGGCAGCTTTATAGCGGCTGGTCTCCCGAGGACATACGGCAGACCCTTGACTGCGTACAGGATATGAGCAAGCAGATAGGCCGTTCCATCCAGCTCGGTATCACACCCCAGCAGCACACCAGAGGGAACCGTCAGCCCGCCAAAAGGCCGGTGCGTTAGATTTTCCCCCGGAGGGATTCTATCCCGCTGTGCAGCCCCCGTCAAGGCCGGATTTTTCTGCTTCGCACAAGCCGGCCTGCGCCGGGCCTTGACCGGCGCTGCCCATCGGGATTTTGGCAGCCATGGGGAAAATCCCCGAACAGTGCGCGGGAGCGCCCTGCTTCTATTTTTGATTTAATCTGTCCCAACTTGGGACGCATTGGAGGTGGTCGTTGATTAAAAAATCTTTCCGGGACGCCGCCCCTGTCTGGGCGGCGTTTTCCCTTCTTATAATCTGGCTGGGGGTGCTGGCCGCTGGCGCTTATGTGGATGGAATGAATTTGATATCTTTCATGGGTTCTTTTACGAAAGCTATGGAGAACCCCTTTTCACTGAACTGGACGGCACAGACAATGCCTTTTGTACTTGGTGCATTGGCGATTTACGTCTGCGTCATTTTCATGTTCTACTCCACCCGGCAGAACAAACGCCCCGGCGAGGAACACGGCAGCGCCAGATGGGGCAGCGTCCGGGAGCTTGACCGCAAGTACCGGGACAAAGACCCAGAGAAAAATGTGATTCTAACTCAGCACCTGCAAATGGGCCTGGACAGCCGCAAGCACCGCCGTAATCTGCTGCAAATTATAGTGGGCGGTTCCGGCAGCGGCAAGACCCGGTTTGTGGTAAAGCCTAATCTTTACCTTGCAAACACCAGTTACATCGTGACCGACCCAAAATCGGAAGTCCTGCGCTCCGTGGGCGCGCTGCTACTCCAAAAGGGCTACACCCTGCGGGTGCTGGATTTGATAGACCCGGAACACTCCGATTGCTATAACCCGTTCCATTACATCCGTAAGGATTCTGACGTGTTCCGGCTGATTGACAACTTCATCAAGAACACCACGCCGAAAAAAGCCGCCAATTCCGACCCTTTCTGGGAGAAATCAGAAACGGCTCTTGACAGTGCCTTAATGCTCTATCTGCTCCACGAGGCCCCGCCCGAGGAACAGAACATGGAAATGCTTTTAACCATGATAGAGTACGGCGGCGCCAAAGAGGACGATGATGATTACCAGTCCCCCCTTGACCTGCTTTTTGAGGCCTTGGAAGAAGAACAGCCGGAGCATATCGCGGCGCGGCAGTATAAAATTTTCAAGCAGGCGGCGGGCAAAACCGCAAAATCCATTTTGGTGAGCGCGGCGGTCCGCCTGTCTGCTTTCACCCTGCCCGAAGTCCAGCGGATAACGAACAGCGATACCATGGAACTGGACAAGCTGGGCAGCCGCAAACAGACGGTTTTTTGCGTTATCCCGGACAGCAATGACGCGTCCCTCAACTTCCTTGTAGGTATGCTGTATACCCAGGCTTTCCAGGAATTGTACTATCAGGCAGACCGGAAATATGGCGGCTCCCTGCCCATTTCCGTTCGATTGATGTTCGATGAATTTGCCAATATCGCCCTCCCCGATGGCTACGCCCGGTTGCAGGCTACCATGCGCAGCCGTAACATCATGGCGACCATTATCCTGCAAAATATCTCCCAGCTAAAGGGGCTTTTTAAGGACGACTGGGAAGGCATTATCGGCAACGCCGACGCTTTCTGTTACCTCGGCGGCAACGAAAAAAGCACACACAAGTACATCTCTGAACTGCTGGGCAAGGAGACCATCAACACCACCACCCACAGCCAGAGCAAAGGGAAAAGCGGCTCCTTCAGCAAGAATTTTCAGCAGACAGGCAGGGAACTTATGACCCCGGACGAAGTGCGTATGCTGGACAACAGCAAGGCCCTTGTGCTGCTTCGCGGCGAACTGCCCGTCCTCGATCAGAAATATGACCTGATGAAGCATCCCAACCTCTCCATGACCGAGGACGGCGGGGCCGCACCTTACATCCACTGCCCCGGTTGCCTGTATGGGGTGGACGATTTGAACTTTACCTTTACCAGCCTTGACGAAATTGAAATCATAGAAGATACGGAGGAATCTGAATGAGAAAAAACACAAAAAGATTTATGGCAGTCTGGAGCGCTCTCGCCCTGGCTTTCACGGTATTCGCAATCCCGGCCTTTGCCGCGGACAACCCGCTGACCATCGTAAACAACCTGTCCGACTTTATCTTTTCCTGCATCCGCGCCATCGGCATTATCATTCTGGGATGGGGTATCGTGCAGGTGGGTATGTCCGTCCAGTCCCACGACGCCAGCCAGCGGACCCAGGGTTTTCTCTGCCTGTTCGGAGGCTTACTTATCGCCTTTGCAAAAGAGATTCTCAGCGTGATTGGGGTGATTTAAGTGAACGGGAAATGCGTCCCAAGTTGGGACAGATTAGGGGGTGGGCCGTATCAGCGATAACTGGGTAGTACAGAACATACAGAGCGCCCTGGGCACTTGGAACGGCAAGCTCGCCGAACTCTGGGCCCTCCTGACCCAATCCCCGGAAACCTTTAAGGGCGGGGATATCTGGAATATCATCAACACCCTTGCCGGTGCCATGCAGGGGATAGGTTACGGCCTGCTGGTCCTCTTTTTCGCCATGGGCGTTTTCCAGAGCGCTGCCAGCTTCAAGGAAATGCAGAGGCCCGAATTTGCCCTGCGCCACTTTCTCCGCTTTGCCGGAGCAAAGGTGGCCGTGGGGTATTCCATGGATATCATGTCAGCCATATTCAAAATCTGCGGCGGTGTCGTGAATAACGTCATGGGGAGTATGGGCGGCATGGTAAGCGCCGGGGCCGACCTGCCTACAGAAATCGTGGACGCCATAGAGGGCGTGGGCTTCTTTGAATCCATACCCCTATGGCTGGTCTCCCTGCTTGCAAGCCTCATAATCACGGTACTGTCTTTCATACTGATTCTGACCGTGTACAGCCGGTTTTTCCGGCTCTATATGTACACGGCTTTAGCGCCGCTGCCCCTGGCGTCCTTTGCCGGGGAAGGCACATCCTCAACCGGGAAAGCCTTTCTGAAATCCTACATCGGCGTGTGCGCCGAGGGTATCATCATCGTGCTGGCCTGCCTGATTTATTCGGCCTTCCTGTCAAGCTCCACCCCGGCGGTGGACAGTACGCTCCCCGCCGTCACCATGGCATGGGAATACATGGGGCAGATGGTGTTTAATATGCTGGTGCTGGTCGGGCTTGTGAAAGGCGCGGACCGGCTGGCAAAGGAAATGTTTGGATTATAAAGAATGTGTCCCAACTTGGGACAGAAAAGGAGTGAGCATTATAGAAGTAAAAATCCCCAAAGAAGTCCGCCGCCACAAGGAGACAATTTTTTTCGGCCTGTCCGTCCGGCAATTCTTATGCGCGGCCGCCGCCGTCCTGATTGCCGTGGGCGTCTATCTGGGCCTTGGCCCGGTGCTGGGCAAAGAAACCGCAAGCTGGCTGTGCATACTCTGCGCGGCCCCGGCAGGTGTGGCGGGCTTTTTCACCTACAACGGCATGACCTTTGAGCAGTTTGTGTGGGCGGTTATAAAGTCTGAAATCCTCTGTGCCGGGGGCAGGCGGTTTGAATCCCAAAACCTGCTCTACACCCTTACCGGACGAAAGGAGGCTGACGATTTTGATTAAATCCCTGATTGCCGCCAACAACAGCGAGAAAGACAGGTTTACCATCCCCCGAAGCGTCCAGCAATCCATTCCCATCAAGAAAATCTACTCAGACGGTATCTGGCAGGTAGGGAACAAGCACAGCCGAACCTGGCGCTTTGCCGACGTGAACTATGCCGCCGCGTCTGTTGATGACCGGCGCAGTATTTTCCTCTCCTACAGCGCCGTGCTGAACTCCCTGCCCACGGATGCGTCTGCTAAAATCAACATTATCAACCGTCGGCTGAATCCCGTGGACTTTCGCCGTTCCGTCCTGATGAAAGAGCAGGGCGATGAGCTGGACACATACCGCCAGGAGTACAACGATATTCTTATTGGCAAGGCCGCCGAAAGCAACGATCTTGTGCAGGAGAAGTATATCACCCTGTCTATCGCCCAGCGGAAAATCGAAGATACCCGCGCTTATTTCCGCCGGGTAGACGGGAACCTGAGCAAGAATTTTGGGCGGCTGGATTCTGGCGCAAGAGCCATTTCTAACTATGAGCGTCTGCGCCTTCTCCACGACTTTTTCCGTCCGGGAGAGGAGCAATATTTCACCTTCGACCAGGCTGCCGCCATCCGCCATGGGCTGGACTACAAAGACCTTATCTGCCCGGACGGTCTGCAATTCAAGGCGGGCCATTTTGAGATGGGCGGCAAGTTTGGCCGGGTGCTCTTTCTGAAGGAGTACGCCAGTTACATCAAAGATGAAATGATTGCCGACCTGTCGGACTTCGCCCGGAATCTGGTGATTGCCATTGACATCCTGCCGGTTCCCACTGACGAAGCGGTGAAAGAAATCCAGCAGCGCATTTTGGGCGTGGAATCGGACATTACCCGCTGGCAGCAGCGGCAGAACTCCAAGAACAATTTTACCGCGTCCGTGCCCTATGAACTGGAGCAGCTTCGGGCAGAAACGAAGGAATTTCTCGACGACCTTACCGTGCGCGACCAGCGGATGATGTTCGCGGTAGTGACATTGGCCCACGTTGCCGACTCTCTGGAGCAGCTTGACGCGGACACGGAAACGCTGCTTGCCATAGGCCGGGAGCACCTCTGCCAGTTTTCCATTTTGCGGTATCAGCAGGAGGATGGATTGAATACAGTGCTGCCCTATGGCCTGCGCCGGGTAAAGGCACTCCGGACCCTGACCACGGAAAGCGCCGCTGTGCTTATGCCCTTCCGGGCACAGGAGATACAGGACCCAGGCGGAATGTACTATGGGGTAAATGCCGTGTCAAAAAACCTGCTTATCTGTGACCGCAAACGGCTCATATCCCCACACGGTTTTTATCTGGGCGTGTCCGGTTCGGGCAAATCCATGGCTATGAAGTCAACAATAACAAATGTCGCGCTGGGTACGAATGACGATATCATTATCATCGACGCCGAGCGCGAATACGGCCCGCTGGTCCGTGCCCTGGGCGGCGAAGTGGTGGAAATATCGCCCCACAGCCCCCACCACATTTCCCCTCTGGACATGGCCGAGGGTTACGGCGAGGACGAAAACCCCGTAGCCCTGAAATCCGAGGTTATCACCAGTATTCTGGAGCAGCAGATGGGTTCCGGGAGGATCACAGGCAGCCACAAGTCTATCATAGACCGCTGTACCGCTAATGTGTACAGGCCCTTTTTGAAATCCAAGGGCAAGCTTCCTGCCCCTTTACTCACGTATTGGCGTGCCGAAGTGCTGAAACAGACCGAGCCGGAGGCCCGGGAAATTGCCCTTGCCGCCGAGCTCATCACCGAGGGCAGTCTCAATGTGTTTGCCCACGAAACAAATGTGAACATGGACAACCGGCTGGTGGCTATCGACCTCTATGAAATGGGAGAAAGCCTGCGGCCCACAGCGCTGGTGGTTACGCTGGAGGCCATACAAAACCGGGTTGCCGCCAACCGCAAGAAAGGGAAATACACCTGGGTTTTCATTGATGAAATCTATCTGTATTTCAAGTACCACTATTCGGCGGAAGTCCTCTACCGGGCGTGGAAACGCTGGCGCAAATACGGAGCGCCGCTGACAGCCGCGACCCAGAACGTGGAGGAATGTCTGCGTTCGGAAACAGCCCGGCTCATGTTTGCAAACTCTGAATTTCTGCTGTTGTTCAATCAGGCGGCTACCGACCGGGTTGAGCTTGCCCAGCTTCTTCATCTGTCCGACACGCAGATGGGTTACATCGAAAATGCCGAGGCCGGGCATGGCCTACTCCGCATGGGCGGCGCGCTGGTGCCCTTTGTCAATACCATCCCCAGGGACACGGAACTGTACAGGCTCATGTCCACGACGCCGGGGGAATCCTAGTGCTGACCTTGGGCAGTCTCTTTGATGGCATCAGCGTATTCCCACTGGCGGCAAGGCTTAACGGCATTGAGCCTGTCTGGGCCAGCGAGATCATGAAAGCGCCGGTCTCCGTCACAAAGCGCCATTTCCCCGGTATGCTTCACTTGGGGGATATTACCCGGCTCAACGGTGGGAAGGTTCCCCCTGTTGATATTATTACTTTTGGCTCACCCTGCCAAAATCTTTCACGAATCGGGGACCGCCAAGGTCTGGGCGGGGTGAAATCAAGCCTGTTTTTTCAAGCTATACGAATCATAAAGGAAATGAGGGATGCTACTGGAAATATATTTCCAACAATCGCTGTTTGGGAAAACGTTATGGGAAGTCTTGTATCAGGAAACCGGGCTGATTATGGAGCCGTGCTTGCAGCTTTCACAGGGCGCGCGGTTCCAATGCCTGCTTCTGGACGCTGGGCCAACGCCGGAATGGTTAGAGGGGCCGGGATTGACCTTGCCTGGCGGCTCATGGACGCCCAATATTGGGCAAGCCCCCGGCTGGCCCGAAGGCAGAGGATTTTCCTGGTGGCGGATTTTAGAGGGCGGCGTGCTGCCGAAATACTGTTTAAGCCCCGGACAGTGCAGCACATTACTGTCGCTGGCGGCAAAGGTGGGAATCCCGCCGCCCAGGGAAATAGAGGCCCTTTTATTGAAACAGGGGGGCGTATACCCCAGGTCCGGCCCTTTCAGATGTACAGGATGAGGGCCGCGGCAGTCAAGCAGAATCACGCGCAGTTTATTGGCAGCTTTGGGCGGGAAGGAGACCCATACACCACCATCCTGTCCAGCAGGGCCGCGCCCTTTGCCTTTTGGTACGAGGACGACCAGGCAGGCGGCTGTATCCGCTGTCTGACCGAGAGGGAGACCGAACGGCTTATGGGCCTGCCGGACGGCTGGACAGAGTTCGGTGTAACCGGTGAAAGAATAAGCCCCACGCAAAGACAGAGGGCTTTGGGCAACTCCATTGCCCTGCCCTGCGCCTGTTACATCATGGCGGGCATACGAGAAACTATAGACTAAGGCTGGAAATGCGTCCCAACTTGGGACGCATTTCTTTCTGTATTTTGGAGGTGTTTTTATTCGGGTAATAAGAGAAAAAAGCGCGGTTTCCGCTATAAAAGGGAAACCCAAAATCCAGCCCAGAAAGGCAGATAATATTTTGCCAAAAAAACGCGCTTTGAAACTGGGCCGGGATACATTCACAAGGAAAATCGGCGAAGCTGTGAAAGGTGAAAATATAGACCAGCGAGAAACCCTGAACAGTAACCATGCCGTTGACCGCACTGGGCAGGCGGTTGAATATGGTGTTGATAAATTTATCGGTTCCGTGAAAGCTGGCACGCAAAAGGCGAAAATCGCTATCCAGAAGCGGCAGAATTTTATTAAGGAACGCAGGGCGCAAGCCGCTGAGAAAAAAGCACAGGCGGCGGATTCGGTTCGCCGGGAACAGGGAATTGCCGAAGCCGGGGCACAGCAAGAGATTCTTACGCCGCCTATGAATGACAGGGTACAGATACATACAGGGATTGAGCCTGCGACTTCCGACCAGATACTTGAAATCCCTTATTCCATTTCCGCGCGGCCTGCTCCTTCTGGTGAAACTGCTTTGAAAGGGAAAGTATCGTTCCCGTCTTTATCCACAAAAAGCAGCGGCACGCAAACCCATCCATCAATCTATCAATCCAGCCAGCCGACCAAGGGGGAGGCTGGCCGTTCGGCGGTCAGAGAGCGCTTTTCTGAGAATATCTCTCCCAAGGAGAAGCCTGTGCGCGGCCCTTCCGCCATTAAATCCCGCCGCCCGGAGGAATCCGTTAAGGCTATGGCAGAACCCATCAAAACAGGCAGGGCAGGCGCCAGCAAACCGCACTTTCCCACTAAATCCGCAAATTCTATCAGGACAGGCAGATTCACGAGCCCCCGCATGTCCGCTGGCAAGGCCCTGATGGAACGTGCCGCCCGCAGGATGAAACTCCACAGCCAAAAACAGTTAGTAAAGCAAACAAGCTGCGCCGTAAAGGCTGCGGGAACTGTCACAAAGAAAGCTGCCGCTGTCACTGTTAAGGTAGCTCGCTCTCTGATGAGTGCTGTCATTGGGCTGATTGGCGGCGCTGGATTTTTCGTCCTGCTGGCAGTTATCCTCCTGGGCGGTGCTCTGTCTGCGTTCGGGAGCTCTCCGGGCAGTGGCAGCTATACCCCGGTCAGCGCGGAGGTGGAAGCCTTCGACCCTATTATCCGCATTTATGCCACACAGCACGGAATCCCGGAATATGTGGATTTGATAAAAGCTGTGATGATGCAGGAATCCGGCGGCAGCGTGGAGCTGGTGGGCGGTGATGTTATGCAGTGTGCCGAGGGTATGGGCCTGCCGGTGGGCACGCCGGTTGACCCGGAAAAATCCATTGACTTCGGGACAAGCATAATCGCAGACAACCTGCGGCTT
>ERZ777305.2663-NODE-2663-length-14427-cov-10.616824_pt1 | contig 14427 bp, 11 predicted proteins | sample MGYA00374965_ERZ777305 | MGnify/ENA primary metagenome ERZ777305 (study PRJEB29328, sample SAMD00013331) | mouse gut metagenome | study: EMG produced TPA metagenomics assembly of the Metagenome analysis of fecal microbiota from mouse which was promoted... | reverse complement strand
AAATCCTGCTTGTATGCCCGTAAATCAAGGCTTTTTTGAGATAATCAACCATTTTAAAGGTAAAATTGATTATATTAAATCTAATATTTTATGCAAAAAGAACGAATCAAAAAAACACGGAAATTTCTCTCCGTGTTTTTACAGCTTTGCTTAAATTCTGTTTCTCACGATCAACCGATAGCACTCCGTCGGCACCTGACAAAAGCAGGTCGGTCTTTCCTCCTGAAATTCTTCCTTTTGCCTGTCCGTGAGCACCGCCATGGTCTTCATGCCCGCCTCTTTCGCCCCATGAATCCCCAACGGGGAATCATCCAGCGCAACGCAGCATGCAGGTGTTATGTTCAAGACCTCTGCCGCTTTCAGGAACAGATCAGGCGCCGGTTTTGCCTTGCTCACCTGGTCTGCGCTGATAATGGCGTCGAACAATTCTTCCGGAAGCCCCACAGCTTTCAGGGAAATAGAAACTTTTCTTCTGTCTGCGCTGCTTGCAACAGCCGTTTTCATACCTTTCTCCCGCAATTTTCTTATAATACGATCCATGTCCTGAAAGGCTTCCACATTTCCTGCTGCCATCTCCCCGTAAACGGTATAGGCCCTGTCTTTCATCTCTGTCCGATAAGGCACACCATGCTTTTCGGCTACCGCCCCTATAAAGATATCATCACTGGCGCCGGACATGGCCCGGAATTCCTCCTCTTTGGCATCCACGCCATATTCCTGCAACGCCTTTCGTATGGCGGCAATAAAGGTTTTCTCTGATTTACAGAGCACGCCGTCCATGTCAAAAACCACAGCACGGATCTGGTCCTTTTGGCGGAACAATTGCCGTGACCGCCGTCTGGAAATGGAAGAACTGCAGACAAGCGCTACAATACACATCAGATAAGGAAAGGTATTGATCAAAGAAGAAGGAATCCCTATCGCCGCAATGTCTATTCTGGTTCCCAGCGCTGACGCAGCTCCAAAAAGCAGGGATGCCAGGAAGGTCAGGAAGGGGTTGGCATTCCCGAAGGCCACCACCGTAAAGGCCGTAAACCCTCGTCCCTGGACCATATTTTCACTGAATTCCGAGACAATATCGCAGGACAGATGGGCGCCAGCCAAACCGCACAGGGCACCGGAGATCAAGATAGTGATCATCTGAATCCGGTCCGGATGGATGCCGCTGGTCCTGGCCGCATCCGGATGTTCGCCCACACTGGCAACTGCCAGACCGAATCTTGTTTTGGATATGACGACCCACATCACAAGCACAAGGGCAAACGCAGCATATACCATCATATCCTGGCCGTTGAACAGCTGAGACAGCACCGGAATATCACACAGGATCGGAATTACCAGCTTCGGAACCGTATGAATAGCGGCTGGCCGAAGTGACCCAGCCATATCAAAGAAAGCATTTAATACGAAGGAGGTTAAGCCCAGCGACAACATGTTAATGGCAAGTCCCGTGTAAACAAGATTGGCCTTCAGTTTGATGCCGACAGTTCCGTACAGCAGGCTCACGAGCATGGCACTGGCCATCGCCAGAAGATATCCCACCCAAATATTACCGCCGGAAAAGTGAACGCCCACAATGCCGAAGAAGGCGCCTATGAGCATCATACCGTCCAGAGCAATGTTGAAAACGCCGGCTTTCTGACAGAGCAATCCTCCCATGGCGGCAAGCGTTACCGGCGTGGAAATACGCAGCATGGAAGAAAGAATATTGATGCTTAAAATCTGATTCATGACTCCATCTCCTTTCCGGCAGTTTTCATTTTTGAAAGCCGTCTGCTCAATCTGTGCCGCATTTTCAAAGAAACTTTCACTGTAACAGCCAGGATAATCGTTGCCTGAATGATCTCTACCATGGGACGCGGTATGTTCGTCAGACGCTGTAAGTTAGCCGCACCGTTTTTTAATGCGCCGAAAAAGGCCCCGGAAAGCAGCACCCCAAGAGGATTATTGTTCGCCAAAACCGCTACCACAATTCCATCAAATCCCAAACCCGTATTAAAGCGCTTGGGAAACTGGTGCAGCACTCCCGTCATTTCCACCGCCCCGGCCAGACCGGCTATCAGCCCGCTGAGCAGCATGGCCTTAATAATGATATAATTTACACGAATCCCGCTGTCCTGCGCCGTATGGGGATTAGCTCCCACCAGCTTGATCTCATATCCTGTTGTGGTCTTTTTGAGCACAAACCAGAGGATAACTGCTGCGGCAATGGCAATGTAAAGTCCTGTATGGGCATTGGAATTGGGCAGATACGCCAGCTTGGCCAGCCAGAAGTTCTCCGCAAACTTGGGCGTGGACACTGCCTGAGATGCCGTTCCCTCAGGCCGCAGCGGTCCAAGGATCGCATAATCCGTTAGAAGCTCCGCAACAAAATTGAGAAGCAGCGTGGTCACCACAAGGTCCGCTTTGAAACGGACATATAATAAGGTAGGAATCAAAGCAAACACCATTCCCGCAAGACATCCTGCCGCAATAATCGCAAGCAGACCTGCGCCTCTTGGAATCCGCTCGGAAAGACACAGGGCAACCCAGGTGCCGGCCAGAGCACCCATGTTCAGCTGTCCGTCAATTCCCAGGTTAAACACTTCGGCTTTGAAAGCCACACTGGCAGCCAGTCCTGTGAAGATCAGCGGAATACTCCATCTGACAGCGCCTCCCAAATCACCTGTGACACCATGCAGCAGGCCGGAAAGCATGGTTATGGGAGAAAATCCTGCAATTGTCACAACAACAGAGACTACAAGCAACGAAATCACGATAACAAGAATCTGTCTGAAAAGGGTTTTCATATTTCGTCCAAACACTACTGCCTTACTGTGCATTTCCCTTCACCTCCCTGCGTTTCGAGCCTGTCATATACAGACCCAGCTCAATTTCGGACAGATTGCCGTCATTTAGAAATTCCCCGACAATTTCTCCTTCGTACATAACCATAATGCGGTCAGATAATTTCAATATTTCATCCAGTTCAGATGAGATCAAAAGAATCGCCCGGCCACGGTTTCGCATTTCAATCAGTCTGTCATAAATAAAGGCAATCGCACCGATGTCCACGCCTCTGGTAGGCTGCGCCGCAATCAGAAAATCAGGAGAAATATTCAGTTCCCTGGCAATCACTACCTTTTGCATATTCCCGCCCGACAATGTGGATACCGCATAGTTTTCATCCGGCACTTTAATAACATACTGATCAATCAATTCCTTCGCCTGCTCGCTGCATTTTCGAAGCTTCATGACCCCCAGCCTGGAAAAGGAAGGCTTATAATATTGGGTGGTCATCAGATTTTCCCAGATGGAGCAGCTGGCCACCACACCCCTTTTCAATCGGTCTGCCGGAATATGAGAGAGTCCCCGCTCCCTTCGCTTTCGTATCGACATACCAGTGATTTCCTGTCCATTTAAGATTAACTTTCCGCTTTCAGCCCTCTGTAATCCCACCAAAGCCTCTGTCAGCTCATCCTGCCCATTCCCCTCAATGCCGGCCACACCCAGAATCTCTCCCTGCTTTACCCCAAACGTAATGTCTTTTACCGCTATAAACCCGCGCGAATCACAGACCCTGACATTTTCTGCTGCAAAAACCGTCCGGGGATTGGAAATGGTAATCCGTTCAAGCTGTTCCTTCATTTTCCGTCCGATCATCATCGTGGAAAGTTCATCTGCATTGGTCTCAGAGGTCCTCACATTCCCCGTCACCACACCCTTTCTCATAATCGTGATATTCGTCGTAATCTGAATGACCTCCCGCAGCTTGTGGGTAATAAAAATAACAGAACATCCCTGCCCGGCCAAACGCTTTAGAATCTGAAACAGATCCTGAATCTCCGCCGGTGCAAGAACTGCGGTAGGTTCATCCAGTACAATAATCTTTGCCCCCCGGTAAAGCAGTTTCAGGATTTCTGCAATCTGCATCTGTCCTACAGATAAATGCATCACCTTTCGCTCCAGATCCAGGTTCAACGCATAGTTTTGCATAATCTCCAGGACCCTTTTTCTCGCTTCTCCATAATCAATAAATCCCGCCCGTCCCGGCTCACTGCCCAGAATAATATTCTGCAGCACGGAAAATCCGGGTACCAGCATGAAATGCTGATGTACCATGCCAATACCATAACGGATGGCCGTCTGGGGGTCGGGAATTTCAATCTCCTTTCCTTCCAGTTCAATGGTCCCGGAATCTTTTTGCACCAGGCCATACAGAATATTCATCAGCGTCGATTTCCCGGCGCCGTTTTCCCCGATCAGACCATGAATCTCCCCCTGTCCCACTGTCAGATTTACTTTATCATTAGCCAATACACCTTCAAATCGTTTGGTGATCGACGTCATTTTCAAAACCGTCTCCATTTCATACCTCCTCAGGAAATAAAAGAAATGACCGGGCGTTATCTACAAATCGTCAGCTTGCTATACTGCGAAATGGCAAACGCCCGGTAAGCAAAAGGTAAATTCCTTCGGAATGAACCTTGCTACAAGCGCAGCGGATTTTTCTCTTTATCCTGCTTAGCAAGGATGCGCACCGCTTCGCAGGCAACTCTGCTCACTTTCTCTTCTCCTCCGTTGTCTCCCCAGGTATCGCGGATACGGTTTGAAATAATAGACATAACCGCCCCCATCCGCATACCATGAAGCTGTCCCACAATATATTGTCCCGAGGTATCCGTATCAATATTAGTCACACCTGCACTCTGCAGATCAGGAATGATATGCGGCGCGAAAGAAGGCCAATACCCGTCTTCCTTGATCTTCCTGCCCTGTCCAAGATAGAAGGAAGCAGGACAATACATCAGTCCATATCCATATTTATAGCCCAGATTTTCACAGGCCTGTGCCAGAGCGTTTACCACATCCACATTGGCCACCGCCGGAAACCCCCGATCCACATAGCAGTCCGATGTACCGTCTGCCCGGATTGCAGCCACAGGAATCACGATATCGCCCAGATCAAACCGGGGAGAGATACTCCCTGTGCTGCCTACCCGGATTGCGGTGTGAACACCCGATGCATTCAGTTCATGAATCGCAATCTCTGCGCCCACCGGACCGCAGCCAGTTGAAGTACATCCGATGGGGGTTCCCTGGTAATTGCCCACCATGGTACGAAATTCCCTGTAAAAAGCCAGCTCTTTACTGTCCTCCCAGTTCTTTGATATCACCATGGCTCGTTCCGGAGAACCAGGCAGCAGCATGATGCCCGGAACATCCCCATTCCCCACACGGATGTGATAAGTTTTTCCGTTTTCTGTTTCAGGTTTCATAGCCCTGATATTTGATTTCACTCCATCATTCATCATAGTTCCGTATCCTTTTCTCTCCTCTTCCCTATTTATGTTCTCCTTTTTGCTGCCCTACTGCTGTTTCCCTTTCAGGCTGTCAAAGTCCGGATAGGAAGTGTCGTTAGGCACTGTCACTTCACCGGAAACGATTTTAGCCTCAAGATCCCTGACAAAGCTTATAACATCCTTATCCCGGAAAATTTTTCCCCATTCGCTGCCATTTGCCGAGAATTGCTCCAACGCATCATAGCCGATATAATAGATTCCTTCTTTTAACCCCAGAGGAGACATGATACCGCCGGTAAAGTTATCCTCGGCCAGCATCCGGCAAGCCATATAGGCATTTTCATCGAAGCCAAGTCCGGTGGAAGCAAAATAGCCATCCGGATATAATTCATAAGCATAGTCGAAATTCGTATCGGTGGAAATAGCGATTCCCGCCTCCTTAGCGCCTTCAATACAACCGATTGAAGTCTTCGCCGCATCCCCCACAATATAATCCACACCGCCGTCTGCCATGGAAAGTGCAACCTCCTTGCCGGCTGCCGGATCTTCAAAGCTTCCTACATACGTAAAGGAAACATCTATATCCGGATTTACAGATAAGGCGCCCAGCATAAGCGCATTGATGGAGGCATTGGCAGAAGGACTTTCTGCCGCATTCACATAACCGATGTGTCCCGTCCGGCTCACATAAGCGCCAAGCGCACCCATCACATAAAAGTACTCTTCTCCGTGATATTCCGAACTCCATACATTGTCAGCCTCAGTCTCCTGCCCATTGATATATTGATAAATGGCTGCAAACTTAATGTCCGGATATTCTTTGGCAACGGTAAGTGTCGCTTCACTCATCTGCGGAAAAGTCGTGATGATCAGATCATACCCTTCTCTGGCCAGCGAGCGGATGTCATCCTCGTGCGACGCTGTGGATGTGGATTCCAGTTTCTTCACTTCCAGGCCAAACTCTTCTGCTGCTTTGTCAACGCCGGCGGCAATAATATCTACTGAACTCTGGTCCCCAAAACGCTGGTTCACGATCAGCGCCACACGCTGCGCACCTCCCGCCGCCTCATCCGGCGATTCCTGAACCGCTTCATCAGACCCTTTCCCGGATGCAGCAGAAGACGCCTTCGATTCATTCGCAGAACTGTCTGTCTTATCTTGCTGGCCGCCGCAGGCTGTCAGCAGAACTGATGCTGTGCATAACAAAACAGCGATAACCTTTTTTCCCTTCATACATTATATTCCTTTCTTTCGTTTCGCCTTTGGCTTTCTATTTAAAGGCTTATCTTGTATTTTACAGTTTCATTGAAAACCTGGTCTTGCCAAATACTTCCATTTTATGCAGGCATCCCTCCCTTCTTTTATAGTTTGTACTATCCTCAGCAAAGTATCGTTTTCGTTCCGCAGGCCTTCAGAAGTTCCACGTGCTCCGCTGATGTATCCTGGCCAAGGTAAATAGTATCCACTTCATCAAATCCGGCTGATTTGAAATTCGCTTTCTGATCAAACTTGGAATGATCGGCTGCCAGCAAAATATGATCGGAAGAATTTTTCATGGCGATGATAATATCCGTCAACTGTCCGCTGATATGAAAAATACCTTTGCCCGGTACGATCAGATCAGGCGAATAAATAGCATAATCAAAACGCATGCTTCCAAAAAAGGCAATCGCCTGGGAGCCAAGACAGTCAAAATTCCGGGGACGATAATTTCCGCCCGCTAACATCACATTATTTTTCTCACTGCTGCTCAAGCAGGTGGCAATCTTTAAGGAATTGGTCGCAAACTGCATCCCGCTGCGGTTTTTCAATTCCTGTGCGATATAATAACACGTGGTACTGCTGTCCAGTGCAACAGATGCCCCATCGGGAATATCTTGGCAAATCCTTGCGGCAATTTCCTTCTTCTCCTTCGCATTGGTTGCGAAACGCTCCTCAAAATGAGGAATCAACATGGTAAAGTCCTTATTGATCTGTACGCTGCCAAAGGTTCGGATGACCATCTCCTCCTTCTCCATAACATACAAATCCCTGCGAATGGTGGAAGGAGAAAGTCCGAAATGTTGAATCAGTTCTTCCACGCTGACCTCTTTGCGTTCCTTTAAAAAGTTCAGGATCAATTCTCTCCGTTTCCATTTTTTGTGTTCCGCCATGAACCACACCTCTCAATCATCATTTTTTGACCATTTATTTTTCCAGACTAGTTTTATGCTTTTATAATTATATATAATCACACAAAATCAGGCATGTCAATCCCAATTTTTGGTCATTTTTATTATTTTAGTCATTATTTTTTGATCATTTGACTCAAATCAGCCAAATGTAAGGCTAAAATGGTCATTATTTTTTGACCAAATTATCTTTTAAAAATTTTCTGTAACCCCTTCTTCAGACAGCAAAAACACGGAAATTTCTTCCCGTGTTTTGTCTTTTATGCTTCCTGTGCACTTATAATGATTTCTTCTCCTCACGCAGAGGATTCCACACACCCCTCCTATAGCAGAACAAATATAACCCAAACAACAGCAGATTATGCGCGATCATGCAGGCCCATGCTGATACCAGACCAAACCCAAACACCTGGGTACAAAGGTATGTCCCTGCGATGCGTACCAGCCACATGCCAATGATATTGAACACAAACGGCGCCCTGGTCTTACCCACGCCCAGCATAAGTCCCTCGATGATAATAGAAAACCCATAAAAGGGTTCGGAGACCGCCACCATCCGCAGCACTGCTGTCCCCAGCGAAACCACCGCCGCCTGTCCGGAGAACAGCCCCATCAGCCAGGGCGCTGTCAGAAACAGGCAGGCACCGGAGCCGATCATCAAAGCGATTTCCAAAGGTACAAACATGGCTGCCAGACTTTTCATACGCCTTTCATCCCTGGCGCCATAAGCATTGCCCGCCAGAGTGGCCGCTGCCGTCTGCATGCCAAATCCCGGAATATAGAAAGCCGACTCCACGGTATTGGCAATGGTGTGGGCCGCCGTGGATACCTCCCCCAGGGAATTGATCATAGCCGCAAACGCCACATAGCCAAGACAGGTGCCAAAGCGCTGAAACATATTGGGCCGCGCCACCCGCATGCAAGGCCCCAAAATCTGCATATCCGGCGTAAATCTCTCACCCTTTGGCGAAATCACCTTATGCCGCCACAACACAAAGGTAATACAAATGCCGCCTATGGTAAAGGCAATGGCGCTGGCAATGGCTGCCCCAATCACACCAAGCCCCGCTCCCCACATGGTAAACCGCAGGGAAAACAATTCCATGCTGCGGGTGGGATAGATCATCAGAAAGTTAAGCGTCACATTGACCAGATTCACCAGCACACCAATCTTCATAGGTGATTTGGTATCCCCCGCCGCCCGCAGAACGGTACCAAAAATAATACTGGCAGTCCTTGGCAGCATGGGCAGATAGAGAATCAGGAAATACTGCGACGTCAGTCTGCGGATTCCTGGTTCCACCTGCATCCAGACCGGCACCATGCTGCTTAAGGATACCGTCAGCACAGTAACGAAGATTCCCAGAACAAACGTAAGAAAAACCGCCTGTGCTGCCGCCCGCTTCGCCGCACGCTGGTCGCCGGCTCCGTATGCCTTTGCTATGTAAGAGAGAAATCCCACGCCCACTGCAGAAATGGTACTGCCGATAAGCCAGTTGACAGTTCCCGTGGACCCCACCGCAGCCGTCGCCTGTGTCCCCAGTGAACCAACCATCGCCGTATCAATATACTGAACTGCTGTCTGCATCAACTGTTCCAGCATCGTTGGCCAAGCCAGGGCAAGAATCGTAATGAGCATCGAGCAATTCCCTATCTTATGTGCCGTCGTTTTGGTCATTTGCTTTTTCCTCTCTGCTTTTCTACCTTTTTCTCTTATTGTAACATAATTATGGGAGTCAATATCCTGCCTTTTATCTGCTTGCATCATTTTCCTGGAAAACAACAAAAACACGGAAATTTCTTCCCGTGTTTTTAACAATCTGTACTATGACAAAAATCCAACCTTTCTGTGTCAACATCCATCATTCCCTTTCTGACGATGAAAAGAATGGTTTCCGGATCAAAGCCTTGTATCCTGCAACACCTTCCTGATCTCCTTGAGAACTGTTTCGTCATCACTTCCATGGAACCAGAATTCTAAAAACTCCTTTGTTATCTGCTCTTTATATTCCTCATAGGAAACCAGCACCTCATAGAAAAATATCCGGCTTTTTCGATAATACTTTATATATTCTTTCCTGCAAAGCCTTTCTAAGAATGTGGATACTGTCTGTGGAGCCCAGGCGCTATTATACTTTTCGTTAGCCCTTCTGCGAATCTCCATCATACTTAAATCTTCCTCTGCCTCCCATATGACTTTCATGACCAGTTTTTCGCATTCTGTCAGCTTTTTATAATTCATCTCTGTGTTCTCCTCTTCTCAATTATATTGATCTGATAATCCTATAAGACAAAAACACCGACCCCGAATTATACTTGTTTGAATAATCCGGGCTCTTTACTGAAACCTGTATCATTCATTTTAATGCACTTTTTCTATATTAAAATCTCTATATCTTTTTCTTCTTTCCCTCCATCCTCTTTCGTTTCATAATACAATAAAAATCTCCTTAGGATCAGACCCCCCTTTGTCTCTTGGCAATCTAATACCAGTTTCTTCTTTTGTTGAAATTCAATCGCGTTCTTTTCGATTTACATCTTCACGAACTATACTACTAATGTATCACATTTTAAACAAAAGTGGTGCAACATTTTTAAATTATGGTTGAAAATAAAACTTTCGTTTATTTGGGGGTGAATAGCCGCTACATATGATAATGTATAATAAACAAATATATTTATGGCATCACCTTAATACTCATGTCTCCTCCCCGTTCATATCCCCTCTCCATTCTGCGAAAATATAGGTGTCCATACTTTTTTCCACATCTGTCTTCCTTCATTAATACAATCCGACACTGGTAAGAGATACTTCTTTTTGTTTTAATGTATACAAAGGAAACCGCAAAGCTCCAATAACCATAAGAGCATATAGATTTCAGTTCCTATATGCTCTTACACTGTTACGATATTTTATTTTGCAATCGGCATCTCCAGCATCTCAACTTTTTCATTTCCACACGATTTCAAAACGATTAGCGCAGCTATCTCATCAACATCAACAACTCGAGCAAAACCTGCTATTTGATACGCATTTGACTTGCTGCTATCTGTATATCCCACTCTGCCGGGATTCACTAAGTATGGAATTCTTGTTCCATCTTTTAAAACAACTCCTTTGACTTCGGGAATGCCAAGATCATCTTCTTTTTCCACCGGAGCTTCACTGACAGAATAATTCACTTGGATAGAAATCGGCGAGATATCCATATCCTCCATCGTGAAACCTGTTCCTTCCACGTTCTTTCCTACCTTAATATTTTGAGTCGAACTGACATCAGAAAGGTTTATTTCAAAATTCCACTCCCCCTCCACTGCCGGAATAAACGCTCCTTTTGAGAAGGTTCCCAGATTCTTGAATTCAACGTGCATTGTCTTGCCGAGAAAGGAATCGGTTTTGTCCACAGCACTTGCCTGAATAATATATTCCATATTTCCGTTATCATCTGTATAATGAGAAATAACACTTCCATCTTCATAACTTTCTATAGATGTTCCGTCTTCATATACCAGTGTACCGTTTTCATCAGGAATAATTCCATCATACATGCTCCCGCTCATATTAACCCATGCGCTTTCATCCTCTGGATCATCTCCCTGATACACATTTACCATATCAAATCCCGGCTCCATCCGATCCGCCGCTCTATAACCGGAAATACGAAATGTCATATATACAAATCTCTCATCCACGATAACTGTATCCGGCTCTATTGTAACACCGTTATTTGTCACGGCAAGCGACGGGCTATCCGGCTCTTCATTGTACACTTTTGCTATATTCTTTTCTGTAAGCACTTGCTGCTGCTCATCGGATGCCTGAATCGTTCCGTTCATGCCTCTCCCCCAATAATGATGAATGGCTGCAACGGCACTTATACTGCTAACTGCTAATATACAAACACCTGCGATAACGGCGGCCTGCGTTTTAAACATTTTTTTACCTCTGGTATGTGTTTTTTTCATATGAACAATATCCTCCTGCTTAATCATTGCAAAGGCCTGATTTGTTTTTTTCAACACAATTTCCGATAACTCTATTTCTTCAGAAAGTATAGGTTTTTTATCTGCCATTTCTATCCTCCTGACAATCGCGATAATACTTTTCCACCTGTTTTCTTCCTCTTGCAATCCTCGTCTTGATGGTATTTAACGGTAATGACAACATTTCGGCAATTTCTCTCATCTTGAATCCCTGACTATAGTACAATTCCATAGGCAATCGATATCGTTCGTCTATAGAAGCATATGCCTCCTTCAATTCAAGATTATACTCATCACATTTTGACGGTTCCTCATAAGATTCTATATTCTTGTAAGCTGCATTGTCTCTTATGATATCATAGCAATGGTTTATAAGTATTCTTGTCATCCATGTCTTAAAGAACTCTGGTTTCTTAAGTGTATGTAACTTTTCCCAACAAGTGAGAATTGTATCTTGAAGAGCATCTGCAGCATCTTCTTCATTCATCAGAATTGCAATGGCAGTTCTATACATATCCTTCATATATAACTGCATTAGTTCGGTAAATGCGTCTTTATCATGCCTCTGCGCCTTCTTTACACAAAACTTTATTTCAATGCTTTTCATTAACTTTCTCCTACGCGCGTATGATTGTAAAACAAACAAGTGTCCTTCATTTGTTTTACGGTCATTAGACGTCAGATACTGTCTTTTGGTTTCAAAATATTAGAAAATATTTATTATTCTTTTCATTTTATTAATTAACCGCAATTTATATATCGGAGTCACACGATTGCCGAGTATATTGAAATCAACACCACCGACACCGCCGAGGCGGGCTGACCCCCGCCAAAGCATGAACGCACAGGGCGATTTTTACGGAGTTTTGAGAGAAATTCTTCAAAAAGTTTTCCTTGTTTTCTAATACGGGGAAGTTTGGGAAATGCCAATGCCATAGAAAAAAATCAGCAAAATTTTTTTAATCCATTGACAAATTCTCCGATTAAAAGTATCATATAACAGTGATATATAACGGTGTTATATTTAGGGAGTAGGATAATGAGCGAAGCAGAGCAGACAACACAACACTTAATTCTTTCAGCCGCCATTCAGGAATTTCTTGAAAAAGGCTATAAGTCTGCTTCCTTGCGGAATATTGTCAAAACAGCGGGCGTAACGACAGGCGCGTTTTATGGCTACTATGACAGTAAAGAAGATTTATTTGAAGCACTGGTAAGCGAACACTACAGCTTTTTACTGAAACGCTTTTGCAAAGCCCAAAAAGAATTTGCAGAAATCCCGCCGGAGGAACAGCCCGACAATCTTACCTCTACTTCCGGCGAATGCATGTATGAAATGCTCTTGTATGCCTATGAACACTTGAACGAATTTAAGCTCATACTTTGCTGTTCGGAGGGAACACGTTTTTCAAAACTGATTGATGAAATGGTAGAAATAGAAACAAAAGGAACACATGATTATTTAATGGTTCTTGAAAAGTTAGGCAGACCTGCGCCGCCCATTGATGAACGGTTGGAGCACATCTTGATCACAGGAATGTTTAATACTTTTTTTGAGCTGATTATACATGAAATGCCGCTTGAAGAAGCAAAACACTATTTGAAAGAAATGAGAGCTTTCTATACTGCCGGGTGGATGAAAATTATGGGGCAATAATAAATTGAGCCGACTCGATTACAAATAAATTTGTTTTTGATAATGGAAAGTTTACACTTTCCATTATATTTGACGCAGGGGTTAGTTTTGGCTAACTTCATAAAGACACCACTAATCAATTAAGGATATTCGAGGGCAGTTATTTAGTCCTCATATCATAAAAAATTTTCAAGGAGGTTTTTTACAATGAAAAAACAGTCTAATCTATCAAGACTGATGGGCTATGCCGGAGGGCATAGGATATTGACCTATCTTTCTTGGGTACTGTCCGTAATGAGTGCGCTGTTAGCCCTTGTGCCTTTTTGGTATATATGGCGTATCATTCACGACATACTGGAAGCTTCCCCGGACTTCGTGGAAGCGGGGAATGTCACAGGCTACGGCTGGTCTGCGGTATTGTTTGCGGTTATCTCTATTGTTGTCTACATAGCCGCCTTGATGTGTTCGCATATGAGCGCGTTCCGGGTTGCCGCAAATATCCGAAAAGAGCTTATGCGCCATATTACAGCCTTGCCGCTTGGGGTAACGGAAAAGTATGGAAGCGGAAAGCTGCGGAGAATAGTAAATAGTTCCAGTGCCGCTACGGAAACATATCTTGCACACAGGCTCCCCGACAAAGCGGGGGCGGTTGCCACCCCCATAGGGCTGCTTTTCCTGTTGCTTGCCTTTGACTGGCGGTTAGGGCTTTTAAGCCTTGTTCCCGTTGTGCTTGGTTTTCTGATTATGATGAAAATGACAGGAAAAGACATGGAAAAGCGAATGGAACAATATCAAAATGCGCTTGCCAATATGTCAAATGAAGCCGTTGAATATGTGCGGGGCGTACCCGTAGTAAAGACTTTCGGGCAGACAATTTTTTCTTTCAAACGCTTCAAAGACGCGATAGACAATTACGAAACATGGGTAATTGCATATACAAAGGGGCTGCGTCTGCCTATGATGTTCTATACAACGGCAATTAACGGCGTATTCGCGTTTCTGATTGCCGGGGGTATTCTCTTTACAAGGGGCGGCGTAACAAATGAACTTCTGTTAAACCTTATCTTCTATATTGTGATTACGCCCGTCATTGGTACGACGCTTACAAAAATTATGTTTATGAGCGAGGACGCAATGATTGTAGGCGACGCAATCAACAGGATTGATGAAGTGCTGAACGAAAAACCATTATCTGAAAGCAGCGTGAATAATATTCCTAAAAATAATGGAATTACATTGGAACACGTTAGTTACGCTTATGACAAGAGAAGTGATTCTGCGAATCCCATCTCTAAGAAGAACGCGCTCAATGATGTATCTCTTTCCATAAAGCCGGGGCAGACAGTCGCATTGG
>ERZ777305.2662-NODE-2662-length-14434-cov-2.891300_pt1 | contig 14434 bp, 11 predicted proteins | sample MGYA00374965_ERZ777305 | MGnify/ENA primary metagenome ERZ777305 (study PRJEB29328, sample SAMD00013331) | mouse gut metagenome | study: EMG produced TPA metagenomics assembly of the Metagenome analysis of fecal microbiota from mouse which was promoted... | reverse complement strand
GGGGAAGTAGGAGGGGCGCAGTCTTGTCTTAACGCCTTCGCCGAAAATCTTTTTGGCAAACTCGTCAAGCATACCCTTCAAGTCGCACAGGGTAATGCCTTTGTCGACAACAAGCCCTTCCATCTGTGAAAACATGGGGGAGTGCGTCGCGTCGTCGTCACTGCGGTAAACCTTCCCGGGGGAAAGAATTTTTATGGGCGGCTTTTTGTTTTCCATGACGCGTATCTGCCCCGCGGAGGTCTGCGTACGCAGAAGCAAATCTTCGGTAATGTAGAAGGTGTCCTGCATGTCGCGCGCGGGGTGGTCGGCGGGGGTGTTCAGCGCGGTAAAGTTATAATAGTCGTTTTCGATTTCGGGCCCCTCGTAAATTTCAAATCCCATTCCCGCAAATACGGAAATAAGCTCGTTCCTGATAAGCGTATTCGGGTGAAAAGCCCCGTCCGGCGTACAGCGCCCGGGGAGAGTAACGTCTATTTTTTCGCGGAAGTATTTTTTACCCAACTCCACGCGTTTTATTGCGGCTTCCAATTCGTCCAGCCGCTCGCTCGCGCGCTGTTTCAACGCGTTTACCAGCTTGCCGAAGGAGGGTCTTTCCTCGGGCGGTATGTCGCGCATGTTTTTCAAAAGAGAGGAAATTTCTCCCGTCTTGCCCAAAAAGCGCATTTTAATTTCATACAGCGTCTTGCTGGACTGAACGTCTTTTACTGCTTCGTCAATGCTTTTTTCGATTTCTTCTATCTTTTTTTGCATACTGTCTCCTTTACAAATAAAAATAAATCGCCCTGTAAACACACAGGGCGAAAGTATCGCGGTACCACCTGATTTCGCGGCAAAGCCGCCTTAATTCGACCCTTAACGCGGGTAAACGGGATAAACTACTCGGGCATTGCCTTTCGCAAATCCGGCTCGCGAGTGAATAACGGTCAAACCCGATGGAAAATCTTTCAGCCGTTTGCGGATTTTCCTCTCTGAAAAGGGTTGTTCGTGCCGTCTGTCTCGGTCACAGCCTTTTAAATTCCATTCAATTATAATGCCGCCGAGGCATAAAGTCAATCGATTTTCGTACTCAATAAATACTTCCGCCGCGGCAATCGTAAGCGACGATAACGGGGAAATCCTTAACTTCCAGTCTGTAAACCGCTTCGGACAACAGCTCGGGGAAGGCTATGCACTCGCTTTTTTTTATGGCGTTGCCGTAAAGCGCGCCCGCCCCGCCGATTGCGGCGAAGTATACGCCCGTAAATTTTTTCAAAGCTTCGCGCGTCGCTTCGTTCATTTCGCCTTTGCCTATAAAACCGTTTAATCCGTATTCCAGTAAACGGGGCGCGAAGCTTTCCATTCTCGCGGAGGTGGTAGGCCCGCAGCTGCCCGAAGCTTTGTTCGGTGCGGCAGGGCAGGGACCCGCGTAATAGATTACCGCGTTTTTAAGTTCAAACGGCAGAGGACGCGCCACGTCTAAAAGCTTGAAAATTTCCCTGTGAGCTTCGTCGCGCGCCGTTAAAATTTCACCCGTCAGCAGTACGCTGTCGCCTGCGCTGAGATTTTTAATATCCTCTTTCGTTAGCGGAAGAAGCAACTTTTTCATATTTCCTCCTTGACGCACCGTACGCAATGGCACTGTATGTTTACCGCTACCGGCAGTCCGGCTATGTGCGTGGGTGCTTTCTCTATCGCAACGCCGATGGCGGTGGTGTTGCCGTGAAAGCCCTGACAGCCTATGTTCAGTCCGTTTATGCGTTGAAGAAGCGTTTTTTCCATTTCCGCCAGCTCTGCGTCGGAGCTGTTCGCGCCCACGTCGCGCGTAAGCGCTTTTTTCGCAAGAAACGCGCAGTGGTCAAACGTTCCGCCGATACCCACGCCGACGTAAACGGGGGGGCAGGGGCGCGAACCGGCAAGCTTGACCGTTTCTACAACGGCGTCGGTAATACCCGCGTAACCCTGCGCGGGTTTAAGCATGTACAGCCGCGACATGTTTTCGCTGCCGAATCCCTTTGGCATATACGTCAAATTTATTTTGTCGCCCGCAACTATTTCCGTATGAATGACGGCGGGGGTGTTGTCGCCGGTGTTTTCGCGGGTCAGCGGGTCGCAAACGGATTTTCTGAAATATCCGTCCGCATACGCCCTGCGCACGCCGTCGTTCACCGCGTCGGTAAGCAGCTTTCCTTCGAGAAACACTTCCTGCCCGATTTGCAGTATGACGACCGCCATGCCGGTATCCTGACACACGGGCATGCGTTCGGCTTTTGCGGTTTCGGCGTTTTTCATTATCGTTTGCAACGCGAATTTCGCCGCTTGGTTTTCTTCGTTTCCGTATGCGCGGCAAATTGCGTTTTCACAGTCGGCGGTAAGGTTTATGCCCGCCTTTAAAGCCGCAAGATAAATTTTTTCTTCTATTTCTTTCGTGTTGACAATTCTCATGGTTTTTACCGTAAAATCCGTCGCTTGGCGACACATACAAAGTCTATCACAATTATCGATATTTGTAAATTATTTGTTTACTTTATTTTTGTTTTAAGTTATAATGTAACCATGAGGACAGAGGAAGACATAAAAAAAGAATTAAAAGAGAAAAACAAGGACATGCGGATGAGGGAAGCAAACGTCCGCCTGAACCCTGCGACCGGCGGAATGGCTTATTCGGCCTCCGTGGGGCTTTATTATGCTTTTTCGCTGTTGATACTCATGCTTCTCGTGATATTCAAGGCGGATAAAAACGAAGAAATAGTAACTTACGCAAATTACCTTGCCGCCCCGCTGGCTATATTTTTATGCACCGTACTTATTTTAAGGTTCCGCAATATACGGTTTAAAGCGGTGTTTCACTTTAAATGTAAGTTCAGATATTATATAATTGCTTTGCTTTTGGTTTTCGGGCTGCTGTTTTCTTTAAGCTGGATTAACGACCTGTCGCTTAAATTTTTCAAGCTTTTCGGATATAACGAAAGGGAAAGCTACTTCCCCAACCTCTCGGGCGGCTATATTGTCCCCGCGTTGCTTGTAATAGCTTTGCTTCCGGCGGTGTTCGAGGAATGTTTATTCCGCGGCTTAATGCTTTCCTGTTGCCGTACGTCAATGGGCGGCGTCGCCACGATTTTTACTGTCGGCTTTTGCTTTTCGCTTTTTCACGGCTCGCCGGAGCAAACCTTTTATCAGTTTATAGCGGGGTGTGTTTTCACATTTATAGCGTTGCGGTCGGGGTCGATTCTCCCGTCTGTATTAATGCATTTTTTAAACAACGCGGTAATAGTCGTATTGCAGGCATGCGGCGCGTTAGGCGTAGACGGCGCTTTGAAAATTTCCGCCGGCGGCAGCATTGCGCTGATAGTCGTTTCGGCGGCGTGCTTTATAGGCGCTATTGTTTGGCTGTCGCTTGACGGAATACCCTTAAGGAAAAGCGAAAAGCACGCCTCGCGCAGCTTTTATATGTTTGCTTCTTTCGGTATTTTCGCAATGGCGGTCGTGTGGACGACAACGCTTTTCGGGTTGGGATAATGCAGAAAATAAATATAGTTTGCATCGGCAAAATAAAGGAAAAATTTTACCGCGACGCCGTTGAAGAATATTTGAAGCGTCTGTCGCGCTTTGCGAAAATTACCGTCAAAGAGCTTCCCGAAGGGAAAAATCCCGAAAGCGAAGCCGCCTCTGTTTTAAAGGCGGCAAGCGGCGAAATCGTCGCGCTGTGCGTGGAGGGCGAAAGCTATTCCAGCGAAGCTTTTGCGGGTTATATCAAAAACTTGACGGACAGCGGTAAGGAAGCAACCTTTATAATCGGCTCCTCGTGCGGGCTTGCGGATTGCGTCAAAAACGCGGCGCGGGTCAGGCTTTCGTTTTCGCACATGACGTTTCCGCACATGCTTATGCGCGTAATACTTTGCGAACAGCTTTACAGGGCGTTTATGATAAACGGGGGCGGCGAATATCACAAGTAACACGCGAATATTGTATTTGTGTGATATTCGAAGAAGTCAAAAATTTTTACAGAAGCTACGACGGAAAAAAGTGCGTCATAGGCTATTCTTTCTGCGGCAGGGAAATTTTCGCGTTTCATACCGGCAGTCCCACGGGCAGGCAGTTTATCGCGACCTATGCCATACATGGCAGGGAGTGGATAACGGCGAGGCTCGCCCTCAGACATCTGGGCGTCGGGCTTAAAAGCGGCGGCGGCTGGGTTATACCGCTCGTCAACCCCGACGGCGCGGAAATTTGCAACCACGTCCGCCCTTTATGGAAAGCAAACGCGCGCGGCGTGGATTTAAACTGCAATTTCGACGCGGACTGGGGAAGCGGCAGACTTAATACCAAAAGCCGCGGCGGCGAAAACTGTATTGGCGATTATCCTTTTTCAGAGCCGGAAACAATAGCTCTTAAAAATTTTACTTTGAAAATACGCCCTTACGTGACGCTCAGCTTTCACACCAAGGGCGAGGAAATTTATTGGGAGTACGACGGTAAAGGCGACGTGCGCGGCGCGGAAATATTAGCTGCCGCAACGGGATACAGACCACTGAAAATTTACGGTTCCGCGGGCGGTTACAAGGACTGGTGTATACAGAAGCTGCATATCCCCGCATACACGGTAGAGTGCGGCGCGGACAACCTTACCCACCCGATAAACGATTTGAAAAAACTGAAAAAATGTTATAAGGTACTTAAAATTTTTATTGACAGATATGGAAAATGAATTTATGCAAGCGGCTCTCGACTGCGCGGCAAAGGCATTGAAAAAGGGAGAGGTGCCCATAGGTGCGGTCGTTGTTTCGGGCGGCAAAATAATATCGCGCGGATACAACAAACGCACAAAAAAACAGATAGCCACCGCCCATGCCGAAATAGAAGCCATTGAAAAAGCCTGCAAAAAACTTAAAAGCTGGCGCATACCGGAGTGTGAAATTTACGTTACTTTGGAGCCGTGTCCCATGTGTATGGGCGCAATGCTTAACGCAAGAATAAAAAAGGTTTATTTCGGCGCGTACGAAGCCAAGGGGCGTTCCATGACTGCGCAGTTGGCGGAGTCCAATCTGTTAAATCACCGTATAGAGGTGGAGGGCGGAGTCATGCGTGAAGAATGTGCGCAAATTTTGTCCTCGTTTTTTTCGCGAATGCGCGAAAGGGAGAAAAAGTAAATTTTTTTACCGCCTTTTCGTTTGACTTTATCACCGTATAATAATAAAATGTAAAGGCAACTTAATATTCCGTAAAGGACGAGAGGGCAAACTCTCTTTTAATACAAAAGTTAAACGGAGGAAATATCACCCAATGATTAACCACGGCAACGAAATTAAAATTTTTTCGGGCAATTCCAACAGACCTTTGGCGGAGGCGATAGCCGCCAAGTTGAACACGTCGCTCGGAGAAATGGAAGTAACGCACTTTTCCGACGGAGAAATTTACGTCCGCTATGACGAATCTATCCGCGGCAAGGACGTTTTTCTTGTTCAGTCCACAAATTACCCCGTAAACAACAATCTTATGGAGCTTCTCATAATGATTGACGCCGCAAAGCGCGCCAGCGCGGGCAGAATTACGGCGGTTATTCCCTATTTCGGTTATGCGCGTCAGGACAGAAAGGCGCGTTCGCGCGACCCGATTACCGCGAAACTCGTTGCCAATTTAATTACCTCCGCGGGTGCGGACAGGGTGCTTACTATGGATTTGCATTGCTTGCAGATTCAGGGCTTTTTCGATATTCCTCTGGATAATCTCGTCGGCGGACCTACGCTTTACAATCATTTCAAACCCAAGGTGGACGACAATTTCGTAGTCGTTTCTCCCGATATAGGTTCGGTTGCGAGGGCGAGAAAGGTTGCCGCCCGCATGAATGCGAAAATGGCGATAATCGACAAACGCCGTCCGAAAGCCAACGTAATGGAGGTCATGAACATTATCGGCGAGGTAGACGGTAAAAACTGTCTTATGATAGACGACATGATAGATACCGCCGGCACGATAGTGCAGGGCGCGAAGGCGTTGAAGGAAGCCGGCGCAAAGGAAATATACGCTTGTTGCTCGCACGGTGTTTTGTCCGGCCCCGCGATAGAGCGGCTTGCTTCTTCCCCTATAACCGAGCTGGCTATGCTTGACACTATCCACATCCCCGACGAAAAAATGCTTCCCATTTTCAAAATGATTTCTACCGCGCCGATTTTCGCTTCGGCAATAGAAAACGTTTATCTGGACAAACCTATGTCCAAAATTTACGACTGATATAAAATTACGACCGCCGCAGAAATTTTTGCGGCGATTAATTTAAGGTGTTTTAATGAAAATTATCGTCGGTCTCGGCAATCCCGAAGAAAAGTACGCCAAGACCTTTCACAATATGGGCTGGATTGCCGCGGGCGACGTCGCGGCAAAGCTTGACGTAAAATTCAAGAAAAAGGAGTGCGAGGCGTATGTTGCCGCGGCGCGCGTAAACGGCGCGGACGTAATTGTCGCGCGCCCCGTTACCTACATGAACAACAGCGGCAGGGCGGTCAAACAGCTTCTTGCCAAGTACAAAGCTTCCGCCGCCGACCTTATCGTGATTTACGACGATTACGATATCCCCAAGGGAAATATAAGGATACGCCCTTCGGGCAGCGCGGGCACGCACAACGGCATGCGCTCCGTAATAGCCGAAATCGGCACGTCTGCATTTGCGCGTATACGCATAGGTATACGCGACGCGGAAGTGAATATTCCCATAATGAATTACGTTCTTTCCGAAGTCAAAAGGGAGGACTATAATTTGTTTATAGCCGCTTGCGGTAAAGCCGCCGACGCGGCTTTGGAAATCGCCTCGGGCGAACCCGTAGAAAAAGTTATGACCGCGTACAACGGTTAAAAAAATATGACGGTAAAAACTTGAACGAGAATTTTTTTACTTACCGCAACCTTTCCGGCGATTATTCCGCCGTTGAAAACGACATCCGCCTCGGCACGCCGACGGCGGCTTTCGGCGTTTCGGACGAAATGAAATATCTTCTGGCTTCTCTTTCGCGCAGGCAGACGCTTTACGTCACTGCGGACGCGGTTTCGGCGGCAAAGGCGCATAAAAGCATTTCCGTGCTTTCCGGTAAAAAATGCGTGCGGCTTCCCGCCAAGGACGAAGTTATTCTCTATAAGGACGCCCTTTCGAAAGACGCGCTGTTTAACAGACTTACGGCGGTTCACGCATTGCAGAACGGCGCGGATATTATCGTGGCGGACGTTCAGGCTTTGATGCAGCTTGTGCCCGCGCGGGTAGAAAGCATAACGTTTGAAGTGGGCGGCGACTACGATTATGTTGCTTTGCCGTCTAAGCTGGTCGGTATGGGTTACAGTCGCGAATACGTGCCCGACAGCAGGGGAACGTTTACGGTGAGGGGAGACATTCTCGATATTTTTCCCGTAAATTCGGACACGCCCGTGCGCATAGACTTTTTCGGCGACGCCGTTGAAAGGATAAGACCTTACGACGCGGCAAGCGGCGAAAGGCTGGAAGCTGTTGAAAGCGTTACGGTAATTTCCGCCGTCGAAGCGCCTTATGAAACCGAAGAAATCGTTAATATTAAAAAAGAAATATCGGAAAATTTGAAAACTTGTGCGGATTCGGCGGCGTACCGCAGGGCAAAAACTCTTTCCGAAGAACTTATAGCAAAGCTCGAATCGGGCGCGCCGTTTGCGGGTTCCGCGTTCGTTATGCCGCTGTTAAAGTGCGCACGGACGGTATTCGACTGCCTTAAATCGGACGCGCTTATAATTTTCGACGAGTGTAAACTGGTTAACGACGCGTTAAACGGTTTATATAACGAGCATACGGAGCGGGTGAAGGAGCTGACAAAGGGCGGAGAAGCCTTCGCGTTTTCTATAAACCAGATGCTTTCTTCCCAAACGCTTATAGACGCATTTAATAAATTTGTCTGCTTCGCCGTTCAGACTTTTACTTCTTCCACGCAGTTTTTCAGTCCGTTAAAGACGTATTCCTTCCGTTCGACGCCCGCGCCGTCCTATCTCAACGCCGTGCCGCAGTTGGTTACGGATATAAAAAACTGGCTTTCGGGCGGATACAGAGTACTTATTTTTACGGGAAGCGTCGTCCGTTCGCAAAAGCTTTCCGAAATTTTAAACGACGAATATCTTCCGCTTTATCCCGTGCCGGACGTTCTCGAAGCACTGCGCGGAGTGTGCGTTACGTCTGAGGATTTGCCGCACGGATTTATCCTGCATGAAAATAAGCTGGTCGTTATAGGAAGCGGCGACATATATACGAAAGCCCCCGCAAAGCGCTTACGCAAAAAGCGCGGTGATATGTTTTCCGCGCCCGAAATAGGCGATTACGCCGTTCACGAAAAGCACGGAATAGGCAAAATTACGGGTACGCGCAAAATCGAGACGACCGACGGAATAAAGGAATACGTCGCCATAGAATACAAGGGCGGCGATATGCTTTATTTGCCGGTAGAGCAGATGGACGTGCTTTCCAAATACGTGGGCGACGGAAATCCCGCGCTTTCAAAGATAGGCGGCGCGGAGTTCGACCGAGTAAAGGAAAGAGTAAAGCGTTCCATACGCGCGCTCGCATTCGATTTAAAACAGCTTTACGCCGAACGCAGTGAAAAGCGCGGTTACCGTTTTCCGGAAAATTCCGAAATGATGAGGGAATTCGAGGAGGCTTTCGAGTACGAGGAAACGCCCGACCAACTTGCCTCTGCGGAGGAGATAAAAGCCGACATGTGTTCGGACAAGGTAATGGACAGGCTTCTCTGCGGCGACGTCGGCTACGGTAAAACGGAGGTGGCGCTGCGTGCGGTTTATCTGTGCGTTTTGGGCGGCAAGCAGGCGGCGCTAATGTGCCCGGGAACGGTGCTTTCCGAACAGCATTTCAATACCGCGATTGAAAGATTTAAAGACTTCGGCGTGCGCGTGGAGAAATTGAACCGCTTCAAAACGCCCCGTCAACAGGCGGAAACTTTAAAACGGCTTGCCGAAGGCGATATCGATTTTATTATAGGCACGCACAGACTTTTATCCTCCGACGTAAAGTTTTACGATTTGGGGCTGCTTGTGCTCGACGAGGAACAGCGCTTCGGCGTGGAGCATAAGGAGAAGATTAAAAACGTCAAAAACGACGTGGACTGTCTTACAATGACCGCCACACCGATACCGCGTACCCTTCACATGTCGCTTGCGGGCATAAGGGATATAAGCACTATCTCAACGCCGCCGCAGAAAAGGCTTCCCGTCCAGACTTATGTCGTCGAGGAGACGGAAACGCTTATCCGCGACGCGTGCATAAGGGAGCTTTCCCGCGGAGGGCAGGTTTTTATTCTCTATAACAGGGTGGAAACCATTTCCTCGTTCTCGGCAAGAATCGCCGAAATAGTGCCGGAAGGAAAAGTGTGTTACGCGCACGGCAGAATGGACAGAGACATGCTTGAAAACAACGTCTTTTCCTTTTACCGCGGGGAGAAGAATATTCTCGTCACGACGACAATAATCGAAAACGGCATTGACTTGCCGAATGCAAATACAATAATAATTATAGACTCCGACAGGCTCGGTATTTCCCAGCTTTATCAGCTTCGCGGCAGGGTCGGACGCGGCGCCCGCCTTGCGCAGGCTTATTTTACCTTTAAGCCGCAGAAGGTGCTTACGGCGGACGCGGCGGCGCGCTTGAAAGCCATAATGCAGTTTACAGAACTCGGCTCCGGTTTTAAGGTCGCCATGCGTGATTTGGAAATCCGCGGCGCGGGGAACGTACTCGGCGCGGAACAGCACGGGCATATGGATAAAGTCGGGTACGAGCTTTATTCCAAGCTTTTGAAGGAGGAGCTTACCGGCGAGAATGCGTTCACCGCAGAGCTGGATATCAAAACCACGGCTTACATACCCGAAGCCTACGTCGAATCGCCCGCAGGCAGAATGGACTGCTATAAGCAGATTGCCGAAATACGCACGGTTGAAGATTATAAGCGCGTCTGTCTTTCGATTGAAGATAATTACGGCGCCATGCCCGACGAGGTGTTAAACCTGCTGATTATAGCGGTTTTAAAATCTTACGCGTCGAAGTTCAACGTGCGCAAAATAAGCGTTAACGCGGCGGAAGGCTCTTTGGAGCTTCCTTCAATCAATTCGTTAAAGGACGCGCGTCTTGCTTCCGCTTTGGACAAATATGCGGACAGGGTAAGCCTTTCTATGGCAAAAGTTCCGCTTATCAGGTTTGCGCCGCGTTCCAATCCGGCAAAAACAATGCTCGATATGACGAAATTTTTGAAATTTGCGTCAAGTTTTATGTAAATTTATCAAAAAAGATTTGCGTTAAATTTAACGTTATTATATAATGGTAGTTGATATTTTTATCGTATTCCTGTTATAGGAGAATGTATTTATGAAGAAAAAAAGTTTAGCGGTGGCGGCGGTAGCTTCCTGCATAGCCTTAACGTCGGCATTTGCCGGCTGTTCTTTGGTGTCTACCAATAACAAGCTTGACATGGAACAGATTGTCGCAACCGTTGATATTTCCAAAGCCGATAAATTTTCCGGAGAGCTTTCGGAATATGCTTCCGCGGTAAAACCCAAGGAAATTACCAAAAGAGATCTCGTCATGTATTATATCAGCTACGGTTCCTCCGTCGGCGGAAGCGATACCTCTGTCAAGGAGAAATTCAACCTGTTGCTTGACGGACTGATTGAAAACGCCGTGCTTATTCAGTACTGCACTACCGAGCTGCTTGCGGACAAGGTTGCGTCGGAAGGCAACGCCGCGCTTGCGGAATATAATTCTTTGAAAAGCGACATAGAAAAATACGAATATCTTTTGGGCGGCGCGGACAGCGACGCGGTTCTTTCCGTGAAATACAAGCTGTATTCTGCCGTAAACAGCGCGATTGACAATTACGAAAAAACGGTTATAGATGAGGAGGACGACGAGTACGTCGGTACGGATACCCGTACAACGCCCACAAACCTCAATACCGAGCAGGACGACTATTATCCCAAGACAACCGACGGCGGCTTGGACTATTTCATTTACACGGGCTACGCGGGGTATTTGCTTTCCGGCAGCGGTGTTTATAAGGACGACGCGGTCGAAAACACGCGCAGGGCTACCCGCGTAAAAGCGTATACAAAATATACGGAAACCCTTGAAGACAATTATCTTGTCGACAGCTCGAAAGAGGACCTTACGGATTTTATCTCTCTGGAATATTTCAAAACCGAATACAAGACCCAGTTGGAAAGCGGTATTGTAAACGAGTATTACGACAAATATACGGAAAGCAAGGAAGAGGAGTTAAAGAGCGGTAATTACGAGTATATAAATAACGAGTATCTCGAAAAGCTCAACGCACAGAAAGAAAATTATTCCACTGCGTCGACGTTTGAAACGGCTATGGGCGATATGTCCTCGTCCTCGTTCCTTCTTTACAGTCCGGACACCTCCGACAGCGACAAATTCGACGGGACAAACTACGGTAAATTCGGATTCGTCTATAATATTCTGCTTCCTTTCAACGCTAAACAGAACGCGACGCTTACGGAATTGAAAAGCATTCTCGAAGCGGACGACGACGATAACCATTATTATGTCGAAAGAAACAAGCTTTTAAAAGAGATCGAGACCGAGGACCAGCGCGGAGCATGGTTCAACGGCTCGAAGGATTACAGCTTTAAAGCCGAAAAAGATAAAATTTACGGCGGCGGAACCGCGGGCTATTTCGGAAGCGAAAGCGGCCGCGAGTATCTGTTCTTCGAAGACAATCTTACAAAGAGCGTCGAGGGCGAGCGTTACAAAAAATTGCAGGCGTACGACGGCAGATATTCTTATAACGGCAAAGTTTACGAAAACGAGGACGGCAGTTATGCCCTTCTCGGCAACAAACTTACGATAGACGGCATGCTGGACGAGTTTTCGGCATATATTAATTACGTGCTCGGCGGCAACAGTACTGACAGCAGGGTCAGTATAAACAAGACTTCCGGTTATTACGATAAAACCGACTTCATGAAAAAAGTCGACGACAAGGACGAAGTGGATTACTCGCTGTTCTTGTACGCAACCGGTAACGTTACGGGTTTGGATTTTAAAAGGGGCGATCTTCTCAATTCCTCAACCGACCAGTACAAAGCCATGAGCGCCGTAAACGAACTGCAGTTTGCTTATACGACGGATACAAGCGTGCTTTCTCAATATGCGGGCTATTCCGTATCGGCTTACGATACAAGCTATATTAAAGAGTTCGAATACGCCGCTAAATATGCTATTCAGAAGGGCGCGGGTAATTTTGCGGTGTGCGCGGGCGACTACGGCTGGCATCTTATTTACGTAACTTATACTTTCGACGGCGGCGACACATACACACCCGACTGGGCGAATAATATAGAGACTGAAGGCACTTTCGAAAATCTTTTCTACGAGTGGTGTAAAAGCAACGCGCTTGCAGACGTTTCCACAAACAGGAGAGAGAAGATTATTAACGAGTATTATAAGGATTCGACGGTAACCAAATACCAGAAACGGTATCAGGATTTACTTGATTTGGGTAAATAATGCAAATCTGGCAGGCGATAGTCCTCGGCTTAGTGCAGGGACTTACCGAGTTTTTACCTGTTTCATCATCGGGACATATAGCGTTTTTCGAGCGCTGTTTCGGGATGCAGGACATCAAGTTGTTTTTTTCCATAATACTGCATCTCGGCACTTTGGTGGCGGTGTGTGTGGTCTTTTGGAAAGACATACTCGACTTATTTAAAAAACCGTTTAAAACTCTCGGATTTTTGGTCGTTGCGACAATTCCCGCAGCCGTTGTAGGACTTTTTGCCGACGGGCCTATCGAAAAAGCGATAAACGGAAAGTATTTCGGAATAATAATAGCGGTTTTCTTTTTGGTAACGGCGATAGTGCTTTTCGTTACGGAAATGGTGGTAAAGCGCCGCAAAAACGAATTGCCGCTGTGTTGGAAAACTGTCTTGCCTATGGCGTTTGCCCAGGCTGTTGCGGTAATCCCCGGAATATCGAGAAGCGGCTCTACAATCTGCGCGGGCACGCTTGCGGGCGCAAAAAGCGAGGAAGTAGCCAAATTTTCGTTTTTAATGAGTATTCCCGTAATACTCGGCAGCTTTGTCGTATCGCTGGCAAAAGGGTTATACAAGGGCGAAATCCAACAGGAATTTGCCGCTAACGGAGCAACTTACGGTTGGGCGATTGCGCTTGGGTTCATAATATCGGTAATAGCGGGGCTTTTTGCTATAAAAGTAATGCTTAAAGTCATTCAGAAGGCAAATTACAAGTGGTTCAGCTTATACCTTGTTTTACTTGCGGTAGTTTGCGTAGTTCTTCATTTCTGTTATTTCAATTAAAATAAAAGGGACAGTATAAAACTGTCCCTTTTTAATCGTCAAAATTCGGTACGTCCCAAAAGATAGTCGGCGCTGCTTGCAAACAAGTCCGCTATCGCAATAAGCATATCGAAGCTGCATTCGCGTTGACCGTTTTCCCAATACGCAACAAGCCGTGGAGAAACGTTCAGTTTTTCTGCAAGCTGTGCGCGCGTAAGTCCGTTTTCGGCGCGCAGATCTTTCAGTCTTTCGCTAAATTTATTCATAATCAAATTTTATTTTTTAATCAAATTTTAGAACATTTTGTTCCTACAAAACTTGACACGGAACATTTTGTTCATTATAATTATTTCCGTAAAACAAAAATGTACAACAAGATAACAGAGGCAGTTATGGAAGAAATTTTAAAGGTAGAAAACCTGACAAAATCCTTTAAGCTTTCCCGCAGACAGCAAAAATCGGAACAGACCGATTTAACCGTTAAAGTGGCGGTAAACGGTTTGTCTTTTTCCGCTTACCGCGGCGAAATATTCGGGTTGCTCGGTCCGAACGGCGCAGGCAAAACTACGACTTTGCGCATGCTGGCGACGCTTATCAAGCCCGACAGCGGGGACGCGTTTATCGACGGCAAAAGTATAATTTCCGACGGGCAAGCAGTCCGCGGGAAAATAGGTTTTTTGACAAGCGAATTAAAGCTTGAAGATTTTTTCACGCCGGACTATCTTTTCGGCTTTTTCAGCGAGCTGTACGGTGTGGACAGGACGGTAAGTGAAAACAGAAAGCGTATTCTCTTTTCGAAGTTCGGCATAGACAGGTTTGCGCACGTTAAGCTTGCAAATCTTTCGACGGGCATGAAGCAGAAGGTTTCGCTGGTCATTTCCATTGTACACGACCCCGATTTCATAATTTTCGACGAGCCGACCAACGGGCTTGACGTTTTGACCGCAAAGGTTGTGACTGACTTTCTGCAAGAGCTTAAATCTCAGGGCAAGACGATAATTCTGTCCACGCATATTTTCAGCCTTGTAGAAAAGCTTTGCGACCGCGTGGGTATAATAATTGACGGAAAGCTTGTCGCGCTTGATACGCTTGAAAATCTAACGCGCGAGCAAAACATAGAGGACGCGTTTTT
>ERZ777305.2661-NODE-2661-length-14440-cov-2.911853_pt1 | contig 14440 bp, 15 predicted proteins | sample MGYA00374965_ERZ777305 | MGnify/ENA primary metagenome ERZ777305 (study PRJEB29328, sample SAMD00013331) | mouse gut metagenome | study: EMG produced TPA metagenomics assembly of the Metagenome analysis of fecal microbiota from mouse which was promoted... | reverse complement strand
TTGGACACAATTTGACAGATTAAATTAAAATTTATTATGGAGGAGTTTATCATGAAAACAAAGAAAAAAAACAGATTTTTAACTTTTTGCTTTTCCGCTCTCCCGGGAGCGGCAGAAATGTACATGGGATTTATGAAAATGGGCGTCAGCATTATGGGACTGTTTCTGGGACTGATTGTAGTGGGAAGCTTTTTCGCTCAGGGAATTTTCCTGGTAATAGATGTGGTTGTATGGTTTTACGGATTTTTCCACGCACACAATCTGCGGGCTATGGACGATGAGGATTTCTATGCCCTGGAGGATACCTACCTGTTTTATGTGGAGGAGGATGGGAAGAAATTCTGGAACAATATGGTAGTATCCAGATACCGGAAGATAGCGGCTGCGGTCCTGATTCTTATGGGAGTTTCCATTCTCTGGAATAATATTCTGGATTTGCTGTACTGGCTTCTGCCGGACGTGATGCAGGATTTCATGTATACCATCAGCTACCGGATTCCGCAGGTGGTGCTGGGTATCGGCATTATCGCCGCAGGCATTCTGCTGATCCGCGGAAAGAAAGAAGAACTTTTAGAGGAATCAAAAGAGGAGGAGAAGGAAGATGGAAGAGAGACCGGCCGTACGAACTCATAGAGTGGGAAGCATTACCTTCGGCATTATTCTGGTCATTTGGGGTGTTTTGTTTCTGCTCCGCCTGATTTTTCCGGTCCTGGACTGCGAGCTTATATTCCGTCTGTGGCCTCTGGTCTTTATTTCCCTGGGGGTTGAGGTGCTTGTGAGCAGCCGCAGGCCCCAGCAGAAGCTGGTTTACGATGGGGCGGCGATTTTTCTCATGATACTTTTGATGGTGTTTGCCATGTGCATGGCAGGGATGGACTGGATTTTTGCCCACTATGAAGGATATCCTGTCTACTGGTTTTAGGAAAAAGTGGTTTTGGCAGAATAGGCGGAACTGCATAAGATGGAAGTATAGGAGGCCAAAGCTTTCTGCTTTGGCAGCCTGTCCGTTTTCTGCATATTCCGGAATATTTTTTATAGGAAAGCCCGGGGCTCAGGAAGGTTTTGAGCCTCGGGCTTTTTATTTTTTTAAAGCCTTGAGGGCAGAGCTTTTTAGTACAATGAACTTTGTTTTCCACAGCAGCTTTGACCTGTGCGGGCAGCGCCGCATCTTTGCTGGGATAGCCCAAAATGACCAGAGTGGGAAGGTACCAGCCGTCCGGGATTTTCAAGAACGCTTTGATTTGTTCGGGCTCTTTCAGCTCGGCGTCTAAAATCTGCTCTAGTACCTCTCCTAGGATTTCGCAGTCTTCAAATTGCCGGATACTCCTTCTTTTGTGGTGGAGAGATGAGAGGTAAATGCGAAAATTCATAGTTTATATTTAACAGTGTATGTACTTAGGAATATGTAAATATAAGCCTGCTTATCTCCACTAGTTTCTACTAAAACAGAAATGTAATCGCCCTTTTTTATGTTTTTAAATGTGATAGTTTGTGTAGAATATCTTTGTAAATCTGATTGGCCATAATATTTATAGACTATGGCTCTATTCCAAGCACCGTTTAAAGAAATATAAAATTTTAATGTTACTGCTCCGTCAAGTACCTGCCAACTTGATCCACTCATAGTAACGGTAACTTCGGAAACATCAAAATTTGCAGTCAATTTATAATTTTTGTTTTCTGATATTGTAAATATCCCCAAATCTATGTCTCCACTCCATGATGAGTTAGATGTTAGATCTCTTTTGGATGTATTTGCTGAATACGTTACAGTTGCTCCCCCTCTGCGCAATTCCCCTGAGCCTCCGTATACTATCATCCCATTATGTGTCCATACATTTACCGGATAAGCATTATAGAACATATTTTTCACGGCTATACCATTCACATTTACACTCATTGCTTTTCCTCCAGTACTTCAGGCGTTTCCTGATAATCCGCCGACTTCGTAGTCAGAGTACCAGTCTCGGCATCAAAGGAAACCAGGATAAGCATATTCGCATTTACCTCTTCAAACTTTTCATCTACCTCCGTATTTAAATCCTCCAGTTTCCTCTCAAATTTGTCCTTAAAGCGCGCCAACAGCGGCAAATCAATTAATTTATGGTTCATAATGAATTCCTCCTATTATTAGTTCCGCTTTCGCCCGCCCAGAGCATCTCCATAGAAAGAGTTTGACCGCAAAAAAATGCGCCCATAACTCTTTCTGTGCGCTGAGCGGGCTACAGCTGATTATTAGTTCCGCTTTCGCCCGCCCAGAGCATTTTCATAGAAAGAGTTTTGACCGCAAAAAGACGCGCCCATAACTCTTTCTGTGCGCTGAGCGAGCTGCAGTTGTTTTTTTAATATTAAATTTTCCTAGTTATCAGAAGGGGTTTCCGCTTCTGTGAATAAAGCATCAATGTCTTCCTCTGTGGCAAAGGCCAGCTTGGGTGCGACGGCGAATTCCAGGTAGGAGCCGTCTTCCTGTTTTTGGAAGGGAGTGGTGTTAAGGACTCCGTCCTTGGTTTCGTCAATGCGGAACCAGATATCTCCTTCCTTCTGGCCGAGGACACTTCCGTCCTCGCTGCCTTCCGGCGGCTGGGTGGCCGAGATGACGCACTGCTGCCGCTGGCTTTTGGCATAGAGGTAGGTGTAAGCGGAGTAGGCCAGCATGGCATTGGCTTTGCAGGCATCCCAGATGCGCGTTTCCAGCTCCGGGTGTTCCGCCCGGTAGCTTTCAGCCTCCGGGAAGCTTCCGGCAGACAGAAGGGACTGGTAGGTTTCCACCAGCTCCCGGGTACCGGCGTCAATATCCTGCATGAAGACAGGCATCTGCCGCTGCAGGTCCTCCTCGGTAAATTGCTGTACCAGATCGCCAAGGGTTATTTTTAAAATCTGATCTTCTAAGTTTCGTTCTGACACGTTGTTTGCCTCCTTTTTAAGATTGAATGATAAGCGGGTACTGCGGATAAAATTTTGCCAGGGTGATCTGGCAGGTTCCGTCCGGAAAGGAAAAGCTTATCTGTTTTACAATGTATTCTTCCAGGCGGCTGCTGGACCTGGTCTGATACCGGACTTTCCGGTTAACGTCAAGAAAAGGAATCAGGACGGTCTGCAGGGTAATGGTATCGTTCAGGCGTCCGGCCAGCCAGTTTTCATATTCGGCCCGCTGCCGGCACAGGGTAGAATCTGCAATCTTGTCGTAGGTCCCGCCGTGCAGTACCTGCAGCCGCAGGCCGATTTTGTCCACGGAAAAAGGACTGTCGGTGTTTCGGTCTTCCGTGTAGGCTTCTATCTGGTATTTTCCCAGATAAATGAAGCAGTTCCGGCTTTTGTTGTACTGAAAGCAGCAGGATTCTCCGGGGGTGAAAAGGGACAGGGGAGCCGGAGGGTAATTCCTCCGGGTTGTGATCTTACCTGTGCCGGAAGTTACCAGGGATTCCCGGGTCACACAGGGAATGGTGTGTATGGTGCGGGTTTCCAAAAGAGCCCCGGAAGGAGAGGTGCCGGATGTTGTAACCGGGATACGAAGGTATACCGGAAGTTCAAAGCTTAAAGCGCCTTCTTTTGCAGCCTCTGGGGAAGAGGATGCGGGTATTTGCTCTGTCAGGTTCTCGGGAATGACAACTGCAAGCTTCTGATTGCTGGTTAACTGAAAGTTTTCAAGCTCCAAGTGAAGCAGACAGGCGGTTTCCGGTTCTTCTTCCGGTGATTTCCCAGAAACCTTTTGAAGCTGCGGTGTTTCGAAAGAGACCGAAGAGACTTCACAGTACCGGTCCGCTTCGATGGACTGGCCATAAATCTGCGTGGCATTTTTAATGTTTGTAAAGTCTGAGGAAACAGACTCTTGGATGACCAGGGGAGATAAATCATAAAAATCCAGCAGCAGGGGATCCTGCTCGCAGGTGGGTATCATACCTACGTGAAAAGTACCCTCCGGGTCAAAATAAGATTCATAGCCGGGATACAATTCCCGGATTTCCCGGATTAGGTCAAGAAGGGTAGTTCCGGAAGAAAACTCCAGATCCTTAGGCAGAAGATGCCAGTTTCCCATATCAATAAAATGGGAGATTTCCGCGCCTGCGACAATTTCCTCCTCCGCGCCTGCAGAGTACAGCAGGCTTTCGCCCGAGAAGGAGAGAACCTGGTAATCGTCCAGATAAGGGGAATCGGAGAGATAGTCTGTCCCATCCCGCTCTGCCAGTGCCACTGCTTCCGGGCTGGAGCCGGAATCCAGGCGGTTTTCTTTCCAGTTGGAAGACTTCGTCCGCTGGCATCCGTATTCTCCGATGCTTTCGATGAGGGGATTCGTAAAATCTGTGTGCTGCTTGATGAGATCCTCCAGAATCTGTTTCATATCCCTGCCTGCCGGAATGGTAAAGGAGGTTCCGTTCAATGTTCCGCCGTGGGATCCGTCGAGAAATGTGGTCAGGTCGCCGCACTGAATGGAAATGCTTCTGGCATCCGCAGAATAGGTGTAGGAGCAGCTGTTAAAAGCAAAAATTCCCATGGAATACCAGACAGGCGGCTGCCCGGACGGATCCGTCATGCCAATCTGGAGCCGGACCCGCCGGTTCAGCCAGATGCGCTGGTATTCGCCTATGTCGTAACTCCGGTCTTTGGAAAAGAGGACCAGGCTGCAGGTACGCCGGATTTCCGATCCGGCGTCCACGCTGATGCTGCCGGAGGTACATACCCCCTGAAGCTCGTCCACAGGAACCAGGTGCTCATTTAAAAGGAGAAGCCGGATGCGGATGTATTTTGCCCTGGATTTGCAGAGGGTTAAGTCGGAATTGGTAATGCCTGTCATTTTATTTCACCCACCATTCCTCTCCCACATCCAAAAATCCGCAGCGGTTCATATCTTCGTTGGAAAGGGCGTCGGCGATCTCCGTGTAACCGAAGGAAATGGTGTGTTTGTCGGGATGCTCTTCACAGGAATCGGAGGGCGGTGTGGTAATACTGATGATGCGCATTCTGCCGTCTTCCAATTTGAGTATTTTCGGATTCTTGTTATTTAAGAAATCCAGAACTTCCCGGTAGTGGTCATGAAGCCGATCCATGCGGAAGTCTTTGTGCGTGTCCGTTTCTATGAAGGTTGCAGAAATGGTGCCCGAATAGTAATCATTTTCCCCGTTGTAAAAGACAAAGGGATATTTTCCCTCCAGGGTACTTAGGATACCTACAGGACCGTTTTTCTGTTCCGAGACAGCTATGTCCAGGATGGTCTGCACGGATCGTTCCTTCTCAATCAGAAGAAGTCCCTGGAAATCGTAATGGATCCCGGTGATGCTGTATTCGCTCTCGAAACCGTTGATAATAGGAACCACTGCATATTCCAGATCGCCTTTCGGTGCGTAGGGGTCGTGGACGGTAAAGGTATAATCTTCTGCTTTGGCGGCCGGAATGTCAAACAGGGTAAACCATTGGAATTCCCCTTTCTTCCGCCGTTTTACCAGGATATTGGTGGTGTTGTCCACGCCGAAGTCGGCATTTCCGCAGTAAATGTTACCGCTGAACCGGGCGTGAAAATGCGTCGCCTCATCCCAGGCATCCGGGGGCAGGATTTGATCCACCGGCTTGACGCGCTCATCCAGTCCTGTGCCGTACAAGGTGTCAAAAATGCCGTTGGAGAAAAGAACCTCTGTGACGGCCTCTTCCCGGCCCATAGCCGGTGCAGTCAAAACACCGCCCATGGGAGAAAATCCCATAATCATGCTGTGAGTCCTCCGTTTCTATGTATCGTTTGTTCTTGAACGGCTTCGTGCTGGGGCAGTACCCGGAAGGTATAGAAGCCGCCTTCGTACCGGATATGGATGATATACCATAGATCCTGAATAGGGAAATATTCGGAACGCAGAAGGTAACGGATAGTTCCTTTTTGGATTTCCAGCAGAAAATATGCTTTGGAGACAAGGGAATACCGTTTTTCATGGTAACTGACAGAAAAAGATTCCCCGGTCTGTCCGGAGCAGGAGAGAAGCTTCTTCCCAGGCACAAATGCCCGGCCGATGGCGGTTAGGCCGTAGGGAGGTTTCATCTGAAAGCCTTCGAAATAGCGTATGGTGTCTCCATTTGTCAGGTCGATGGCATAAGGTTTCTGGTTTTCGTCAAGAAGGTAAAGCTCCTCCCGGCCGGAAAAGTCCGCGTTGACGATTTTAAAATGGGAGGAGACGGCGATGGTGCAGTCGGGCAGGCACTCGGCCGTTACCAGCGCTCCTACGCCGCCCGTATCCTTATGGACCACAAATTTCTGTTCCGTCTGGACCTGCATTCCGTGAACGGTAACGCCTTCACAGACAACGCGGTAGCAGGTCTGGTATTGGATGCCGCCGAACTCATCTTTTGCCGTGTCGGTTACGCCGCCCAGGGTATACTGCAGTTCATCATCCGCTGTGGAACCGTAGAAGGTCCCGGATTCCAATAGAAGTTTTCCCATATAGTCGTACAGCCGGAATTTGTATTCGCTGAGAACTTCTCCGTCTTCCTGGCTATATTTCACATTCAGGTAAATGGAATGGAAGGTAACTTTGGCAATGCCGGAAGCCGTATCCAGGTTGGTGAAATTGGTAAAGTGAAAGACAGGGGCGGAAAAGCAATAGAAAGCCGTCTCATTGCTGGCCTCACTTTCATTGTTGTAAGTGTCAAAAATCCACACGGAAGCCAGATAGCGTTTTCCGTTTTCCAGGGCATAGGGAACAGCCTGCAGAAGGCCGCTTTCCAGATTTTTTCCGAAATGCAGGGTATGCTTTAAAGCCATGGTCTCCTGGGTGCAATCGTATACAATCCGATGGGGGCTGTCATATTCCCGGATAAGGATTCGGTTTTTCCGGGCCTGGGGACCAGTCCAGGAAAAGGTGAGAACAGCGCCCTGGTCTGCGTCGAAAGCATTGATTTTATTTAAAACTGGTTTGACAACAGGCAATTCATTTCCTCCTTTCTAGTCTGCGGAAAAGCAAGTAATGCGCGGCGCGATATTTGCATGGGCAGCAACGGTCTGGTTAAGATGAAGCCCAAGCTTTCCCGATTTGGTAGTCCCGTTGAAAATTCCCCTGGTACAGCCGATGGCGGTGACTGTGTTGGAGTAGACGGCCGCGTCGCACTCGTAGGTGGTGGCGGAGCCTCCCAGCACGGAGGGGAAACGCCCATAGTCGTTCATCACGGAAAGCTTGCAGTAGGTGTCGCTGGTTCCGGTAATAGTCAGGCCGGTGTCTTCGTATCCTTCGCCTGTAGTATTGTAGGGAGGGAAGGGTTTCACATAAAGGACGCCGGTTTTGTAGACAATGCCGCCCATCCGTGTCATATGGTTGCTGTAGAGATTGTGCAGGTGAAATACTTTCTGCCAGGAATTTGTATTCAAGGCTGCATTGTTGAAAAATGCGCCGCCGCAACGGAGGTTTCCGCCGTCAGAGGCTGCAGACAGGGCGGAAGCATTTACCAGCCCGTAGCCGAAGGAGGTCTGGAAATTGTCCGAGCGGGAAATCAGAGTCAGAAGATCTCCGAGAACCGCCCAGTCGCTGATGCTGAATACTTCCCAGTTTTCCCCAATGTTGTGGGTGTACAGAAGTTCCTTTTCAAAGGTCTGATTGACAGTAACATTGACGCCGGACAGAGACTTATAGCGCTCATTGTACAAAATAGGCAGATACATGCCTATGTATTTCCAGGCGGCCACGGAGCCGTCTTTCCGGGTGTGCATATAAGCGTGGTAGTCTTCGTCCAGCTGGCGGTCACAGATGAGGCAGTAAAGGTAATGCTCATCCTGCCAGCGTTTGGTCCAAATCGTGGGAAAAGCAGACATGGCGCTTCCCTCGTAGGCCGTGCTGGTAATGTCCGAGGGCGTTCCGTCCTCCCGGAGAAGATAGTTGTCCGGATCCAGCCGGTAGTCCGTCTCTCCGCTGTCTTTTACTGTACAGGGGAAAAGCTTCCGAAGAAAGAAGGCGTTGGCCCAGTCCCCGGCGTCAAAATATCCATTGGCATAATTCCAGAAAGCGGGCCGTTTCCCCTGAGCCATAGCCAGGTAGGAAATCCGGGTCTGGGGATTGGAATCCGCTAAGTTTACCCGGTAGCCGTACAGCTCGTAGTCCAGGGGAATTCCGTTGTGGGAAAGAATTTCCCGGAGATTTCTGCTGCCTTCCCCTGCGGATTCCCGGACGGCTTCCAGGGAAGTCTCCGGGTACAGGATGTTTCCCGTTCTGCGTTCTTTTAATTGATCGATAATAGTTTCTAACATGTTTGTCACCTCGTTTTGCTAAAATGGTTTTTTCCTTGGACGTAGGCCCGGCTTAAATCATTCTGGGGAATTGTGATTCGGACGGAATCATTTTTGCTGCAGTCCGTGTGGCCGCCGTCCTCTACCTGGAGCTTCCGGCCCTCCAGGGCCGCTATGTATCCGTGTTCGGTACGTTCCAGGATCTTTGCGTTTACTGTACGGTCAAAAGGCAGCTTTTTCGTACAGATGTCCACAGCTTCCCGTATGGTTTTCAAAATTTCGTCAGTAATGGTTTGCATAGAGTTCTCCTATTTTAGTTTTGCTGTTTTTTAGTGCTGCCGGTTAAAATACTGCCGGCCCCGGCCGCTTAAGTGGGACAGCTCCTCAATCAGCTTTTTCGCATCATCCCCGGAGTGAATATTGGGGAAGGACAAATCTCCGTAAAATTGGAGCGTGGTGCGGTCCGCAGGTGCTGTGAGATTCAGGATCTCTGTGGATGGAGACGGGAGGGGCGAGCTGACAGCCGGAGGTTTGCGAAACTCCGGATGATCCAGGATACCTCTTTCGGAGTGGGGCATTTTCAATTCAGTCAGTTTCCCGGCCAGAAGCATCTGGACAATGGGTGCGTTTTCCCGGACAACGGTTTTCGGAATGACCGCTTCCCCTTCCTGCAGGGGGACCAGGTGATCCTCGCCTACCGAACGGGCCAGGCCGTCCAGGGCATTGGAGTCTTTTGGGGAAATAATTCCGCCTTTAGCTCTTCCGCCGCCTATGGGAACGTTTCTGTAGCGCGGCAGATTTCCTCCCGCAGGTATTACCGAGATTCCATTGATGGTATTAGCTGCAGCCTTCGCCCTGCTTGCCGCTGATTCCATCCGGGAGGCATAACTTTCCATCCGGGCGGCCAGGGCTTCTATCTGATCCGTGACTTCCTTGAGCTGTTTCTGGATGGAGGCATACTCTTCGGAAAATTTCGTCCACCGGCCGGTACGGCCGTTCAGCAGTTCATTCTCGTAGTTGTTGCCAAATTCCGTGGTCAGAAGCTGGATGTAGGTTTCCTCCTGGTATTTCCCGGTGAGTTCCTCCCACTGGTCCTTTAAGCCCTGGTAGTACTCAATCTTTTCCTCGTAGGAGGCGATGAGCTGTTCGTTGCTGTTGATTTCTGCCTGGATTTCGTTGTAGGTATCCCGGAAGAGAGAGAGGGTTTCCATGCGCCCGTTTAAAAGGTCTGTTTCCCATGTGGCTCCAAGGAGCTGGGAGAGCATCATATCTTCCTGGGCGAACTGGTAGGAGCTGGACACTTCCGACCAGAGCTGGCGGTATTCCTCCAGCTTGGCAATGGTCAAATCCAGATCCGCTTTCTGCTTTTCCAGATCGGAGACTCTCTGGTCTTCCAGAAGATTTTCGTAGGTGTTTTCCGCCTCCTGTACAGCATTGTCATTGGAGACGTAGACCATGCCCTTTCCCTGGACATAGACCTGGTCTGTCCGCTGGTTCCGGGCTTTTTCCAGCTCGTAGGCGGCTTTCTCCAGTTCATAGGATTTCCGGCGCTCCTCGTTCTCAGCTTTCAGGGCGTCGATTTTCTCCTGGACGGCATCCTGGCGCTCTTTGGTCTTTTGGATTTCCCGGTCGTAGAAGCGGTCGATAGAGGAGAGAGCCATGTCGTAATTGCCTTTGCGCTTCTCCAGCAGTTTGTTTTCCTTCTGCAATCCATCGATAAGGGTCTGGACCTTTCCGATCTGCTTATCGTAAAACCAGTTGACCGCCTGGATGACATCTTCATAGTGCTGCTTCTGCTCTTCCAGGACGGACTTTTGGGATTCCAGGGCAGATTTCTGTTCTTCCAGGGCAGAGGTATAACGGTCCGCAGCGGAGGCTGCGCTTCTCTGAGCTCCGGCAAGGGCGCCGGTCCGGGCTGCGTATTGTTCGGCAGAATTCTCGGCGGTTTTAAAATTGGCGGCCTGGGTTCTGATGGAGGCGGTGAGTTTCTCTGCTTCTGCTGTTAATTGTTCTTTTTCGCCAGGGGACAGGCCGTTCTGGGATATTTTCTGGTAAATATCTTTTAAAGCTATCAGATCTTCAATGATATCTCCGGTAATTCCTGCATTTTCCGCCAATGCCAGGAGATTGCTGCAGTCTTCCGCTGTGCTGATTCCGTTTTCATTGGCCAGGGCTTTCTGAAGCTGGTAGTAGAAGAGAGCGGAGGCTGCCTCTTGGGACAGAAGACCTTCCATAGCCAGGGCATCGATTTCCTTGTCCAGGGTCTGAAATAAATCCGTACCTGCATCTTCAGCTTTTTGTTTAATGGCGGCATAATCCTCATAGGACACCCCTAAAGCGAGTAATGCTTTTTCCTGGGCCTGAGCGAGGGCTTCCGAAATGACAAACTGCTGTTTTGGTGTAGCTTGTTCCTTGAACACAGGGATAACATCCAGAGGAATTTCAATTCCGGTTTCCTGAAATGTGTCTTGCAACTGCGCTCTTAAATCATCTGCATCCTCCTGGGATAATTCCCCGGAAAAAAGTTTGGAACCCTGCCGTTTTTGCTCCTCGGAAAGATTTTGAAGGGGTGTAATGATATGATCCAAAACGTAATCATAGGGATCGCCGGTATCCATATCCGTTATCATTGTCGAATAGTCAAGGGAAGCAATCACTTGTTCTGTCATCTTTTGCAGAGCTGTGTCGAGATTCTCATAAGTTGGTTTTGAGCGGGTCAGGAGAAGAAGATTGGGCAGAAAATCAGTCCACATATTGTCTGTCTGTGTACTGGTTAAGGCCAGTTGTTTTTTTGTATCGCCTAATATGTCTGTGGCTTTTCCCATAAAATCGCCGGCCTCTTCCTGTATGATTCGGAAAAGTTCATTTCGCTGTTCCTCTGTCAGGCTAGAGGCATCTAACAGCGTATGGTATAAGGGAGTTCCGTTTTCATCATCGGAGCTGCTAAAATCCATGGTAAAAAGCTTTGCACGTAATTCTTCGCTCGGCAAATCAGAGGAGTTTAAAAAGGTTTGAACAGCCCGGGACATTATATTAGTGAGTTCTATTCCGATTTTATCTGAATCGGGATATTCAAATTCCAGTTGGAACGGATTCTCCTTATCATCTGCGGTAAAGTTGCCCGAGGCAAAATTGCTGAGACTGGAAAAGTTGTTTTGAGAACTAGACAACTGTGCCTGAAGCTTATCTCTTTCCTGAATGGAGTCCGTAAGTGCAGTTTTTACATTGGAAAATAACTTCGGTACAGACTGTGCAATCTGAAAATTACTCAGTTCCTTTTCCTGCTCGATTAACGCCTGGATCTCATCCGTGGAACTTTTGGCGCTTGTACCCAGATTCAGAATGGCATTTCCTTGCTCATCCAGTCCTGCTAATAACTGAGGAAAGGTTTCTGCCAGCTCGTTGTTCAGGGCAAGGAAGGAGGCATAGTCCTCATCGGACAAGGACAGGTTGGTATTGTCTGCCAGGTTAACGCCTTCGGCGAGAGCGGAGTAGGATGCTTTCGCCTCTTCCAACAGTGCCGTGCGGGAGCGCTGATTTTGATTCACGTTGTCGATGGAAGCATTAATTTCTTCTATTTTTGCTTTCGCTATCTCCACCCGGTGAATATAGTTGCTCAAAGCAGTGACAGCCATCTCAATGCCTTTATCCACTGCCCAGAGAGCGACCATGCTTCCGGCGGAGGCCAGGCCTTTTAATGCGGCCTGTCCGGCCTCTGAGACCATAGTAGACCTTTTCACAGCATTATTAAGCACTTCCGTAGATACAGCTCCGTCTTTTGCGGAGGAGATAAGCTGCCGGGTAGCTTGGTTGGCGCCTTGGGCGGCGAGTGCAAAAGCTTGACTTGCAGTAGTGCCTCGTGAAATCTGAAAATTATATGCTTCTATAATGTCTGTGTTTATTTCGTTTTTTGTGTTCCATTTATTAGTTAAAGTATCTGTAATAGATTTAGTTATCGGACAGATTGACATATACTTTTTGGAAGAGTATATTATTTTACAAAGGGGGAACTATATGATTATAAATGAAGATACGTATCAATGTCCCAAATGCAAAAAGTTTTATGCTTTTGATACATCACAACCATATTCTGCGATATGTCCCGTTTGCAATGTGGAGTTAAAGTTTAAAGGTAATGTAGACTGTGATACAGAATTGGCAGAAAAGTATAAAGATCTGCCGCCTCTTAAGGATCTCACCAAAGATCCCGACAGCCCCTATTACATACCCGTTGTAGAATGTCCCTATTGCCACAGCAAACGCACCCACAAAATTTCTGCCTTTTCCAAGGCAGTCAGCCTTTACTATGGGGATGTGTATGCTATAGGGAGGGCTTCTAAAAACTGGTGCTGTGATGCCTGCGGCAGCGAGTTTTGACACCCGCTGCTTTTTCGTTTCTCCATTTCTTTCCACATAAGGCCAGGAGAACTCCCTGCTGTTTCGATAAGCCGGCCAGCAAGCCGGTTTGTCCCGAATGTCTCTTCACAGCTCCATCGTTTCAGGTAGAGCCGTGCCGGGGTTGTCATTACTGTGGGGGCTTTTCTCAAATATGAGAACTATCCCTGCTGATCCGCGGAGCGCAGCATTGTCACGATTCTGAACCGTCGCCGGAGCAGAAGAGTAGCTGCGTTGTACCGCTTTCCCAGGTACTGATTATCAAGTACGCCTGTTCAGGCCATATTGCCCGGTTTTCCTTTGTGTAGGTTCACAAAGGATCCCAGGAAAACTCCCGTATCCGGGAGAACACCTGGGATGGTCGGCATATTTAGATCCATTGCATGGAAATAGAATCGAAGTGAGACGTTTTACACTTACCGACGTTTTTATTGGAGTCCAAAATCCCGCTGTCGGTCAGGATCTTGCTGAGGCTCTCGCTTAGCTTTTGAGCTTGTTTTTGAGCTTCTTTCGTGTTTGCCTGGACCTGGATCTCCGGCCGTATTCCGTGGAAAGCCGCCTGGATTTCCGAGACGGCACTCCGGCTCAAGCTGGCCTGAGTGATATCTACGGACAGATTCCGGATCCTGGAAAGCTGTGCCTGGAGGCTTGCGGCCGCATTGCGCCCCAGGGTCAGCCGGTCAATAACGAGATTTGTGTCGTTAGCTGCCATGCTTTATCATCTCCTTTTCTTTTGAAGGCTCCATGTCTGTCAGTTTTTCCCCCAATGTGTTTAAAAAGACAGCGGCAGGCTCCGCCAGGGCATCGAAGGGAGAGACCACGGAGATGTGCTTGCTTAAAAGCAGTTCCTTTTCAAAGCCAATCCGCTCCCGGATGGCCTCTAAAGCGGCCTCATATTGGCGCTTGTCAATATCTCCCGTTTCTGCCAGGGCCTTAAGGTCCAGGCTTTTGTAGGCTTCGTAATCTTTGGCGAAATCGCCGGATTCGGAAAAGCCGCAGTAGGCCTTAGCCGCCTCCAGATGAAGAACCGCGTCGAAGAGCTCCGGGCAGTAGAGAGTAGTTCCGTCCTCCTTAGAGAGAAAGACGCCCTCGGCCGTCTGGCAGACGAAGCGTATGAACTGTTCAAAGGAGAGGGAAGGTTGTTTTGGTTTCATAAGGTTTCCTCGCTTTCTGAGTAAATTTTGATTTTAATCTTTTATCATAAGACAGAAAAAAAGAAGAATACCTGAAAGGCCAGTATTTCTGCGGGATAGAAAGATTTTCAAAAGCGTTACATATCCTGGAAGCCGGGACATTTAAGAGTTTTTAGAAAGTACTTTTTACCATTTATGAACAGGATCAAACGGGCTTCAGACATGGAATATCCGGGCTTTTGAAGGCAGTATGCGATGGGACAGATTGTTCTTTAGAATAATTGTCATTAGTTAACCGATTAAAATATAGAGGTTGATATTGAAGTTTAGAAAGAAAAGTGATATATTAGATTTGCTAGAAAATTTATGATTATCTTATGAAGGAGGAAGTGTTATGGGAACAGTACAGCAGAGAAACATTGCCCTTTGCGTAATTCTGTCACTGGTTACCTGCGGAATTTACGGGCTCTATTGGTTTGTGTGCATGACAGATGACACAAACACGGTGGCGAATGAGGAGGGAACATCGGGAGTGATGGCTCTTGTACTCACGCTTGTCACCTGCGGACTTTACGGTCTTTACTGGGCTTATAAGTGCGGAGATAAGCTGGATAAGGCAAAAGCTGACAGAGGCATGCCGGCTTCCAACGGAGGCGTTCTCTATCTGATTCTCTACATCTTCGGCGGAATCATTGCCTACGCGCTGATTCAGAACGAG
>ERZ777305.2660-NODE-2660-length-14446-cov-48.647280_pt1 | contig 14446 bp, 8 predicted proteins | sample MGYA00374965_ERZ777305 | MGnify/ENA primary metagenome ERZ777305 (study PRJEB29328, sample SAMD00013331) | mouse gut metagenome | study: EMG produced TPA metagenomics assembly of the Metagenome analysis of fecal microbiota from mouse which was promoted... | reverse complement strand
TTAACATAAAATACACCACCCTGTCGTTAACAATGATTATTAAACAACCTCTTAAAAGCCCATTGCTTTCCGCGGTGGGCATGTGTCCCCCGGGTTGTGTCCGCTGTGCGGCCGTAGCCCGGGGGTGCTGTTTCTTTGTATGCGCAGGATAGGGCACGTTGAGTGAATAGATTGTTCTTGCGGCTCTATGTCCGTTCGTCGCTGCGTCCGCAGGTGTGTCGCCTGTTGCAGTCTTGTTTTCCATGCTGCGGCTTCGCGCCTGAATCGGGCGCTGCGGATAAGGCATAAAAAATCGGGCCCGCCTTTTGGCGAGCCCGATAAAAGTTGTGGCTGATAGGAGCGGTTTAGCGCTCGATGATCACAGCGCAACGGTCGAGGCTTACGAGAGCTTCGTTGTCGCCGTGGAGGTTGCCCTGGACGGGAACTGCCTGAACCTGGTCGGCGCTTACGCCGCGGCTTACGAGCTGTTTCACAACGTTGCCTGCACGCTGGTTGCGGAGACGGTTGTTGATTGCGTCAGAACCGGTGTAGGTGTCGGCGTAGCCCTTCACGTCGTACTTCTTGGAAGCGTCGGCTTTGAGGACGTCGGCAACGGCGTTGACGATGTTCTTGTCTTCGCGGGTCAGGCGGCTGACACCGATGGGGAAGTAGATGGTGGCAAGAGCTTCGGGTTCGGCTTCCACAACTTCCGGCTTGCGGTTGAGGCAGTCCTGGAGCTGACGCTCGAGGTCGGCTACGCGAGCTTCGGCAGCGGAGAGGCGTGCGCGCAGTGCGTCGCAGTTCTCTGCGGGGGGGCAAACGGGAACAACGGGAGCGCTCCAGTTGGTCTTGCCGAGGTTGAAGGTCACACCGAGGTAAGCGTTGAGGCTGCCGAACATTTTGTCTACGTGGTTGTAGGCGTTGTCGGCGTGTCCGTCCATGAGGGTGGCGCGGATATCAAGCGACAGAGCTACACGCTTGCTCACGTTGAAGCTGTTGATGAAACCTACGCGGCCGAAGAGGTTGGTGTCGCGGAGGGTGTGCCAGTCGTTGTTGAGGGTGAAGTAACCACCTGCACCGGCGTAAACGATGGCGTTGTACATGCGGTTGGGCTTGTAGCCGCACCACCAGTTGGTGAGGTTGATCATCACGTCAGCAGCCGGACCTACCTGGTTGTAGAGGGTCTTGTAGTAGCCGTCAGGACGGTATTCGTCGAGAAGCGAACCTGCTACGGGACCATTGGACAGACCCTTGTTCTGCATCCAGCTTGCACCGAGGCGCAGGCCGATGATGGGCGAGAACCACTTGCCTACGTAGATGTCGGCAGCGGGAGCGAAACGGTCGGTGAACTTACGGTGATCGTCGAAGCTGGAGAAGTAAACGCCGGCACCGCCGTCAACCGTGATAAACCAGTTGTTGCTGAACTTGTTCACCAGAACGCCCTGGGTGGGATCCTCCACGTAGGTGACCTCCTGAGCATTGTTCTGGGCCATAAGCGACTGTCCCATGAGCAGGGCGCAGGCGCAAGCAAAGAAAGTAGCTTTTTTCATAAATAAATAAACTAATATTAGTGTGTTATAGTTGAATGTGCGTATAATAGGTCGGTAATCGGGTTCAAAATTAGCAATTTTTTTTTTAAACGAATGCTGTCTGTGTGAAAAAAAACTAATTCCGGATCTATTTTTCCATCTTTCAGGCTAAAACGAATCCGCCGCCGGGCATGTGTCCGGCGGCGGATGTATGGATTGTTATCGGGGCATGTCAGGCAACGTGCGGCCGAGGTACTGGGCCACGCAGGCGAGGATGTTCGAGGCGGTGAAGCCGAACTTCTCGTCGAGCACCTTGTAGGGGGCGGAGGCTCCGAAACGTTCGAGGCCGAACACTTTGCCGGTGAATCCCTCAATCATGCGCAGCGAGGCGGGCAGGCCGGCGGTGAGGCCGAACTGGGGCACTCCGGCGGGGAGCACGGATGCGCGGTAGTCGGCGGGCTGCACGTTGAACAGGCCTATGCTTGGCATCGACACCACGGAGGCGTGTATGCCTTCGGCTTCGAGCAGCACAGCCACTTCGCAGAGCAGGCTCACTTCCGAACCGTTGGCCACGAGCACCACGTCTGGCTTGGCGGCCTCAACCACGGTGTAGCCGCCTTTGAGCGCGCCGAGAGCTGCCGTGTAGCGGTCGGTGCCTTCGGGCGCGGGCAGGTCGGGGATGTCCTGGCGGGAGAGGATGAGGGCGGTGGGTGTGTCGTGGTTGTCCATGGCCATCTTCCATGCCACGCTGGTTTCTGCGGCGTCGGCGGGACGCAGCGCAAGCAGCGACGGGCGGCCGCTGAAGTTGCGTATCTGCTCCATGAGGCGTATCTGGGCTTCCTGTTCCACGGGCTCGTGGGTGGGGCCGTCTTCGCCCACGCGGAATGCGTCGTGTGTCCATATGTACTTCACGGGCAGTTCCATGAGGGCTGCGAGGCGCACTGCGGGCTTCATGTAGTCGCTGAACACGAAGAACGTGCCGCAGGCTTCTTCGAGGCCGCCGTGCAGTGCTATGCCATTCATGATGCATGCGAGGGTGAGTTCGGCCACGCCTGCCTGCAGGAATGCTCCGCCGAAGTCGCCGCGTGTCAGGGCGCGTGTCTTTTTCAGGAAGCCGTCGGTCTTGTCGCTGTTGGCGAGGTCGGCCGAGCCTACGATCATGTTGCGCACCTGCTGTGCGAGCACGCCGAGCACGTCGGCCGATGCCTGGCGCGTCGATGTGCCGGGCTTGTGGGCTATGGCTTTGTAGTCTATCTCGGGCAGGCGTCCTGCGAGGTAGCCTTCGAGTTCGGCGGCGAGGATGGGGTTGGCTTCGCTCCATGCCTGGTAGTCCTGGCGGCGGATGGCCACAAGGCGGCGCAGTTCGTCGGCGCGTTCGGCGTAGAGGGCTGCCACGTCGGCGAAGATTTCAAAGGGTTCTTCGGGGTTGCCGCCGAGGTTGGCGATAGTGGCTGCGTAGTCGGCTCCGCTGCTGCTGAGGGGCTGGCCGTGTGTGCTGCACTGTCCTTCGAAGCATGTGCCGTCGGCCTTCACGGCGCCTTTGCCCATAGCCGTGTGGCCGATGATGAGGGTGGGGCGCTGTGTTTCGCCGTAGGCGCTGTCGAGGGCTTCGCTTATGGCTGCGGGGTTGTTGCCGTCCACTTCGAGCACGTTCCATCCCCATGCGCGGTATTTCGCTGCCACGTCCTCGCGGTTTACGGCGTCTACCATGGTGCTGAGCTGCACGCCGTTGCTGTCGTAGAACATGATGAGGTTGGCGAGGCCGAGGTAGCCGGCTATGCGTCCGGCGCCCTGCGAGATTTCTTCCTGGATGCCGCCGTCGCTGATGAACGCGTAGGTCTTGTGCGCCACCACGTCGCCGAAGCGTGCTTCAAGGAAGCGTTCGGCTATGGCTGCGCCCACGGCCATGGTGTGGCCCTGGCCCAGAGGTCCGGAGGTGTTCTCGATGCCGCGCTCCACGTCCACTTCGGGGTGGCCGGGGGTGGGGCTGCCCCACTGGCGGAACTGCTTCAGTTCGTCGAGCGAGAATTTGCCCGTCAGGGCGAGCACGGCATAGAGCATCGGCGACATGTGGCCGGGGTCGAGGAAGAAACGGTCGCGGAACGGCCATTTCGGGTTGTCGGGGTCAGTGACGAGATGCTTGGCATATAGCACGGCTGCAAAATCTGCGCCGCCCATGGCGCCGCCGGGGTGTCCCGACTTTGCTTTCTCCACCATGGAGGCTGCGAGGATGCGGACGTTGTCGGCCGCGCGGGTAAGAAGTTTCTGATCCATTATAGTATAAAAATGATAGGTGTGTTGTTGAGATTCTTAGAGGTTGCGCGCGTCGGGGGCTTCGTCGTCCACGGGGATGTCTTTGTTGACATTCTTGCATCCGATGAGGCCGTAGAACAGCAGGTAGGCGAGCATGGCCACCACCAGCCAGTAGCTTGTCATGTAGCCGAGGCTGTTGGCGATGGCGTTCTGAATCACGGGCATGACGCCGCCGCCCACCACCATCATCATGAAGATGCCGCTGGCCTGGGCGGTGTATTTGCCGAGGCCTTCCACGGCGAGGTTGAAGATGCCGCCCCACATCACCGATGTGCACAGGCCGCAGAGCACGAACAGCAGGGCTTTCATGGGCACTTCGGCCATGGTGAAGCCGTCGGCCACGCTGTAGCCGGGCATCGACACGCGTATGCTGTCGGGCAGGAAGATGGCGGCGATGATGAGCACGATGGCGAGTGTGCTCACGAAGATGAGCTGCGCGCGGCTGCTCACGGCGCCCGATATGGCGCTTGACAGCAGGCGTCCTACGAGCATGAGCAGCCAGTAGATGGCCACCACTGCGCCGGCTATGGCCGATGCGTTCACGAGTATGCCGCTGGCCGAGCTGTCGGAGAGGTAGAAGTTGAGCACGCCGGGGATGCCGATTTCGATGCCGACGTAGAAGAATATGCCTACCACGCCGAACACCGTGTGGCGGAAGTGCCACGGGCTGTGGGCGAATTTCACTTTTTTGCCGCCCTTGTTCATGTGGGGCTCGGGGATGGCCACGAAACTGAGCACGATGAATGCGAAGGCGAATACGCCCATGGCTATCCACAGCAGGGGTGCCACGTCGCTCATGGATGTCTGCGCGGTCACCATGCCGATGAGCGAGCCCACGAACAGCGGGGTCATCGTGCCGCTGAGCGAGTTGAGCGCGCCGCCGGTCTGTATGAGCTGGTTGCCTTTGTTGCCGCCGCCGCCGAGCAGGTTGAGCATCGGGTTTACGACGGTGTTGAGCATGCACACGCAGAAGCCGCACACGAATGCGCCGAGCAGGTAGATGATGAAGTTGAGGGTCACGGCGTCGGCGCCTGCGGAGAACACGACGGTCTCGGTGCCTGCCACGCTCGACAGGTATTGGAGGGCGAGGCCGGCAATACCGATTACCATTGCCCACAGGGCTGTTTTCTTATATCCGATTTTCACGAGCAGGTTGCCGGCGGGGATACCCATGAACAGATAGGCGAGGAAGTTCATGAGGTTGCCGAGCATGCCGCTCCACTCGTAGTTGTTTTTCCATATGGTGCCGATGGGCGCGGCGAGGTTGGTGACGAAAGAAATCATCGCGAAAAGGAAAAACATCGCCACGATAGCGATGACTTTACCCTTCTGTTTTTGATTGCGTTCCATTTGTAAGGTGTATGGTATAGGGTTTGGGTTAAAGAATTGCTGTTGTCGTCAGGGCGCATTTCGCCCTCTGTGCCGCAAAGTTAACTATTTTTGGCGAAAGTGCCTAAAAAAAGAACGGAAGAACAGCGCAGACGGAAAATGAAGGCGCTGCCGCCGCTCCGTTTCCGTCTGCGTGTATTCCGTGCTGTTTCTGTTCGCTATTGGCGTTCGCCGAATATCGCCGTGCCCACGCGCACGTGGGTGGCGCCGTGTGCGATGGCCGCGGGGTAGTCGTGGCTCATGCCCATCGAGAGGATGTCGCAGCCACGCAGGTCGGGCGCGGCCGCGTGTATGTCGCGCAGAAGGGTGGCGAGCGCCGCGAAATCGGCGTTGATGCGTGCCGTGTCGTCGGTGTTGGTGGCCATGCCCATTATGCCGCAGATGTGTGTGGCGCGCAGCTCGCGGTAGCCTCCGCCGGCAAACCATCCGAGCAGTTCCGCAGGGTCGAAGCCGCTTTTGGCCTCCTCGGCGGCCACGTGTGCTTCAAGCAGCACCCGCTGCACTATGCCGCGTTCGGCGGCGAGGCGGTCGATAAGCGCCAGCAGGGCGAGGGAGTCCACGCTTTCTATAAGGTCGGCGCATCCCACCACCATCTTAGCCTTGTTGCGCTGCAGGTGGCCGATGAAGTGCCAGCACACGTCGGCCGGCATGGCCTGTGTCTTAGGCAGCAGTTCCTGCACGCGGCTTTCGGCGAATATGCGCTGGCCGGCGTCGTACGCCTCGCGCAGAGCTTCCACGGGGTGGAATTTCGACACCGCCACCAGCGTCACGCCTTCGGGCAGCGTGGAGCGCACTGCCGCGAGGCGTCCGGCCACGCTCACTGCTTGTCGGCGGCCTTTTCTCCGCCCATGGCGCTCACTTTGTACACGTCGAGCAGCGGGGTCTCGGCTATGCTCTGTATCTCGAAGTCGGCCATGGTGCCTTTCATTCCGTCGAGGAAGTGGTCGAGGGCTTCCTTGAAGTTGCCGGCCTGCACGAGCATCAGGGTGGATGCTTTCTTTTCCACGCCGGTTTTCTCGTCGATGGTGATGAAAGCCACTTTCACGGTGTAGAAGCGGTCGGCGGCCTCGTCGTCGTTCCAGAATATCTCGGCTATTTTTGTGCGTTTCACGGCGCTCACGCTGAAGTCGCCGCTTATGTAGGGCGTGCGCTCCTCGATTATGCGCGCTTCGGCTTCAGTGAAGCTGAGGGCATCCACGAGGTAGGGTTCGTTCACTTTCTTCACGGCGCCGTTTTCCATCATTTTGTCGTAGCGCACCTTGCATTCAAACCAGTTTGCCATATCTTGTAGCGTATATTATATTATTTAATGTGTAATGTGCCGCAACCCGAGGGCTGCGGCGCTGCAAATTTACACAAAAATCCGCATCTTTCGAAAAACTATCCTTTTGTATCGCGGGGTCTATGACGAGGTGTGCGGTTTAAAGTTTTGATTTTCAATTTAAAATTGATTTTAAGGTGACAAATCGCCACTAATACGACGTGGCAAAGTGCTAATCTGAAAGAAAATTTCCTATGAAAATGTAAACTTTATTAAAAATAATTGTTACCTTTGCGAACTAATGTATAGTTCAAAGAGTGCCCTTATAAGGCGCGGCAACTGTCGCAGGTTCGTTAAGTATTTAAGTATCAATAACATATATGTCTAATTTCTAATTAAGTATGAAAAAGCTGTTTCTATTACTTCTCGCAGTATTAGCGATGGCCGTAGGTGCGTCGGCGCAGACGCGCACGGTCACGGGTACTGTCGTGGACGCTGTGAACGACGAGCCCGTCATCGGCGCTTCCGTTTCGGCTGGCCACGGTGTAGGAGTTGTTACCGATGTGGATGGCAATTTTACCATTCAGGTGGCAGCTAACACTACAAAACTTACAATTTCCTACGTGGGATATACCGCGCAGACCGTCGAAGTCGGTTCCGGCGCGCTCCACGTCAAGCTCCACCCCTCCACCACCTCGCTCGACGAGCTCATCGTCGTGTCGTACGGCACGGTGAAGCGTTCGGAGTACACAGGTTCGGCAGGCGTTGTGGCCGCCGACCAGCTTGAGAACGCACAGGTCAGCAACGTGACCAAGGCGCTCAGCGGCAAAATGGCCGGCGTGCAGACGTTCAGCTCCAACGGCCAGCCCGGCACCAGCGCCACCATCCACGTGCGCGGCACAGGCTCCATCAACGCTTCCACGGCGCCCCTCTACGTTGTCGACGGCATGCCCTACGACGGCGAAATCAGCAATATAGCAGCCAGCGACATCGAGCAGCTCACCGTCATGAAAGACGCTGCTTCCACGGCGCTTTACGGTGCGCGCGGCGCCAACGGCGTAATCCTCATCACCACCAAGCGCGGCTCCGAAGGCAATGCCAAAGTGACGCTCGACGCTTCGTGGGGTGCCAACGGACGCGCTCTGCCCACCTACGACATCATCAAGAGCCCCGAACTTTACCTCGAAACGATGTACCAGGCGCTCTATATGCAGCAGCTCGGCCTCGGACAGAGCCCCGCAGCAGCCAACGCCTATGCCAACAACAACCTGTGGCTCGGCGCCATGCAGACATTCAGCGTGCCTGCCGGCCAGAGCTTCATCGGCATGAACGGCAAGCTCAACCCCAACGCCACCCGAGGCTACTCCGACGGCAACTACTACTACACGCCCGACAACTGGATCGACGGCACGTTCCGCGGCGGCCTGCGTCAGGAATACAACCTCACCATCACCGGCGGCACAGAGAAACTCAACTACTACGTGAGCGGCAGCTACCTCGACGATGAAGGTATCCTCGAAGGCTCGCACTTCCAGCGTTTCAGCTCGCGTGTCAATGTCGACTACCAGGCAAAGCCCTGGCTGAAGATAGGCACTACCAGCAACTACGTGTACACCAACAGCGGTTACCCCGCCGGCCAGACTTCTTCTTCTTCTAACAGCACAAGCAATGCCTTCGCTGTGGCCTATCATATGGCTCCCATCTATCCCATGTATGTGCGCGGCGCCAACGGCGAGTTCCTCTACGACAAGGCTTCCGGCAACCGCATCTACGACTACGGCATGGGACAGGACTTCGGTTTCGGCAAGATGGCCTCGCGTCCTTCCGGCGCATGGGGCACAGCCAACCCCACCGGCTCGCTCATCTACGACACCCGCGAGTTCATCGGCGACGTGCTCGACAGCAAGTGGTACGCCATCCTGACACCCGTCGAGGGTCTCACCGTCAGCGGCACCGCAGGTCTCTACCTCAACAACCAGCGCTACCACAACCTCGACAACAACCTCTACGGACAGAGCGCCGCCACCGGCGGTATGGCCACCCAGCAGTATGTGCGCTACAGCACTCTCAACCTCCAGGGTCTCGCAAGCTACAACCGCACCTTCAACGACGTGCACAACTTCGACGTGATGGTCGGCGTCGAAAGCCAGGCCTACCAGGCTGAATCGCTCTATGGCCGCGGCTCCAACCTCTACATGCCCGGCAACTGGACACTCAGCAACACCATCGACAACTGGACAGTGGGCGGCGGCCGCGAGCAGCTCTCGCACCGAAGCGTCTTCGGCCGCGTGAAGTACAACTTCTCCGACCGCTACTACGCCACCGCTTCCGTCCGCGCCGACGCATCGTCGCGCTTCCATCCCGACCACCGCTGGGGCACATTCTGGAGCGCATCCTTCGGATGGGACGTCAACAAGGAAGCCTTCCTGCAGGACCAGACCTGGATCGACATCATCAAGTTCAAGGCTTCTTTCGGCCAGAACGGTAACGACAACATCTCCAGCACCTACTACATCAACTATACCGACCTCTACACCATCGGTGGCGCCAACGGCGTGTGGTCCGACTCCGAACTCCTCTACAAAGGCAATCCCGACATCACCTGGGAAAAGAGCAACAACTTCAACGTAGGTGTCGACTTCAGCTTCTGGCAGGGCAAACTCAGCGGTGTCGCCGAGTACTACCTGCGTCAGACATCCGACATGCTCTTCAACCTGCCCGTGGCTCCCTCGCTCGGCTACACCAGCATCCCCAAGAACGTAGGCTCCATGCGCAACAGCGGCTTCGAGATCTCGCTCAACTACCGCGCCGTGAAAACCAAGGACATCAACCTCGAAGTGTTTGCCAACGCCACCTTCGGCAAAAACCGCATCGTAAGCCTCGACCCCTCCATCCTCAACGCGGACGGAGCATGGGAAGCAGCAAGCACACGCCTCGTAATCCCCGGCGAAAGCTTCTACCAGCTGTGGCTCGTGGAATACGCAGGTCTTGACGAGCGCGGCACTGCACAGTACTGGGCAAAACGCAACGTTCTCGACAACGCCGGCGAGCCCGTCGTCATCGGCGGTACTACCGACAAACCCGTCTACCAGACCGAGGAATACCTCACCACCGACTACACCGTGGCCCGCAGCACCAACCGCAAGCTCACAGGCGACGTTTCGCCCGACGTATACGGCGGTTTCGGCATCAACATGGAAGCTTATGGCTTCGACCTCTCCGTGGGTCTGAGCTACCAGCTCGGCGGCCGCATCATCGACTACGGCTATCAGAGCTATATGGATCCGGGTCTCACAGCAAACCTCGGCAAGACATGGCACAAAGACATGCTCAACGCATGGCGTCCTGACAACACCAACACCGACGTCCCCCGCATGGGCACGGCCGGAGAACTCGTGGAATACGCCTCGCAGACCAGCACACGCTTCCTCATCAGCAGCGATTACCTCTCGCTCAACAACATCACCCTCGGCTACAACGTGCCCGAAAAGATGTACCGGAAGCTCGGTCTCTCCGCTCTCCGTTTCTACTTCTCGGCCGAAAACATAGCTCTGCTTTCCGCACGCCAGGGTCTCGACCCGCGTCAGGGCAGCGTAAGCTCCGACAACGCCACATACTCGCCCATCCGCACCCTCACCGGCGGTCTGCGCGTAAGCTTCTAATCTCTCCACTTCGTTTCATTACGACTTAACACGACATAATGATGAAATTCACCAACATACTTCTCGGCGCCATGGCCACCACGGCTCTGGCGTCCTGCGCCGACCTCGACACGGAGATTCTCGACAGCTACGTGACGACCGACCAGAAGCAGGAGGTGCTCGAACTCAACCCCGACATGGCCTCGGCTTCCGTCATGGGCATCTACTCGCAGTTCACCGGCATCTTCTCCATCTCGTCGCAGCACCTCGACTTCGGCTATCCTGCCACCATGATGGGCATGGACTCGCAGGGCATGGACTACATATCGAAGAACTCCGGCTACAACTGGTTCGCATCCTACAACGGCTTTCATGGCAACGGCCCCGAGGGTTGGCGCGCAGCCATGCTGTGGATGTACCAGTTCGCCCAGATCAAGACCTGCAACACACTCATAGGCTCTATCCCCGCCGACACCGACAGCAAGGAGCTGCAGTTCTTCCGCGCCCAGGGTCTCGCCACCCGTTCGTTCGACTACTGGACACTGGCCCAGACCTACCAGTTCAACTACACCGACAACAAGAACAAGCCCTGTGTGCCCATCCTCACCGACGAAAACGAACTCGAGGCAGCCGAAAACGGCGCGCCGCGTGCCACAGTCGAAGAAGTGTACGCACAGATAATGAAAGACATCAACGAAGCCGTCGCCCTGCTCGAAAACAGCGGGATCGACCCCGCTTCGGTGATTGGCGACAAGCCCAAGCGTATGGTTAGCCTCGCCGTGGCCTATGGCCTCCGCGCTCGCTACCACCTCACGATGGAGAACTGGGCGGCAGCCGCAGAGGACGCAACCAAGGCAATCGCAGCCCACAAGGGCGCTCCCTATTCCATAAAGGATGTCAGCAAGCCCGGATTCACCAGCATCAACGACGATGCATGGATGTGGGGTATGGCCGTCAGCGAACAGGATGAAAACGTTGCCGGCGGTTCTATCGTCAACTTCCCCGCCATGTCGTGCTCTTTCGCCCACGGCTACACCGACCAGGGCGGCGCATGGCGCTGGTGCTCGAAAGTGCTCTACGACTGGATTCCTTCCACCGACGTCCGCAAAGGCTGGTTCCTCGATGCCAACCGCAAGAGCGTCAACCTCAGCGAGGAGCAGCAGAAGTATCTTGACGGTTTCGTGAGCGGCCCCGCCACCTACGGCGACGACCAGTCCACCAACCTCATGCCCTATACCAACGTTAAGTTCAACTCCTATCAGGGCGTTCTCGGCCAGAGCATCAATGCCAGCGACATACCCCTGATGCGTGTCGAGGAAATGTACCTCATCAAGGCTGAAGGCGAAGCCATGAGCGGAGCCACCGCCGCTGCCAAGCAGACCCTCAACAACTTCGTGCGCACCTACCGCGACCCCGCCTACGCTTCTCTCGCAACCGATGCCAAAGGCATTCAGGACGAGATCTGGATGCAGCGCCGCGTAGAACTCTGGGGCGAAGGCCTGAGCTATTTCGACATCATGCGTCTGCGCAAGAACATCGACCGCCGCGGCTGCAAATTCCCCACCGCATGGGTGTTCAACATCACCTATCCCAACGACGTGATGCTCTTTGTGATACCTTACGATGAAATCTCTGCCAACCGTGGCATATCCGAGGCCGACAACAACAAGACTGTTCCGACGCCCTCGCCCGTAGCGGATTAATCAACGAAATCTCACCTTATTAACCGACAACAATGAAACTTTTTAAATACACCGCGCTTGTGCTCGCCCTTCTTGCAGGTTTCACCTCCTGCAAAGACGACGACGCTTATGCGCCCGGCGAGGCCTCGGACGGCGTCTACTTCCCCACCGACGATGCCCTTGAGGTGAATCTCGACCGCAACCTCGACTATTTCGAAGTCATCGTGTCGCGCCTTGGCCAGACGGCTGCCGCCACCTATCAGCTCACCGGCGACGCCGACCCGGAAGTGTTCACGCTCCCCACAAGCGTGACCTTTGCCGAAGGTGAAAACTCCACCAAGGTTAAAGTCGGCTATACCGGCGACAACATGGCCATGGACAAGGCCTATCCCGTGAAACTCGCTTTCGCCCCCGGCACGCTCATCAGCACCTACGGCTACGAAAGCCTCGAAATGGCTGTGACATATCCTGCCCCCTGGAAAACCATAGGTAAAGGTACATATCACGACCAGTATGTGCTTCCTGTCTATGCTGATGTCGATCCCGAAATGCCTTTCCAGTGGGAATGCGAATTGCAGCAGCATGAGATAGACCCCACCCGTTATCGCTGGTTGCACCCCTATGGTGAAGTGTTTGCCAAATTCTGCGCAAGTTCAGGTCTCGGCGAATTGGCTCCCGAGGAGTATGATTCCAAGAACCAGTACAATTTTGAGTTCATCTGCAAAGAAGGTAAAGTACTCATACCTTATCAGGCTACAGGAACCCGAATAAGCGAAAAAGACGGTCCCCTTTATGTGGGCAACAAAGCCGGTATGACCTACTCGTTGGGTGGATACACCTTTGATGAAATTTTGTCTGCCGACCCCAGCCTTTTCGGCGAACTCGCCACAGGCATGGTGCCTGAAGTGGATGAGAACGGCAATGAGACCGGTAAGGAAATTGAAACAGCAATTACCATATTCCAGGGTCCGGAACTTATATGCCTTGCTTTCGAGCCGAATCCTTCGTCTTACTATACCCTCAATAGCGACCCTGGTGGCTACCTGTGGTGGAGAGAAGGCGTTGAAATCAAAGACTACGACATATCCATCAAATACGACGGCGTGCTCACCGCTCCCACCGAAGTCACATATGCACATGCTTCGATAAACATCGGCGAGGACATTGCAAAAGCAACTGCAGGCATGCTCTACGTGGCCGACCTTGAGGAGGGCACCGAGCTCGAAGCTGCCATCCAGGCAGTGCGCAGCGGCACTGTCCCCGGCAAGGAACTTGAGGAGAAAAAGAATCCTGAGGTTCTCTTTGCCTTCGAAGGCAGCGGCAAATATGCAATTGCCGTAATCGCCTACAATGAAGACGGCGAGGAAGTGGCCACTCAGGCAGCTGCTATCGACATCATCGACAACAGCGCTCCCAAAGAGTGGAAAACGATCGGAACCGGCGTGTACACCGACATGTACATACTTCCTCTCTTTGGAATGCGCGATTGCTCCTGGGAACTGCAAGTGCAGCAAAACACCGAAGATCCCACTCTCTTCCGCTATGTGCATCCCTACGGCACTGCCTTCAAGGAAGTGTTCGAGCAGAAATTCTCTGATAAACTCGGCCCCGATATGTACGATTCATCCAATGTGATGTACCTGAACTTTACAGTGAAGGATAATCTCGTTGCAGTGCCCGTCCAGTCCACAGGTGTGAATTTGTTAGAAGACCAGGGCGTATTGTCCGCAGGCAATCTGGCTGGCTTATACTATCCTGACTGGTCGTTTGAGGATATTCTCAGTCATCCCCAGCTTGGCAAAAACTGCTTCAGCATTCCTGCATTCTCGGGTGACAAACTGGTTTCGGTTACGCAGCCTGCAGACGCCACGGCAATAGTTTTCGCTACTGACAAAGAAGGCAGCTATCACACGCTGAAGAACGACACTGGTGGTGTGCAATGGACGTCGCAGAGTGCAGCAGCTGCTCCTGCCAAAGTGCCTTCAGCCCGGATTCCGAGTCTCGCTGCCGCTCTTAATGCAGCCGGTGTCAGTCAGACTGTTAAATCCGACCTTCGCAAAGCTACTTTGCGAATCCACAAAGCCACTCTCTAAAGCAATAGAATAGCATCATACTATCCCGACTCCGCACGGCGGCGAGCCCGACTCGCCGCCGTGCTTTTTTTGCCGTCGCGTGATAGAGCCGCCGCTACGCGGCTCCATCCTGTGTGCGAGACCGCCCGTTTACCCCGAGCCGCGACCGCTATGCGGCCTTTGCTCGGGGCTAACATTTAGACTTGCCGCTACGCGGCTGCCCGGCGCTACGCGCCATTCCCGCCTGCTTTGTTACAAACCAACCATGCTCTCCTCTCCATTCTCTCATGCATTCGTGGTGACGCGTTGTACCATCCGTGGGGGATGTATGCGCTACGCGTCCTTCCCGTCTGCCTGCCATGCTTTCCTCCCCATTTTCTCATGCATTCGTGGTAGCGTGGCATCCTTCTGCTCGTGGAGTTGTAGGCGCGTAGCGCCGAGCAGCCGCGTAGCGGCAAGTCTGAATGTTAGCCTTAGGCAAAGGCCGCGTAGCGGTCGCAGCCTAAGGTCTCCGCGCGCGTCATCCCCCGCGTCGAGCCGCATCGCGGCGGCTCTAACGCATAATACGTCTGTATGCCAT
>ERZ777305.2659-NODE-2659-length-14453-cov-2.599875_pt1 | contig 14453 bp, 15 predicted proteins | sample MGYA00374965_ERZ777305 | MGnify/ENA primary metagenome ERZ777305 (study PRJEB29328, sample SAMD00013331) | mouse gut metagenome | study: EMG produced TPA metagenomics assembly of the Metagenome analysis of fecal microbiota from mouse which was promoted... | reverse complement strand
ATGATGTATACCTGAATGGAATCAGGCTTAGCCCCAAGAATATCAAAATCATATCACCTACAAGGTTTTACTTGATAAACGTCAATTCGCTCAGTAACTTGGTCATCGTGGATAGAGATAGAGATGACGACGTATTCTTCTTACAGCCCCACATTGTATATGATGATGGGCACAATGATGACCGAAATAATACGCTCATAGATGACCTGTTTGACCAAACGGACATTAGAGATAAAATTGATGACGATTTGCCACCAATTGACCCAATTGACCCTCCAAATCCGGGACCCATCATAGACCCTGACTGTATTGACATGATTATATTTTTCGAGGAGTATATGAAATATACTCATATCGACCCGAATTACTGTCAGCTTGACTATGATGATGTTAAGGAGAAATTTCCTATGATAATGGATGAGGGTGGGGTATGTCATATAGACGGAAATGTGCATCCATACGGAGAATACATACTACGTATTGATGGTAACGAATGCAACACGAAACGAATCGGTCCGGGACTCTTGAATAATTGAAAGTGAGGTGAGACTTATGATAGATAAGACAAAATTAAAATCCGCTTCAGAAATTGTCAACGAAGAAGCATAAGTTAATCCAACAATTCGGTTGGCATCTATGGCACAGCCTGAAGGGGTTGATGGTGATGAGTTTACATCGGAACCTGTTATACCTACCCCTAGACCACAGCCTGAGCCAATCACTGGGAAAGCATTGGGAGAAAAGAAGTATAGATTTTCAATTACACCAATCTATACGAAGAATTATGTATATGCCCTGCCTACAGAAATGCTTATGGATGAGAACACTGGTACAACAGCCGTAATGTTAAAAGACGGTAAATATGTTGCTAGTGAAGAAGGCGGCAGACTTAAATACCACTTGATGCAGTTCGAGCAGGATTTGAGTTATTATGGAATGAGAAACTGCATTATTAAAAACGTACTGTACGATGATGATAGTTACATCCATTTGTACAAAAACGGGGATAACCTATTGGACGACTCTATATACATCGACGAGCAGAGATACATCAACAAAATGTGCATATCTGTTGACCTCGATATTTATGAACCTATTATGGGAACTCCGAGGATGCAACGGTCTTCACTTGACCCTGAACTGGTTGTCACGTACAGAGTTGACTTTGGAGAAAGACATACGTACAGGTGCAAATATTCAGAAATTAGACGGATTTCTGAAGTTATGCATACAATATCGCTTGAAATAGAGAGTATCAAGATTACACCTGATGAAGGCGGAAAACTTGAAAAATGTTATATACCAATTCATTCAATATTGGTAGCTATTACAGAAGAATAATAAAGAAAGGAGGGGTAAACTAATATGCAAACTTTTACCTTAACTGATATGCGTAAGAAGCCGCCCCATAATATGGATGTGCTTGCAAACGCAGTGTTTGGGGATTATTCCCCAGTACCATTTAGACCCGGTGTATTTTACGGGAAAGGCAGTATTGTTTATACCCATGATGAAACGGGCGATATCACTGTCTGGAAATGTAATAAGTCAGGGGTATACGAAAAGGCAATAGAACCGGGATGGGAAGTTTGGTCTATTGATGATGTTAGGACTAGACTTTCTATTATCGAAGACATGCTCCGCAGCAACTATGACCTATATGATACCAGAAGCTATGCGGAAAGTTATTATCTACACGATGTGGGAATCAGGGATTGGGAAAGACGAGGGAGCTTTTTCGAGGTATTTCATAATAGGAGGTACTTCCCTAAAAAGAATTATAGAGTTATAGAAGAACGTGTAGAACCTCTTGAGGGAGTGGAAAAGCTCCCTGATGAGACGAAAGCAGTTATGTATCTTAGCAAGTCCAATAACAAGATGACAAATCTTGTTCGCAGGATAGAGTTGGATGGTATTCGGGTGAACAGGTATCGCTATAAGATACCATTTCCGGCAGATGAGGAAATGTTAATTTCTTACTTCTTTGACGTGTTCGTGGACGGAGTTTACATTAGTCCCAGGTTTTACGAGATTGATACTTTGACATCAGGGGACAAGTGCATAGTGCTTGACTTTAACTACAACGGAATTCGTCCAATGTTCAAGAATATGATAGAGGAGAAAGAAACATTAACGTTCATCCCACCTGTTACAATGAGGGATGATTCTGAAGTTATATTTGTCTTCTACATCAGTATCAGCCATGACCTTATGATTAGTTGTAAGGTTACGGATATATTTATCGGAGACCCCAGAGATACAAAGTGGGTAGATACTGCCGAATTGGAATTCCGTGATAAACTTCAGGAGGCTTTTATATACAACAACGGTATCCGAATGAGGGAAGGCGAATACACTATATCAACCGACCGCATCTGCATAGACAAAGAAGAAAATCGGTTTGTGTTAGGTTCATTTGCATCAATCGTTATGAGGGAGTTTATGCCTGTTGTAGATGAGGCAGTGACAAATGTTAAGCAGGAAACAGTTCCGACGCTTGGAACACAGATGGGTATCATGGCAATCCCGTTCTTGAACTATGATGGGGAATCAGACCACTTCTTGATGTTCAACGACGGTGGTATTTTGTTTGGTTCTCAGAGATGGTTTGAAGACAACGGATATGTTAATATCTACGATGGCAATTTAGACCTCGAACCTACAGAAATGGTAGAGTTCAGAATGATTAGCAGAGACAAGAATATGCGGGTAACCACATATATGCTCACTGCCACAACGGACGGCCAGATGACATTCATAACCCCGGAACCATTAAGAGACCATTATTTCCATATGATATTTACTGAGAACGGACAGTTCTTCAGTAGAACAAAATACGCTTTATCTGGTGAGTATCTCCAGATAAGAAAGAAGTATAGCAAATACATTAACGCTGGAGAGAGATTAGAGGTAATTTGTTTTGACTATAATAGTGATTATGGGTTTACGTCCTTGACGAATTTCCAATCATTATGGAATACTGAGTATACACTCACAGAAATTGACAACTTGCCTCATCCAGATAATGATGAGCTTGACCCATCAGAGCCGGAACCTGACGAGCCTGAAACAGATTATGACATTAACGATTTACAGTTTGACCCTATTACTAATCCTAACAGAACAAAACTCACCTATAGACCAGCAACAAATCCCGGAACTACATGGATAAGAGTTCAGGATACACCACTATCTTCTCTTATATCCAACAAGATTGAAGAAAATATGGCATTCGTGTGCGGGGTCGACTGTGACAATCAGATAATCGTTAGTACGAGTAATGGCAGTATCGTTCGCTTTGATAGGTCAGGTAGAGAGGATGTAAGATACTTCCTCAAATGGTGCGCTAATAACGTGTTGCAGAGTATTGTGACAGACGATTTCGGCTGTTCATACTTCTTATCATATAGCACACGAGTTGTAGGTAAGGCTCACCTGTTTGGAGACAACAATCTAATCTGGAGACATGATATGAATGATGACAGAGACGATTGGAAGGCTCAGGTTGATTTTATGGCAGATATGAGAAGTATCACATATTACAATCGGTTCTTATATCTGGAATACAGTACTGATGCTGGTACAAAGTACCGTATAGGTAAGATTGACGCCGATACAGGAGTATTTACCAAGATAAACTTTGATATGAGTCAGTTACCAGCTAACGTTCAAGTATATTGCGCTAAGATATCTACAATCAATGGTATGATTTACTTTGGCTCAGTTGGTCATACGGTATACGAATTTTACCCTGACGGTAGATATAGCAGGACATATCAGGATATCGTTACAGCGTACGAAGCTGGTGTTGTTGAAAACGTTCATGCGGATAAGAATGGTCATGTATATGCTATATGTATTAATCAGGACGACAGGTCAAGTGCTGTCGTAAGATACGACCCAGACAATATGTATAACCCAATTATCAAGTATTACGGCGAGTGGTCAGACGTTAAAGTTGCGTTTGATGTTGATAGTAACTGTTATCTGTATGATGGATACAGCATGTCTATCATTAAGCTGGATGCTGAAACACTTGACACCGTGTGGACGTACACGAGAGAGGACTTCGGAACTGGCGTATCTTCATGCCAGAACCTGTTTGTAGACCAAGTTGACTATCATGTATACATGTATTACTATAGCAGTAATAAAGAGGAAAAATATCGTTATCTCGAACTTGAGCAAAACGAACTTCCTCTTCCAAAATACAGACATGCTATGGTATGTAACGGAACAGAAAGTGTTACAATGTTCATGCCTCCAACCTCAGCAAGAGACCTTAGCTGGAGAATGCCTGAATCGAACAGGATTTACATTGTCGGTATGACAGGTAATATATTTACTTTTACTCAGACGACAAGAGAATACACAAAGAGGGAACAGGATGGCAGTCTTCGTATCAACGGCAATCAGTGGAAGTCAGATAATTTGGATGAGAACGTATTTATCATTCCCGATGACGAATATAACTACTATGCTATTAAGAAGGATGTCATCGTGAAGTTTAGCAGATATGATAGAGCACTCTGGACATTTGACGGAGCAGCTATTATTGGCGATATATCTGACAGGATAGTGTATAATCGAATGAGTAAGTCATTGACCTTCTTCTATACAGATAAGGTTGGAATGAATGCTCTCGGTACAATAACCAATAAAGGAGAGTTCTCAGTAGTAACGTTAACACTGCCAAATAATATACCTATAGAAAACTCAGACTGCGCAATTGCGGTTGACAACATGGGTAACTATTATTTTGGATACACAGGAAAAACAGTTTACAGATACTCTAAGAACTTTAACCATTTATGGACATATGGACATAATACAGACATGATACTCGATGGGCCTGTTGGAGATATAGTTGTATTTGGTATCACCAGCCCAAGCTACATCTATGTCAGTGTTAAGGATGACCTAAATGGTAACAAATACTCCAAGATTATCAAATACAACAATGCTGGAACTTTGCTATGGGAACACGATTTCTTGAACGCATCTAGTCATGCAAAGATGGTAATGGATGCCGACGGAAACATTTACATGTGCGACGAGAAAGAAATCAGAAAACTCGATGCAAACGGCAACTATGTATGGAGATTTAGATACGAAAAAGAATTGGTCAAGATAGAACCTGACCATATCTTGATTGATGAGTTCTATAGGATATTCTTTATGGACAGTGATAGAAGCATCCATAGAATTGACCAATACGATATTACACTTAGTCCGGTTCCGGATGAACCGAAAGACCCACCTGAACCGAAAGACCCAACACCCGAGGAACCAGCACCTGAAAACTACATTAAGGTGCAGAGAACATTTGATATTCCGTTTGAGTATGACGAGGAAACGAATGGAATGCTGTTGTTCACAAACACTGGTCAGTATATTGGAAACAGATTCTGGGAACTGAGAAGAGGGAAAATATACCTGAAAGGAGCTCCTGTCTATGAGAACGGATGGCTCGATATTATAAGAATCCAGAACGAAAAAGAATCCGTGATGATAGAAGGGAGACGGACATGAAAGTACCAAAATCGAAAACAATGAAACTTATTTTGCGCCCGTTCGTTAGGCGTCAGATGGAGATGGATGCTTTAACAGAGCATCCCATCTTCAGAGAGATTGATTCTTGGATAAAGGTGAAGTCTGGAGCTTTAAATATTGTAAGCCCCAGTAAAAAAGCAATGGCAGAAAAGTATCTCACGATATATTTCGCAGAATCATACAACTGTTTTCACAATATGTGTATGAACTATGTACGTGTGGCAGGCTCACCGCACATCATATACAAGACACTCCACAAAATTGTAGATAGCACGAATGAACGGGCTATTGCTGCATGTATACCGACCTTATTTGTAGATAAGATGAATACACGATTTTTTAAGCACATTGATATTTTGTCTAACACGATTGTTATGGCAAATCTCGGCGGTTCATATTCAACAGAGTATGAACAAGTATCGAACGTTCTTGATATGGCACTTCTGTTTATCCAAATGGAAGCTGATAGTATCGAGAATACGATAAACCACATGAACGGAGAACTTGAACGTGTTCTGAAAGGTACGGTATACGACAGGACATAACGTGAGAGGGGTGAGTTCTATTGTGAAAATAATGTTACTTACGAGTTTATTACTCACTGACATTGATAGTGTCAGTACAATGTCTAAAGCCATAGGTGAATATGGTGTCATGGCAGTCTGCTGTTCGATACTTCTTGTCATGACAGGAGTCATGTTCAGGACTATCATTAAACGATATACAAATGATGAAGATACCAGAATGAAGGCAATACTTGAAGCTGTAGATATGATTAAGGCAATGAGCAGCAATAATCATAATATAGCTGGAAGCTTCGACAAACATAACATGGTTGCAGCCCAAAAATTCACGAATATCGAAACGAGACTTGATGAACTCAAACAATCGTTGGAGGATAGTGATGATGAGCAAGACTCTATTCAGGGCAACATTAACGATATCAGAGATAAACTTAATGACCTGAATAGAAAAGTAGATGACCTTAATCACAATATCATTCAAATATTTACATCAATCGACAGATTGAATGACCTTATCTACAAATCACGATAAAAAAGAAAGAGGTGAGATTCATTCTCACCTCTTTCTACTTCCTGCCAATTTGAGTTACCTGTTTACCGTACAAGTAACCCAGCAGTTCTGTTGCCCACACGGGAGGTGTCTGTCAAAATCATCTCTCGTACAAGGACTTCCTGGTTCATTGTTTTCTGGACATTCCGGACAATTATATTCGTTGTCCGGATTCGTCATGAAACTTTTCTCATTCATCATGCTACCTCCTTTCTTGGGGGGGGGTCATGTACCTATGGTGTCACCCCAGTATTCAAAGTCATCTTCGTCTTCTTCGTCATAGTCTATTTCGGCAAAGTTGACACCGACATTGTACAGAGTCATTTAATCCCCTCCTTTCCCTTTTAGTCACATTTATCATATATATCTAGGAGAGTATGACTTACCGGATTTAGGTAATAGCAGGTATTTGGAATAGTTCATCCGATATGAAATCGGCTCCGCTCGGAGACTTACCTTTACGGCTCAACTGCCTTCTTCCCCTACTCGTCATTAAGGCATCAAATGCTTCCTCTTGGTCAAGAATATCTGTATCCTCCCCACCTAATTTATACACTCCGGCAGGATGGTCAGAGAATATATCAACCTCTAGTTTTAGCTCATTGTCGAGCGTAAAAGGCTGATAGAAGTATTCTAACTTTGTCGAAGGTCTATATCTTGATTTAGCCCTATAAAATGCCAGCATTAACCTACCATCAGACTTCCTTCTCTCTACTACTAATATAATGGTCATATCAGCATTTTCGGCAACTTCCCACGCGTCACCTACATTTTCAAGACCTACGTATTTAATTAGGTCTGTTTCTCCATTTCTCTTTGCCATGTTGATAGCTGCCAGCGCTGCTCTATTCATCTGTTGAGCAGTCACAATCGCTATCATATATTCCTGAGCGATTGCTCTAAGTTCGTTAGTGATGTTATTAAGTTCTTCCTTCGTGCCGACACTTTTTGTCTTAGGTCTAATGCGCTTGATGTAGTCAAAGCTCACAAGTATAACTTCTTTACCTTGGGAGTCTAATTCATCAATAATATGTCTGACTCCATCTGTGTCAATGGACTTGTTAGGTTCATACCATATAAGCAAACCAATATCATCATTATACGCAATTTTGTTGTTCTTTAACTGTTCCACTATCCAGCCAGCATCGTGGTCTACAGGGTCATCTGGAGCAACTTCCATGTTGTATGTTCGTTCAAACGATTCATCTTTTGAGTTCTCCATGGATATATAGAGCACGTACGGTTTATAGCCTTCTTTTTTTGGTTTATACGTAGTAGCGTTAAACTTTACTGCATGTAGAGCCAATGTCAGTAACATTGCAGATTTATAACCGCCAGTTACACCCATGAACACGTATAATTTTGACGGTCTAAGCCCGGGGCTTAGCATTTCGTTTAATAGCTGAAACCCGGTTATTAATATTGATGACGTATTGCCTAAACGATATAATACATCTGACACCTTGTCTTTAAGAGCTGGGTCATTAAAGTCTAATACGTTATTTTGATATCTGGCTCTGCAGGCCCTGCAGGCTGCATTATACTCTTTAAACCAGTTTTCTATCATTAATGATGCATGAGCAAATGTTTTATACTCACCATCATTTATTTTCTCTAATATAGTTTGGAGTTCATCCTTATGACTCTGGAGAACTCCAAACTGCAATCTATCATTGATATATTCCGTTAAAAACTTAATCTCATTATGATTAAGCTGCGTATATTTTGGAAGGTTGTTAATGATATCTTCCGTCACAGGGTCATCTATCTCTGTCCTACAATACTGGATGATGAGAGACTGGTCTTCTAACTTCTCATCCAGCCTAGCTTTTAATACGTTCTTTAAGAACGTGATACGTTTATACATAATTGCTTTAGACATGTATATCTTAAAGTCTGATTCATCAAGCAATTTTTGCAAATTTCTTAAATTTGCAATTGTGATATACATATTCCTTTTAAGCGAGTACCCTATCAATTTATTAATAATACCCGTATCCCATTTGAATATATTATCCATCGTTATTCACTCCTATTCCGCACACTTTTCTGATAATATCTAAAGATATGTCTTTCCCATTTTTAGACTTAATGAACTCTGCAATAGCGGAATCATCGGGCATTTGGCTCTCGTTTATAGAGTGATATTCTTCTTCATATTCTTCGCCCGATTCTATATCTTCAGACTCACGAACACTGATATCATACACGACATTAGAGTACAGGCTAATTTTGGTTATGATATAATTCTTAGCCTGTACACTGATAGGACTTTTGCCATCAATGGTAACTTTAACTTTAAGTCCATCATATGGACCAGAGTCTATAATAGACTCTAATTGAGACATTACTTGGTCAATTGTGGTTGAGTTATCTATGTCCATAGTTCTTTCTATAAGAACTTGAGCATTTTCATTTTCGATATACTCTTCTCTGCATAGTCCGTTTTCTGGACTATAGTGGATAATGTAATATCCGGCGTCGGTCTTATCGTATTCCCATACTGTCATTGGTCCAACATATTTGAATCTCTTGTGTTTGCCATAAGCTTTATGCATATGCTCATGGCCAAAATAACAGTAGTTGGCTACAGATAATAGCTCCTCTACATTAAACACGGGAGCGGATATAATATCGTTCCGCTTCTGTTTCCTAGACCTCCAGATAGAATCTATTGTCCCGTGACCAATCAAGATATCATATTTCTTGCTGAAGTACTCCTTATAATATTCATCTTGGTCAAGAATATACTCCTCCGGTACATAGAGAAATCTCACTCCATCTACCTCATCTTCTGTTACGGAGTGAATAAATTTAATTCTGTCGTGTCCTTTGGAGTTATAGATTAACTCCAAAGTCGTCAATTGATAATCGTCATGAGTTCTGGTACCTTTCAGCACGACAACTTTAGTACCAAGTTTTTCTGTCATCATAAGAATCCTATCTAAGAATTCAATAACAGACTTAAATACCTCAGAAGTTGAGTATTCCTTCATGTCAAATAAATCTCCTGCAATAATGAACATATCCAGCTTCTTCATATGGTTTAACCTATTAAATAGGCATTTATCCAATTCAACTTTAAACTTTGGGACAGGAATTGCCCCAAAGTGAGGGTCGGCTATTATAATAGCGTCAAGCATTCTCCTCTCCCCTTTCAGATGATTTACAGTATCCATAGCAATTCCGGCTAAACTCGGCGTTTACCTGCAAAGGGAATTCTAAATTTAAAGCCGCTCTAAACTTCTCCAGTGTTGTATAACAGTGCTTGCCCCACGAAAATTGTGTTTCTGGTTTATCTGCCATCCCAAACTCAAATACAATATATTCGACATCAGGAAACGCGTTGATTGTACTGTTTGCTGTAGGTATAATAATATGAAGATACTGGTAGTCATACTCTTTTGACCTTTTCATAAACACTGCGCAATCGTCAAGGTCATCATATTTGCCATCTTTTTCGTTAATGGTTCTCGATGGTAATTTAAGAAATCCTAATTCAACCAAATCATGAACCCCTTCTAAGATTGCTTTCATATAATAACAACCATATTCCAGTTTAGGGTTTGGCGGGAGTAAATAGCTTCCAGTATCAACCATTGCGCTAAGAGCAACCTGAAATCCGTGGCATCCAGTTGCGTCCAATGTGAGTTTCAGGTGCATACGTGTCCAACTAGCCTTCTCTTCTCCATACAGATGCATTATGAGTTTAGTGTTATTTATATCCCCGATATTATCAATTTCTTCAATATCATAAACTCTAAATATCACAGAGTTTTCTGGTGTTATAGTAATTTCCATAGTTAGTCTTCCTTTCTATTTTAGTTATTTTTATTATATATAAGTAAAACGGTTATTTACAATCCATTGTCTTGTAACCTCTCATATTAACTATTTTATAATCCCCATTGAACCAGCTAATGAAAGTCTGTTTGAGTGTTTTCCTTATTTCTTTGCGAGATTCAGATGTAGCAATATATGTACATTGATGAACTCCATTATCAAAGACTGTTAATGGCATCATAGTCACCGTTATATGGGTTTTAGTTATCAAGAGAGCCAATGTGCCGTCCACTATTGGATTAGTATATGGTACCATTCTTGGTATGTATGACGCTTTATCGAGGTCATTTTTTATTTCATAAATTATTTTGTTCCAATCAGAATGTTTGATGTTACAGGTAAATGCACTTTTGTCCTCAGTGCCGTCATCCTTAGCTTTTCCAGTGACCCCCAAAGTAACATCCCCCTTGGATGCGATAATAATATTCATAGTTAACAAATCGTATATATTGTGATTATTCATATGACAGAACCTCCTTAACCATTTGTGACCAACGCTCCAACATTCTAGTAAACAAAGAAAGGAGGGCATAATTATGGCTCAGAAAAATGTTAATGGACAGATTCTTGATGTTCCTGAGATTGACTCGAAGAAAGCCGATGTCGCAATCGGGACTATCCTGAGACTGTTGTTTCTTATCGCAGCATACGTGAATCAGGCGTGCGATGTACTTGGTGCATACGACTCGTTCTTAACGGAAGATACTAAAGGTCTTGTGACAGTAGTATCATTAATAGCTACAGCGGTAGCATCTGTGGCAGCATACTGGTTCAATAATTCATGGACACCGGAGGCCACCGTCATCGACAAAGTGTTCGCGACAATGAAGTTCACATCGAAATATTGCCCGGACATCGCCGATGCAGTGAAAAATAATATTATAGACGCCCACAAGGCAAATACTGAACTGATGGTGTCGGAGGCAAGTTATAGAGATAGACCCCATGCTTCCAACAGCAATCCGGTAAATAACAATACAAAGATGCAGAATTGACAAATACATATTTTGCATAACACCTACCTTATATTATATAGAGATAAGGAGTTGAGCTTTAGTCGCCAACTCCTTATCTCAACTTTTTATAAAAAAATAAATCAGCCCGAAGGCCGGGAGAGCTAACTGCCCTCCCTATGATATTATGCCACGCGCACATACAGAGAATCGAAACACTGCTCGAATGTTCCGAATCTTCTGTAGCGGTACTCTGTCTGCGCCAACTTCAGGTGCATAACTACCCTGAAGTCTTTGTTGAACCGTGTTGTACCCTCAGGATACACTACAGTTACAACATCTCCCTCCTTCTTCCCAACAAACATGTTAGCCGGGAGATATGATGGGATGTTACCAAACGGATGCTTAACCCCGTCGATTCCCCAGTAGTGACCCATATGGTCTACAAGATTCTCACAGCCAAGGTCGTTCTCAGCAACCACCCATACCTGCATCATGTACGGGTCAACCTCTGTTTCATGGTCAGATGCTTCAAGGATGCCGTTCATTGTTACATTCAGTCTGTCACCAAAGATGACATTATTCGATGCTTTCATGAAGCCATTCGGTACAATGAACATGTCTGCGCTAACCTCAAGTGTCTTTACTCCATTAACATTTACTAAACTTGTCATACTTATTCTCCATTTCTCTGTTTATTAGCGGGTTTATCAGCTCCCAATATTTGTTATTCTGTATTCAGTTGTTACGTTTATTATATATATCTTTGAGAGCCGACTTATCGGATTTTTTAATATCATATTATCTATGTTCCTTGGGAGAATACGGTCAAAACACCCTTATAATATTGAGAAAGGAGGCATTTATAGATGCACAATCAATTATCTAACTCATATCAATGGAATATGTTAAATAAAGATAATAGAGTTAATCTAACAGTACAAATGTTAGCAAAGAATGGCGAATCTGTGACACTCGACAGAATGCCTACCGCCGCTTCTATTATACGTAATCGAATGAGGAGTCCCATCCTCAACGACATGGTAGAAGCGATTTCTGATGGTAGGCTTATACTTCTATTTGTCCCAGATAATAATGTGCAGGTTCCAGCCTTTCTCCCTTTTGTGACATTACAGCAAGACAGGGCCTTTACGGCTATCGTTTTTCTTAATTTATGTGGTGCAAAAGCAGGAGAAGGTGATGAAATAATCATCGATGAGCGCAAGCTTAAAGTGGCTATGGAATCTGCATATCTGGCAGTACAGATGCTCGACTACACAAATTCGGGCAAGCTTCAATCTGCTAATATACTAAAACCTAGTTCCAAAATGTATACATATATGATTACTGAGTGTATCAATAGGAAACATTCCATCAAGATGGACCAAGCTTCAACGCTATTACGTATGTAGTATCCAAATTCTTCATGCGAACAGTGCTTGGGGCTACAACTTCAGAAGATTCTATTGATACTTACTGTATGGGTAACTGCGTCAATCCGAATCCGGGACTCATCCATCAATATGTAGATGAGTTTGGGGAAGAAGATTATCAGGATATAGCAACGCTTATCACGAAGATATCAGAAGTTCCCCAGATGAAATCAAGGGTTGGTAAATTGACGGTAAGTAACTTTACAGAGTCATATATAAATATGTATGACGCGGCAGCATTGCTTGCTATGGAGATATACCCATACTTTGTATACAATGTATTGTCAGTAAACGAAACTACCTATGCGAATAATTACTTCCATCTTAAAAATATTGTCGGAGACGACGGGAAGAAATTATATGCAACGTTAACCTCCACTTTATGTTAAAGAAAGGAAGTGATATCATGACAGGAGCAGAAATGAAAGCAATCATTACTGCTAAACGGGCAGAAGGGTTCGAGTTATTGACAATTATGTTTGATAACAGCTTATATGCAAACTTCATTAATGATGATGTATTTGATATAAACAACATCAAAACAGTGGGCGGAGTCGATTGTGTTGAAATTGACACATTGGAATTCTTGTCGGTCGTAAAGAGTGTGCCGAAAATTCCAATGCTGGCCGTCCAACCAGTGGAATGCGTGCAGTCATTAATGTTTGTAGAGAAATCCAGAAAAGCAGAAGTGAACCCAAGAGACTTGCGGTACGCAAAATAACAATTATGCCTTATGAGTCAATGATGCTTATAAGGCATAATCGGTCTGCCGATAAGTCAAAATTAATAATAATTATATATAATAAAGGTGCATCAGAGTGGATAAGATAATTTATATTATATTAATCTGATTAATACAAAGTATTAATCCAGTGGACACTCTGGTTTTATAACATGGCCATGTTATAAAATATGACAAAAGGAGGTAAAAATACATGGCAAAAAACAATTGGAACGATGAAATCGCCGAGGCAGAACGTAACCTTCGGGAGAAAAGAAGAAAGAAAGCGAAGAACTGCGACCACAACAGTGGAGAAAAGATTGTAGAGCTGAAAGAATACAATGCGAAGTATCCGATTCAGGACAGGTCACTGTATCCAGACACTGCAGTTATCCACCCGGACTGTGGCACAATCTTCGATGCGCGGCAGTATACCTACAAAGAAACGTTTGACGCGTTCTTCAGAGCTAAATCAATGATTCACCAGATTAAGTATTTGACGAACGCAAACAACACCATGCCGCAAGAGAAGCTCGAAGAGCTTAACATGTGTCTCGACGCGCTGGAAAATGTCGAGTCGACTATCAGGCCGTTCTACAATGAAATGACAAAGAATCTCGAGAAGTCAGAAAACGAGAATCGACAGAAAAAGAGCCGTCGTCAGTACGGTCACATTGGCATCAAAGCCTCCATGTACGGCGGCTGATGAGCCATATTGCTCAGACCAATCAAAGAACATATTGGTGTGCTTGGAGAAATCTGAGCACACCAATAATATCTTTATAAAAAAATTTTTATGAAAGGAGACTATAAGAAATGGATAAAATCAACATAGTTGATGACCATTACGACGAGTTGGATATTGACATATATAAG